>OLFX01002555.1_pt1 | contig 14700 bp, 9 predicted proteins | sample 1605091 | NCBI WGS metagenome assembly OLFX01 (sample SAMEA3888906, study PRJEB22519) | human gut metagenome | biome: human gut; feature: human-associated habitat; material: faeces | place: Denmark | collected 2012 | reverse complement strand
TTTCAGCAAACGGTTCGCCTCCTGGATAGTCGTACCGCTACCTTTGGCGATACGTGTACGGCGCGAACCGTTCAGGATGCCCGGATTGCTGCGTTCCTCCGGAGTCATGGAGTAGATGATGGCTTCGATGCTTTTGAAAGCGTTGTCGTCGATATCGATATCTTTGATGGCCTTGCCCACACCCGGAATCATTGAAGCGAGCTCTTTCAGATTACCCATTTTCTTAATCTGGGAGATCTGGCTGAGGAAGTCGTTGAAGTCGAATTGGTTCTTGGCAATCTTCTTTTGGAGGCGTTTAGCTTCTTCTTCGTCATATTGTTCCTGTGCGCGTTCCACCAACGAAACGATGTCACCCATACCCAGGATACGGTCGGCCATACGGGCAGGGTGGAACTGGTCGATGGCATCGAGTTTCTCGCCCGTACCTACAAACTTGATAGGTTTGTTCACTACCGAACGGATAGAGAGGGCCGCACCACCGCGGGTATCACCGTCGAGCTTGGTCAGCACCACGCCGTCAAAGTCGAGGCGTTCGTTGAACTCTTTGGCTGTGTTGACCGCATCTTGTCCGGTCATAGAGTCTACCACGAACAGAATTTCGTTGGGCTGGATGGCTTCTTTGATGGCAGCGATCTCATTCATCATCTGTTCGTCGACTGCCAGACGTCCGGCCGTATCGACAATTACCAGATCGTATCCCTTGGCACGTGCTTCTTTGATGGCATTCTGGGCGATGGAAACCGGATCTTTGCTGTCGATCTCCGAGTACATCGGTACGTCAATCTGTTCGGCCAGTACGCGAAGCTGCTCGATAGCTGCCGGACGGTAAACGTCACATGCAACGAGCAACGGGCGTTTGTTCTTCTTGGTTTTCAGCATGCGGGCCAGCTTACCCGAGAAAGTGGTCTTACCCGAACCTTGCAAACCGGACATCAGGATGACTGCCGGCTGACCTTTGGTGTCGATTTCGACAGTTTCTCCACCCATCAGCTGGGTCAGTTCGTCATGAACAATCTTCACCATCAACTGGCTCGGTTTTACGGCTGTGAGCACGTTCTGTCCCAGTGCCTTTTCCTTCACCGTATCAGTGAATCCTTTGGCTACTTTATAGTTAACGTCGGCATCGAGCAGTGCCTTGCGCACGTCTTTCAGGGTTTCTGCTACGTTGATCTCGGTGATTTTGCCTTCACCTTTCAGAATCTTAAACGACCTTTCGAGTCTTTCGCTTAAATTGTCGAACATATCTTTGAATTATGAATTACTAATGATGTGTAAAGCCCGCCGCAAATTGTACGGATCGACACGGATTTTATATCTGACATAGAGAATATCTGTGCTAATCTGTGCAATCTGCGGTGAAATCAGCCGCAAATGTACAAAAATCTCTCGTACTTTATATCTTTTTGTTCTGCCATTTTGCTTTTTTGAAATAAATATAGCTTGTGGCGAGCAACAGTGTATAGTACAGAATCTCAATCGTAAAGCACCATTCGATGGGAGCTTTCACCCACATTCCGATGAAAATGATGTACGATCCGTAGATTGCAATCGTGATGGCTTCGAGCATCAGGGCTGCTTGAGTATTGCCTGTACCCGATATTCCGTTGAAGACGACGTTAGCAACAGAGGCAATCAGCATGGCCACGCAGATGACATATACCGATGATACCGATTCATTGATCAATGCCGTTTCGTTGGTGTATACCGAGAGCAATGCTTGTGGGAACAGGGCGGTTATGATGACCAGCCCCAGCATGATCAGGAAAGAGAAGCGCCCGATTTTGTTTATCAACGGCATCACGTAGTTGATGCCTCCCGCGCCGATGGCGTTGCTCACCAGGCTGTTGGTTGTGGTAGCCAGTGCATTTACCGGAATCAGCATAACGATGTAGATGCTTCTCACGATGTTGGCAATAGCGAGTTCGCGCTGTCCCAACCTCTCCACTGCCACAAAGAAAACAAACCAGGTGGCCATCGACAGGAAATACTGAAGCATGGTGAAGCACGATATACTGAGAATGCGCATCAACAAAACCGGGTCGAACGACCGCAAGCGGTTGAGGCCATACTTTTTCAGGTCGACGGTGATGTACGTATAAATCAGGAAAAAGAGCAGAGAAGCCGCTTCGGCGATTACGGAAGCAATGGCTGCTCCTTTGATGCCCATTTCCGGAAGCCCGAAGTGTCCGAATATCAGGGCATAGTCCAGCACCACATTGGTCAGCGCCATAACCACTGCATTGATGGTGAGCACCTTGGTGCGGGTGATTCCGATGTAGAGTGCCCGGAACATCACGTTGACAAATGAGAAGAAGAACCCGAAGATGCGCCAGTCGAGAAACTCCATCGTGGCATCATAAATGCTTTCGGAAGAGACCAGCAGGCGCATGATGTTTCCGCCGAACGCTTTGGTGAATCCGAAGAGCAGGAGAGCCATGACCAACAGGAACAAGACTCCCTGAATCATGACCGGACCTACATCGCCGTAACGTGCTTCACCGTTGCGGCGGGCAATGACGATCTGGGAACCGGTGCTGAATCCGAAGGCAATGGTGAAAATACAAATATAGAAAAGCCCACCCATGGCAGAAGCACCGAGGGCTATCTCACTGACACGTCCCAGAAAGGCAGTGTCGGTGACGTTGATGACATTTTGCGCAAGCAAGCTCAGGAGAATCGGGTAACTGACACTCCAGATCTGTTTGTTGGTATACATAAAGAAGGGTTTAAGTTTGCAGGTTGCAAAGATACAACTTTCTGTAGAAGTAGACGAGCGGATAGGGGAAGAAGTCAATTTCTTCCTGAGGGAAACGTGAAGAGGATGGTCGGCTTTCCGTCCGGATTTGTCTGTACTTTGTAGCTTCCTCCGAAATACTCAAATAGCAGGCGGTTGATTTCGTGACGGATGCATACCTCTTGCGAAGTAAATCTTTCGTCAGCCAGCGGAGAGTTGGTGATGCGGAAGTTGATGAAGTTCTTCTCCGTGTCGAGTGTCACCTTAAAGTCGATTTCCCGTTTTTCTTTGTACTTCTGCGGATATGTCAGTGCACTCAGCAACGCCTGTGTGAAACGGACGGTGTCTACCCGGATGTTCAGGTCTGTGTCAATTTCGTTTTCCAAACGGATGACGGTACACCCTTCACTATGCATGCGCGCCATATAGGTAGCTTCATTGCAGAGTTCCGCCAGTCCGTACTCCTGAATGTTGAACTTCATCATACCGGCTTCGAGCCGTGATAAATCGAGTACATCATTAACCAGGCGCATCAACTCTTCGGAGTTCTTCTGAATGATGGAAGAGTATTCTTTACGGAGCTCATCGGGCATGTTGGGCTCGGAGGCTATCAGTTGAGAGAAACCCACTACACCGTTCAGCGGGATGCGGATGTGATAGCTTATGTTCGACAAAAAGCGATTTTTCATTTCATTGGCTTCTTCTGCCATGCGGGTTGTTTCCCGTGTTTCTTTTTCCGATCGTGCCAAAGCCTTGCGTACGTGTGAAATGCGGAGCATGAAAGCAACCAGAATTATCAGGATAATGACCACCACTATTAAGGTGCCGAGTTGGATGTAGCTTTTCAGCCGTTCCTCTTCCAATGCCACTTTGTCGATGTTGTATTTAGCTTTTATCTGTTGCATCTGTTTGTCGAGAACGGTCGTTTCGATAGAGTCTTTAAGATGGAGTGTTTCGATGTACAGGGGAATGGCTTCTGCACTTCGTCCGGCTTCTGCCAGGAGGTCGGCTTTTGTCAATTTTTGGTGGATGTAATTGCTGTTGAAGTCCTCTTGCAGCAGTATGATGGTGGAGTCTATCTTGGCAAGTGCCCGGTCATACGCTTTGCAAGCCCGGAAGTATGCTGCATAGGCATCGTAATAGAGCACCCTGTAGAGAAAGAAGGTGTTGCCATTGAGAAATTTGCCCGCGTTAACCAGATTTTTATGTGCTTGTTCCGGCTGGCCTGCATATAGATAATAATAGGTGTAATATACTTCGCAGAACAGGTAAACATCATAAAATGCCTCTTTGAGCATCGGGTTCGTGGAGGTATGGTGATGCAGTGTTTCTTTTAGCTTCGCAAGGTATTCGGAGAGTAATTGGTTGTTTTTCTGATCCTTGGTTATGGAAATCAGTTGACAGAGAATCGAGATTCGTACTACCGCATTATCTGTTTGTAAAGAGAGTTGATAGGCAGCTTCCAATGCTTTCATTCCTTCGTCCCATCTCTCTGTACTGATATAGACGTTGCCCAAGCATTGTTTTGCTCCGATCAGTCCGCGGGCGCAGTTCACTTTTTGGGCTCTTTCGTACATCAGGTTCGCTTCGTTGATGGCAAGTTCATACTGCTCTTCGTAGGTGCATAGGTCTATCTGAAAGCGGAGCGCATCGAAATAGAGATCCCAGGTTTGCGATTTGCGGGCATAAGGCTCCATTGTGTCAAGCCATTTTTTTACGCTGTCCCGGTTGTTTTGGTTATAGTAGTACACTGTGTGCAGATAGGCGGCTATGGCGTTGTATCTGTCATTCTTCTGCAAGGTGGCTTCCTCGCGCAACAGACCCGAGAAGGTGATACACCTGGGAGTCAGCTGCTCTATTTGTGCCAGTCTCTTGAACATTTCCAGACGAGTCGAGTCATGCGGAAGTGACTGTGCCACCCGATACAGGCTGTCCGTTTCCGTTTGTGTATTTGCATGACACCATCCTAAGGCTCGGCAACATACTATGATGATAAGTATCAGTCGCTTCATCTTTCTGCCTCCTTTTCCTTTGCGGGCCAGACGGGGTGTGTAAACCGGAATCGCGCACCTTCGGTGTAGTCCGGGTCAATCCATATTCTCCCTCCGATTTGCTCGATGATAAGTTGACAGATCGAGAGTCCCAGACCTGTTCCCTGTGCACCTTCGTTCAGTTTCTCAAAACGATTGAATATCTGGTCCTGTTTTTCACGGAGGATACCACATCCGGTATCTGTCACAGTGAACAGAGCTATGGTTTCTGATTCTTTTTCTAATGTCAGGGTGATGCTTCCTTCGGTAGTGAACTTGGTGGCATTGATCAGCAGGTTGATCAATACCTGTTGCAGGCGTGCCTCGTCTGTACGCAAAGTCAGTCTATCCAGTGAAGTGACAAAACTGACTCCGGCTTGTGTCTGCTTCACCTTCTCTACGGTGTTGATTACGTTACGGCATATATTGACGGCGTCACATTCTTTAAAATTGAAAGTCAGCTTGCCGGGATCGAGATTTGACAGGTCTATTACATCATTGATCAGCTTTAGCAGCAGTTCGGAGTTTTGCTGGATGATGTCATTGCATTGATACCGTGTGTCATTGTCGATGGATTCGTCGGTCAGGATGGATGAGAATCCGGAAAGTGCATTCAGTGGTGTCCGTATTTCGTGACTCATGTTCGACAGGAACAGACTTTTGGTACGTATTGAGTTCTCGGCATACTTACGGGCTATTTCCAATTCTTCTTTGGAGCGGAGAAGTCGGTTGGACTCCTGCCGGATGCGGACAATCAACAGCAAAACAAGCATCAATATAAAGATGGAAGCTATGATGATCCACAAGATGATTTGGTTTCGTTGAATTTGGTTCCGGATTTCCATCCGGTCTATCTGATACATTCCCCGTAGGTCATTGATTTGCCGGGCATAGCTCAGAGCGTTCAAAGAGTCTTTTTGCCGGTTGGCCTTTTGATAGATACGATAGGCTTCTTCCGTTCGTCCCATTTGAGTCAGCAGTTGGGCACACTCAAGCTGCAAACCGATGTGTTTGTTGGGGGCAGGTGCTTTAGGGACCTTTGTCAGGCGTTCGTATTGTTGCAGGGCCAGTTCATACTTCCCGACAGCCTGATAGTACTGGGCCAATATATAGTTGTAGATACTACGCAGGTAGAGAGAATTCAGTTGTTCGTGGATTTTCCCGGCTTTGTCCAGTTCGGCTTTTCCTTTTTCGGGATTACCGGACTCGATGTTATAGTAGGCATTGCACGCACATATGAAAAAGTGGAATGTAGGATTAGGGTTACCGGCATACAGGCTTTCAAACTTTTGCAGATAGATGCGTACCTCGTCCATGTGGGAGGCCTGAATCAGGGTCAGGATGAATTTCGGAAGAATCTCTTGTTCGAGGATTTCGCTACCCGGTATTTTGTCAAGCAATTCCAGAGCTTCTTTATAAGATTCGATGGCGGGTTGCTGCATGTTGGCATTCAAGTAGGCATCCCCAATGGCACGGCTGGAAAGAGCTATACCGATGGGGGAGTTCAATTCTTTGGCTTCCTTATACATCCGGCGGGCATGGTCGATGGCCATGTTCATGTCTCCTCGTGAGGCATAAGCTGTCACAATCAGTTGTTTCAACTGAAATAGAGTTTTATATTCTTTCTGCTTTTTCAGGAGAGGAGCCAATTCGTTGCCCCATTGGATAATACTGTCGTTGGGAGCTTCTTTGCTATAGTTGAGGCTGTTGTCGATCAGGTTCAGCAGCGCTGACACGTGCCTTGTTGCTTTGTTATCGGCAGCATATGTAGTGACAGAGTATAAGGTTACTGCTATTACTATAAGCGCTATATTGAAAGACCTTCCCACAGTAAATGTTGTTTTCCCGATGTTTGTTTTATGCTTGTTTATGATGCATGTAGTGCAAAGCTAAATAAAAAGAGTGAGAATCAAACAGAATCTCACTCTTTTTACTATATTTTGTTCACAAAAGGAACTCTTTAGCTGTTCATGCTCATCAGGAACTCGTCGTTGTCTTTGGTTTTTTCCAATCTGTCTTTTACGAAATCCATTGCTTCGATAGGATTCATATCCGACAGATACTTGCGTAGAATCCACATGCGGTCCAGTGTCTGTTTGTCGAGCAGCAAGTCGTCGCGGCGGGGGCTCGATGCCACAATGTTGACAGCAGGGAAGATACGTTTGTTACTTAGGTTGCGGTCGAGCTGCAACTCCATGTTACCTGTACCCTTGAACTCTTCAAAGATTACTTCGTCCATCTTCGAACCGGTGTCGATCAGGGCAGTAGCGATAATGGTGAGCGAACCTCCGTTCTCTATGTTACGGGCTGCTCCGAAGAAACGTTTCGGTTTGTGTAGTGCATTGGCATCCACACCACCCGAGAGTACCTTTCCTGATGCCGGAGATACAGTATTGTATGCGCGCGCCAGACGGGTGATAGAGTCGAGGAAGATCACTACATCGTGTCCGCACTCTACCAATCTTTTAGCTTTTTCGAGTACGATGCCGGCAATTTTCACATGGCGTTCGGCAGGTTCGTCGAATGTAGAAGCAATCACTTCCGCATTGACACTGCGGGCCATGTCGGTTACTTCTTCCGGACGTTCGTCAATCAACAACATGATCATATATACTTCCGGATGGTTGGCAGCGATGGCATTGGCGATTTCTTTCATCAGGATGGTTTTACCGGTCTTGGGCTGAGCCACGATCAAGGCACGCTGTCCTTTACCGATTGGTGAAAAGAGGTCGACTACACGTGCCGACATCGAGTCGGAGTAGCCTCCTTTGCAAAGCTTGAACTTTTCGTCTGGGAACAGCGGAGTGAGATGGTCGAACGGTACACGGTCACGTACGAAAGCGGCATCACGTCCGTTGATTTTAGAAACCTTTACCAGCGGGAAGTATTTTTCGCCTTCTTTGGGCGGACGGATTACACCTTCTACTACGTCACCGGTCTTCAGACCGAACAGTTTGATCTGGGATTGCGAAACGTAGATATCGTCTGGTGAAGAGAGGTAGTTATAATCTGACGAACGGAGGAATCCGTAACCATCCTGCATGATTTCCAATACACCGGTTCCGGTGAGGATATCATCAAATTCATAAGGTTTCTCACGTTCAATCACGCGGCGTTCCTGAACGGGTGCGGCTTCGGCGGCATTTTGTTGCGGCATGGGACGCTGTTGTACAGGCTGACGCTGGTTATTGTTGCGTTGGTTATTATTATTGTTGTTGTTATTGTTGTCGCGTGGGCGAATCACACGCGGGCGTTGGGGTTGTGCCACAGGTTCGGGGGCTGTTGCTGCTTCGGCTTTGGTCGATTCAAATTTGCCGAACAGTTCGGTTGGCAATTCTACTTTTTCCGAAGGCAGGTCTTCGATGGGGATAAAATCATCGTCTGCATCTATATCCGAGAGGATCGAGCTTTCTTCGTCTACAACGGCCGGTTTGGGTTTGAGAATCGGTTTGCTGATGGGACGTTTTTCTGCTTCCGGTTGGGCAGCGGGCTTTTCTTCTTGTGCCGATGGTACTGTTTCCGGTTTTTCGGTAGTTTCTTCTGCGGGTTTAGCTTCTGTTTCTACCTGATTTTTACGGGGACGTCCCGGTTTCTTTTTCGGAGTGGCATAAGGTGTCACTTTGACAGATTCGGCCGGAGTGGCGTTTGTTTCGGCATTTGCCTCTTTAGCTGTTTCTGGGGTCGGTTCTGTTGTTTTAGGTTGTGGCTGTGTTTTGGCTGCAGGTGTTTTGGCATCTGTTTTGGTTAGTTCTCCATTCTTGGTAGAAGAGAAAACCTTGTCGGCGTTTTCCTTCTTTACTGTCACCCGAGAGCGTTTTTTCTTATCTTCTTTGCGTTCCTCTTTCAGTTTGTCGGCAGCTACCTTTTTAGTAGCTCCGGCTATGGCTTGTTCGTCGAGGATTTTGTAGACAAGTTCTTCTTTCTTAAGTGAGTCTGTTTTTTTGATACCCAATTCCTGGGCAATAGCTTGTAGTTCCGACAAATTCTTGTCGTTCAATTGAATGATGTTATACATACAGTATAGTGAGTTATTTAAATATTTTAATTTTATTCGTTGAAATACGTACGGCTGAAGCTGCGACGCAGGGGTCGGAAACTTAACAAACGCAATAATCTTTAAATGATGAATTAGGGATGTTTGGCTGAATCGGAAATCCGAATTTGTCTCCCGTTGGAGGGGTTCGGAATGTTTCAACGCCGCAAAGATAATAAATAATTTTGGTTTTTGTCTTCGTTTACTCTTTTTTTCTTCATAAAAGTGTACCTTTGTTGCATAAAAAGTAACTATTATGACAGCAAACGAAGTCCATTTGATTTATTTCTCGCCTACCCACACCTCTAAACAAGTTGGGGAGGCAATTGTTCGTGGAACCGGAATAACAAATGTGATAAACACGAATTTAACACAACAGGCAACTCAGGATTTAGTGATTGCCGAATCTGCATTAGCTATTATTGTCGTGCCGGTATATGGAGGTCGTGTAGCCCCTTTGGCCATGGATCGTCTGGCAAGTGTGCGCGGAAGTAATACTCCGGCGGTTATCGTGGTGGTATACGGTAATCGTGCTTACGAAAAATCGTTGATGGAACTTGATTATTGGGCTATTCAACAGGGGTTTAAAGTAATTGCCGGTGCTACTTTCATAGGAGAACACTCTTATAGTACAGAAAAATATCCCGTAGCTGCCGGACGTCCTGACGAACGTGACCTTGCTGTGGCAGCCGATTTTGGAAAGCAGATTTCAGATAAAATAGCATCTGCTACCGAACCGGAAAAATTATATGCGGTCGATGTCCGTAAAATCCGGCGTCCGCGTCAGCCTTTTTTCCCATTGTTTCGCTTTTTGCGGAAAGTGATTGCCTTGCGTAAAAGTGGGGTTCCCCTTCCCCGTACTCCTTGGGTGGAAGATGAATCTTTGTGTACTCACTGCGGTGCGTGTGCGAAAATGTGTCCTGTAAGCGCCATAGCCAAAGGTGACGAGTTGAATACGGATGCCGAACGCTGCATTAAATGTTGTGCCTGTGTAAAGGGATGCCCACAGAAAGCCAGAGTATATGATACCCCGTTTGCCGTACTACTGTCGCAATGTTTTGTTAAGCAGAAAGATCCCTGTACGTTGGTTTAATGAAAAAAGGTTAGTGGCATAGCATTGTGCAAGATTTTACTTGTTATTGGAGTTTGTTTCAATTAACATTGTTAACGTCATTTCCTTATAATTTGATTCTTGTGTGCAAATAACAAGTCTTTTGTATTTTAATAACTTGTTATTTGTATCCCAAGAATTATTTTTTATGAAGAGATTTTTCTACTTACATAAATTTAATTAGCCAGTTGTGAAAAGTATAACTAAAAATGATTTTAGTGTACGGTAAATTGGTCAGGATTGGGGGATCTGTCAGTGTCATTTGATAAATGGAGATTCTGTTTCCTGAACTATTGTACTCAATTATTGTTTTAAATAAACGTTTAAGATACAGTTACCTTAATATAATTATGCTGACATTTACCGATAACTTTGAGAATGATAAAGAGTTGATACTTCGTGATCATCTGGCACTTGAAAGAACCAAGCTGGCTAATGAAAGAACTTTGTTTGCATATATCCGTATGGCACTTTACCTTTTGACTGTGGGGATAGGGATATTTCAAATTGAAAGCATTTCACGTTTGGATGGGCTGGCGTGGGGATGTATTATAGCCGGAATCTTCTTGTTTTTCTTGGGCTTTGTCCGTTTCGAACAAATGAGAAAGCATCTGAAACAGTATACGAAAACATGTCGTGATACTGAGAATGAATCGTCACGGAAGAAGTGATTTTTATTCTAGATTATTCGATAGGCTTGTCTTCGTGTATTTCAATGGTTTTGGTGGCTACTGCATATTCGTCGGGGAAAATTTTACCTCCCATTTCGTTTGCCCATGCTTTGGTAAACTCTGCACCGGTATATATGATGATGGAAGAATAATAAATCCAAGTGACGAAAACCACCATGAACGCAGCAGCCCCATAGACGGTTCCCACATTGGCTATTCCTATATAAAAGGAAATTCCCCATTGACCTATCAGTAGCAGTATGGTGGTTACAACAGCTCCGATGCAAACGTCTTTGCTTTTGATTTTGGCATCGGGTAATATTTTAAATATGAGTGTAAAGATGATGGTAGTGACACTCATATTTATGATGATTCCTACCACTTTTACCAACGAATCGGCTACTTCCGGATACTTAAAGATGAATTTTTGACTGAGTTCTCCGATTATATTGGTAATGGTGAATGTAATCAGGAGAATGAAGGCAAATACAAGTATTATTGAGAAAGAAAGTATCCGGTTTTTAATAAATTTAAGCCAGTTCTTTTTAGGGACGGCTTTTATTCCCCAAATTGAATTTAATGAACTTTGTATTTCTGCAAAAATAGTGGTGGCACCCAAAATAGAGATACCTAAGCTGACAAAGGCGGCCGACCTGGAGGAGTCTGTATTTTCTGCATTTTCTATAATAGAACGAAGGGCCTCGGTAACTTCAGGGCCCACAATCGGTTGTAGTTGGACATAAAGTTGATTGGCCAAATCCATATGGAAAAAGACACCGACAGTGACTAGAAGGGAAAGAAAAGGAATAATTGAAAACAAAGTCGCATAGGCTAATGAAGCGCTCAACCTCATAACGCTGTCGTCTATGAATCCCCAAACTGTATCTTTTATTATTTTGAAAAGCAGGGATAAACTAAGTCTTTTCTTTCTTTCGGAATGGATTTTCATTTTAATTCTTTTTTATCCAAACAGCAATATTACGGGTATTAACAGAAAATTCTCCACTTCCTTTTTCGTCTAATGTGATTTCTTGCTGAATATTTCCGGTTATTTCATGCCATATTTCACCTTTATGTTCTTCGCCCAAATCCATCTTTTTACTGCCGGCTTCATCATTAGACATTAAAAAGACTAAACCGGAACCGACATGTTCTTCATCTCCCGTACGAATAAAGCCAATGGCGGAAGGATGATCGAAATACTCAATCTGATCGCCATAAGCATATTTTCTTCTGGCATCCAGAAGAATATTAATGATTTGGGTATGAGGTGAGTTTTCTCCTTTGACACCATAATAATCTCCGTAGAACAAACAAGGATAACCGTCTTTTATTAATAATATCAGACCATAGGCCAATGGTTTGAACCAGTCTTCTATTTGTGATTCCAAGGAACTGCCCGATTGCGAATCGTGATTGTCGACAAAAGTGACTGCCAGATCACAGTGGTGCTCGACTAATGTGTTTTTTAGGATATTCTGCAGATCATAATTCTTGCCTTCTTGTGATGCTTGGAATAAATTATAATGTAATGGAACATCAAATAGGTTGACTTTGTGACCCACGGATTTTATGTATGCATCGAGTGTGTTCAAATCACCATTCCAATATTCGCCAACAGCGTAGAATTTGTCTCCTCTTTCGCTTCTTACCGCATCCAGGAATTGTGCAATGAACTTGTCTTTCATGTGTTTGATGGCATCCAGACGCATTCCGTCGAGGTTCAGCTCTTTGGAAACCCATTTTCCCCAACGATTCAATTCGGTGACTACTTCAGGATGATCCAGGTCTATATCATTGCATAATAAGAAATCGTAGTTGCCATTTTCATTGTCAACCCCTTCGCTCCACGCTTTGCCTTCACCCTGTATCTGGAAGATGCCACTCCGCTTTTTGGCATCGTCAAAACCGGTTCCTGAAAAATGATACCAATGCCATTTGAAGTCTGAATATTTATCCTTACGTCCATGGAAGCTGTATCCGGTCCAGCCCTGTATTTCGAACGGTTTTCCTAATGCTTGGGTTCTATCATTGGGATCGACTTCTACAACTATGAACTTTTCAGTGAAATCACCTCCTGCCTTATGATTCAGTACTACGTCCAGATAAACGGAAATATGATTTTTATGTAATTCATCGATCATTTCTTTCAGTTCTTCTTTCGTACCATATTTCGTTCTTATGGTTCCTTTTTGATCGAACTCGCCGAGATCATACAAATCGTAGGTTGCATAACCTTCGTCTTGTTGTTCGTCGGCTTTGTAAGCGGGGGGAATCCATACTGCTGTCACACCAATCTCATGTAAATGTGACGCATCTTCTTTTAATTGTTTCCATAAATTTCCGTCATTTGGCAGATTCCATTCAAAATACTGCATCATTACACCATTTTCCATTATCCAATGCATTTAGTTATCGGAAAATAACAAAGAAGTGTATGATAAGGTTTCTTGTGTTTACCCAAAAGCACTGAAAGAAAGGATATCGGCGTTTGTGATTAGACTAACATGCGTTATTTGTCTTGCCATCATATCCCCATTTAACGTAAACAGCTCCCCAGGCAAATCCGGCTCCGAAAGCGGTGAAAATCAAATTATCACCTTTTTTGAGTTTATTTTCGAAATCCCAAATGCATAATGGAAGCGTACCTGCACTGGTATTGCCGTAGTGTTCAATATTGATCATAACCTTTTCTAATGGTACATCCAGACGTTGGGCAACAGCACTGATGATACGTTGATTGGCCTGGTGGGGAACGACCCAGTCTATTTCATCTTTTGTCAGTTGGTTTCTTTCGATGATCGACTCACATGCATCTGACATATTGGCTACAGCATATTTAAATACTGTACGTCCTTCTTGGTGAAGGTAATGCATGTGGTTGTCAACTGTAAAATAAGAAGGTGAACAAACTGAACCACCGGCTTTCATGTGTAAAAAAGGAAGTCCTTTGCCGTCTGTTCTTAAAACGGAATCGATAACTCCTAAATGATCTGTTGTGGGTTCCAACAAGAAAGCTGCTGCACCATCAGCGAAAATAGGACAGGTGGCACGATCGGTGTAGTCTATCACAGACGACATTTTATCGGCACCAACAATAATGACTTTTTTGTATTTTCCCGAACGGATAAAGTTAGCCCCGGTTTCTAATGCATATAAGAAACCGCTGCAGACCGCTTGCATGTCGAAGGCAAATGCATTTTTCAACCCCACTCTTTCGCATAAAATGGAAGCCGTTGAAGGAAGCCGATAATCGGGAGTGGTGGTAGCTACAATTACCAGGTCAATATCATCCGGATTACTTTGAGTACGTTGCATCAGTTGTTTGACAGCTTTTCGTGCCATGTATGAGGTGCCGAGTCCTTCTTCATTCAGGATGCGTCTTTCTTTGATTCCGATACGTCCCATGATCCATTCATCGGTGGTATCTACAATTCTGGATATCTCATCATTAGTCAGGATATAATCGGGCACATATCCTCCAACTCCTGTAATTACTGCATTGATTTGTTTCATTAACTTTGTCTAAATAAGTAAGTTCTTAAGCGGGGGAAGTATAAAATGACTCCGAAAACTTACAACTTCTCGGATTGCATCTAAAATACCGGGCGCAAATATACAGAAAAGAAAGATTTATTCAATATCTTGTAATCTAAATGCGTTGAATTTCTTAGTGAGATTAGGATAAGTTATAATACAGAAATAGAATTAGGGAAATGATTAAATGAAGGAAGATAGGTTGCTTTGCAAGAAAAGAAAGAAATAATCAGGTCTGATTTTCTTAGTAAGAGTGAGGTCTTAATCTGATTTGTGTATCTGTTGGTTCAAGCGTTTTTGCTACTTCTTTACTTCTTTGGGTAACCATACTTTAGTCTGTTTCTGTATTTCTCGTTAATGCTTAGTAAATGGCCTATGTTATTCCGAAAGTATTTAATTTTCACGTTTTTGTTTATAAAAAGAAACTCCTGTAATTGTCAAAATTACAGGAGTTTATATCATTTGATCAAGAAACGGTGGTTACTTTGCCAATGCCTGAGCTACATCTACCGCACAAGCCACAGTACAGCCTACCATCGGGTTGTTACCAATTCCCAGGAATCCCATCATTTCTACGTGAGCAG
>OLFX01002550.1_pt1 | contig 14723 bp, 7 predicted proteins | sample 1605091 | NCBI WGS metagenome assembly OLFX01 (sample SAMEA3888906, study PRJEB22519) | human gut metagenome | biome: human gut; feature: human-associated habitat; material: faeces | place: Denmark | collected 2012 | reverse complement strand
GCAGCAGACGGTCAACGATAATCTCCAGATGGAGCTCGCCCATGCCGGCGATGATGGTCTGGCCGGTTTCTTCATCGGTATATGCCTTGAAGGTCGGGTCTTCTTCTGCGAGCTTTGCAAGCGCAATGCCCATCTTTTCCTGACCGGCCTTGGTCTTCGGCTCAATCGCAACACGGATAACCGGCTCCGGGAATTCCATGGACTCAAGGATGATCGGGTGCTTTTCGTCGCAAAGGGTATCACCGGTGGTGGTGTTCTTCAGACCGACTGCAGCAGCGATGTCGCCTGCGTAAACCATTTCCAGATCCTGTCTGTGGTTTGCGTGCATCTGAACAATACGACCGACACGCTCGGTGTTATCCTTTGTGGAGTTGTAAACGGTGGAACCAGCCGTAAGCGTACCGGAGTACACACGGAAGAAGCACAGCTTACCGACGAACGGGTCCGTAGCGATCTTAAATGCAAGAGCGGAGAACGGCTCCGTATCGGAAGAGTGACGAACGTCCTCTTCTTCGGTTTCCGGGTTTACACCCTTAATAGCCGGAACATCCGTCGGGGCCGGCATGTAATCAACAATCGCGTCCAGAAGCTTCTGAACACCCTTGTTCTTATAGGAAGTACCGCAGGTAACCGGAACCATCGTGTTGTTGATGGTGGACTTGCGGATGCAGGTCTTGATCTCATCGATCGTGAGCTCTTCACCCATGAGATACTTCTCCATGAGTGCGTCGTCCTGCTCGGCGACATGCTCGATCATCTCGGTGTGATACTTCTCTGCGAGCTCTTTCATGTCTTCCGGGATCTCTTCGCAACGGATATCCTTGCCAAGATCATCATAGTAGACATAAGCCTTCATTTCCACGAGGTCGATGAGGCCCTTGAAGGTATCTTCAGAGCCGATCGGCAGCTGGATCGGTACAGCGTTGCACTTCAGTCTCTCGCGCATCATGTTGACAACGCGGTAGAAATCAGCGCCCATAATGTCCATCTTGTTGACATACGCCATACGCGGAACCTTGTATTCCTCAGCCTGACGCCAAACGGTCTCAGACTGCGGCTCAACGCCGCCCTTTGCGCAGAAAACCGTTACGGAACCATCGAGAACACGCAGGGAACGCTCAACTTCAACGGTGAAGTCAACGTGACCCGGGGTGTCGATGATGTTGATACGGTTCTGGTGACCGTTTCTGTCCGGCCAGAAGCACGTCGTAGCAGCGGAAGTGATCGTGATACCTCTCTCCTGCTCCTGTGCCATCCAGTCCATCGTAGCGGAACCGTCGTGGGTCTCGCCGATCTTGTAGTTGACGCCTGTGTAATAAAGGATACGCTCGGTCGTTGTTGTTTTACCGGCATCGATGTGCGCCATGATGCCGATATTTCTTGTAAATTCAAGTGGTACCTGACGGGCCATATAATCCTCCTTAATACGTTTACAGGTAAATTACCATCTGTAATGTGCGAAAGCCTTGTTGGCTTCTGCCATCTTATGCGTATCGTCACGCTTCTTAGCAGCGCCGCCGGCGCCGTTCAGAGCGTCAAGGATCTCTCCGGCCAGTCTCTCCTTCATCGTCTTTTCAGAACGAAGTCTGGAATAGCTCGCCATCCAGCGCAGACCCAGGGTCTGACGTCTCTCCGGACGAACCTCGATCGGAACCTGATAGTTCGCACCGCCAACACGGCGTGCCTTAACCTCCAGGCTCGGCATTACGTTCTCCATAGCCTGCTCGAAAACCTCCAGAGCGTTCTTGCCCGTCTTCTCTTCGACGATCTCGAATGCTTCGTAAACGATCTTCTGAGCTACGCCCTTCTTACCATCATACATGATGTTGTTAATCAGGCGTGTGACCAGTTTGGAATTATACATAGGATCCGGCAAAACATCGCGTTTTGCTACATTGCCTCTTCTTGGCATAGTCTTCCCTCCTTCACATAATAGTATGAATTCATCGGTACTCGAAAGCACAAGCTCCCGCCGGCTAAGAAAAGGTATTTACGCACGATAATCAGTAGCTTATCTATTATAAATACCCTTAAAGCGAATTTCGCTTTTCCGGTCAAAAGTTCATTGTGTAACGATTAAATTTGGCTCTTTAAAGAAATTACTTCTTTGCAGCGCCGGCCTTCGGTCTCTTAGCGCCGTACTTGGAACGAGCCTGCATACGCTTTGCAACACCCTGCGCGTCAAGCGTGCCGCGGATGATGTGGTAACGTACACCAGGAAGGTCCTTAACACGACCGCCACGGATCATAACAACGCTATGCTCCTGCAGGTTGTGACCAACACCCGGGATGTAAGCGGAGACTTCGATACCGTTGGAAAGACGGACTCTGGCAATCTTACGAAGTGCGGAGTTCGGCTTCTTCGGGGTAGCAGTCTTAACAGCAGTGCAGACACCGCGCTTCTGGGGAGAATCCTGATCGATAGCAATTCTCTTCTTGGAGTTCCAACCCTTCAGCAGTGCCGGCGCCTTTGCCTTCTTCTCGGAAACTGCGCGACCTGTGTGAATCAACTGGTTAAATGTGGGCATATTGCACCTCCTTACACAATTTCTATATATGTCATGCGGGTTTATATTGCCCGCAGAACATGCGCCTATACAAAACAGTATCCTGTCCGTACAAAAATCGCGCGGACAGGTCTGTTTTATGCGGTTTCAAAGGCGGTTCTGGCAGAAATTCTCAGATTTCATGCCCACAACACACCATTTGACATTATACACCGCTCATTATTCGTTTGTCAAGCCCTCTTCTGCATTCTGTGCGGAAGTTTTTTCCTCAAAGCTGCTTAAAGCGGCTACGGCCTCCTGGCTTAAAGAGCTGCTCGGCGCCGTCGGCGCAATTTCAACATTGGTGTAGCAGTCCATGCCGGTGCCGGCCGGAATCAGCTTACCGATGATGACGTTTTCCTTCAGGCCAAGCAGCGGGTCTACCTTGCCCTTGATGGCGGCGTCGGTCAGCACGCGTGTGGTCTCCTGGAAGGAAGCAGCGGAAAGGAAGGACTCGGTCGCCAGAGATGCCTTCGTGATACCGAGCAGCGTCGGCGTGAATGTCGCCTCGCGCAGGCCGGTCTCGCCGTTTGCAATTCTTGCGGCGATCTTCTCGTTTTCAAGAAGCGTGTCGTTCTTATCGACGAGCGCGCCGACGAGCAGCGGCGTGTCGCCCGCGTCTTCAATGCGCACCTTGCGCATCATCTGACGAACGATAACTTCGATGTGCTTATCGTTGATATCAACACCCTGCATACGGTAGGTGCGCTGCACTTCCTCAATGAGGTAATCCTGCACCGCCTCCGGGCCGCTGATGGCGAGCACGTCGTGCGGGTTGACGGAGCCTTCGGTCAAGCGGGCGCCCTTTTCAACCACATCGCCCTCTTTTACGCTGAGGCGCGCACCGAACGGGATGAGGTAGCTGCGCTGGTCGCCATCGCCGCGAACGACAATGTGGCGGTTCTTCTTGACCTCTTCAAAGCCGATCGTACCGCCGATCTCTGCGATGATTGCAAGATGCTTCGGCTTGCGGCTTTCAAACAGCTCACTGACACGCGGAAGACCCTGCGTGATATCTTCTGCGGATGCAACACCGCCGGTATGGAACGTACGCATCGTCAGCTGGGTACCCGGCTCGCCGATGGACTGTGCGGCGATGATACCAACCGCCTCGCCGACCGTGATCGGCTGGCCGTTTGCAAGGGAGGAACCGTAGCACTTCTTGCACACGCCGTGACGGGTGCGGCAGTTCAAAATAGAGCGGATCTTGATGTGCGTCGTGCCGCGGCCGATGATGAGGTCAGCTTCGGCGTCGCCAATCATCTTATCCTTGGAAACGAGCACGTTGCCATTCTCATCGCAGTAATCGTCAAGCAGGTAGCGGCCCACAATACGCTCCTTAAGCGGCTCAATGGACTCGTTACCGGATTTGATCTCGAACACTTCCAGACCCTCGGTCGTACCGCAGTCATCCTGACGAACGATAACGTCCTGAGAAACGTCAACCAGACGTCTGGTCAGATAACCGGAGTCAGCCGTTCTCAGAGCCGTATCGGCAAGGCCCTTACGAGCACCACGGGAGGAAATGAAGTATTCCAAAATGTTCAGGCCTTCACGGTAGTTCGCCTTGATCGGAATTTCGATCGTCTTACCGGACGTATTCGCGATCAGACCGCGCATGCCGGCCAGCTGACGGATCTGGTTCATAGAACCACGGGCGCCGGAGTCTGCCATCATGAAGATCGGGTTGTAACGGTCAAGGCCGTCCTGCAGGGCTTTCGTAACGTCGTTCGTCGCCTTTTCCCAGGTCTTCAGAACGGCGCTGTAACGCTCGCCGTCGGAGAGGAAACCGTCGCGGAAATCTGCGGTGATCTCGCTGACCTCTGCCTCTGCCTTTGCAAGGATCTCCTGCTTCTGCGGCGGGATAGTCGCATCGCAGACGGCAACAGTGATGGCGCCGATGGTGGAATACTTGTAGCCCTGTGCCTTAATGGCATCGAGCATTTCGCTTGTGACCGCCGTGCCGTGCTTTTTGATGCACTTGTCGATGATCTTGCCGAGCTGCTTCTTGCCGACGAGGAAATCGACCTCAAACTTGAGGATGTTCTCCGGGTCGGTGCGGTCAACAAAGCCGAGATCCTGCGGAATCGGGCGGTTGAAGATCATCGTCGTATCAACAAGGCCTGTATAGGTCTGGCCGTTGTACTCCACGGTTCTTCTGACCTTGATCTTGGAGTGCAGCGTGATATATTTTGCGTCATACGCCATGAACGCTTCGTCCATGTCGCGGAATACCTTGCCTTCACCGGTCTCTCCGTCCTTATCGAGCGTAAGGTAATAAGAACCGAGAACCATATCCTGCGACGGGACTGCAACAGGGCTGCCGTCGGAAGGCTTTAAGAGGTTGTTTGCAGCCAGCATGAGGAAGCGTGCCTCTGCCTGTGCTTCTGCGGAAAGCGGCACATGCACAGCCATCTGGTCGCCGTCGAAGTCTGCGTTGAACGCGGTGCAAACGAGCGGATGCAGCTTAATGGCGCGGCCCTCAACGAGAACCGGCTCAAACGCCTGAATGCCCAGGCGGTGCAGCGTAGGTGCACGGTTCAGCATGACCGGGTGGTTCTTGATGACAATCTCCAGTGCGTCCCAAACCTCGCTCTTCGCACGCTCTACGGCCTTTCTTGCAGCCTTGATGTTGCCGGCGGCACCGGTCTCGACAAGGCGCTTCATAACAAACGGCTTAAAGAGCTCCAGTGCCATTTCCTTCGGCAGGCCGCACTGGTACATTTTCAGCTCCGGGCCAACAACGATAACGGAACGGCCGGAATAGTCAACACGCTTACCGAGCAGGTTCTGACGGAAGCGGCCCTGCTTGCCCTTCAGCATATCGGAAAGGGACTTGAGCGGGCGGTTGTTCGGGCCGGTGACCGGTCTGCCGCGGCGGCCGTTGTCGATGAGGGCATCGACGGCTTCCTGCAGCATACGCTTCTCGTTGCGCACGATGATGTCCGGCGCGCCGAGCTCGATGAGTCTCTTCAGACGGTTGTTTCTGTTGATAACGCGGCGGTACAGGTCGTTCAGGTCGGACGTGGCAAAACGTCCGCCGTCCAGCTGGACCATCGGGCGGATATCGGGCGGAATGACCGGGATGACGTCCATGATCATCCACTCCGGGCGGTTGCCGGAGATGCGGAAGGATTCCACAACCTCAAGACGCTTGAGAATGTGCACGCGCTTCTGTCCCTGCGCGGTTTCGAGGTCTTTTTTGAGCTCCTCGCTGAGCTTTTCGCAGTCGATATCCTCGAGCAGCTTCTTCACAGCTTCAGCGCCCATGGACGCCTCGAAGTCGTCCTCATATTTTTCACGCATGTCGCGGTATTCCTTTTCGGTGAGCGTCTGCATCTTAGAGAGCTCACGGACGGAACCCGGATCCGTAACGATGTAAAGTGCGAAATACAGAACCTTTTCCAGTACGCGCGGGGAAAGGTCAAGAATCAGACCCATGCGGGACGGGATGCCCTTAAAGTACCAGATGTGCGAAACCGGCGCTGCAAGCTCAATGTGACCCATGCGCTCACGGCGAACCTTGCTGCGCGTCACTTCAACGCCGCAGCGCTCGCAGACCTTGCCCTTAAAGCGGATGCGCTTATACTTGCCGCAGTGGCACTCCCAGTCCTTTGTCGGTCCGAAAATGCGCTCGCAGTAAAGGCCGTCGCGCTCCGGCTTCAATGTACGGTAGTTGATGGTCTCGGGCTTCGTGACCTCACCGTACGACCAGGAGCGAATCTGCTCGGGCGATGCAAGGCCGATCTTTATTGATTCAAAAACGTTAAACTCCATATATGCGATCCTTTCCTTTCACCCGAAATTAGAACTCGTCGTCGATGCCGTCAAACAAATCGTTATCGGAGCCTTCAAACTCATCGTCGCCGGTAGAGAAGAAGTCGTCCTCTTCCCCGTCTTCGTTCTCGATGGAATAGCCGTCGAAATCGCCGTCCGTTGCGACGTTTTCTTCATCAAAGACCTGATCGCCCGGGGTGAGACCCACATCATCGTCATCGTCGAAGCTCTGGCGCAGGTCAATCTCCTCGTTGTCCTTATCCAGTACCTTGATGTCGAGGCCGAGTGCCTGCAGTTCCTTGATAAGAACGCGGAAGGATTCCGGAATGCCCGGCTTCGGCACGTTCTGGCCCTTAACGATGGCTTCGTAGGTCTTTACACGGCCCACAACGTCGTCGGACTTCACCGTCAGGATCTCCTGCAGGGTGTAAGCCGCACCGTAAGCCTCCAATGCCCAAACTTCCATTTCGCCGAAGCGCTGGCCGCCGAACTGCGCCTTGCCGCCCAAAGGCTGCTGGGTAACGAGGGCATACGGACCGGTGGAACGGGCGTGAATCTTATCGTCAACAAGATGATGGAGCTTGAGGTAGTACATGTAGCCAACGGTAACCGGGTTATCGAAATACTCGCCGGTACGACCGTCACGCAGACGGAACTTGCCGTCCTCACTCATGCCCGCCATGCGGAAGCACTCGCGGATATCCGCTTCGTGTGCGCCGTCGAATACCGGGGTCATAATCTTCCAGCCGAGTGCGTTTGCCGCCATGCCGAGGTGAACCTCGAGAACCTGTCCGATATTCATACGGGACGGAACGCCCAACGGGTTCAGAACGATGTCAAGCGGTGTACCGTCCGGCAGGAACGGCATCTCTTCCATCGGCAAAATGCGGGAAACAACACCCTTGTTACCGTGGCGGCCGGCCATCTTATCGCCGACGGAGATCTTTCTCTTCTGTGCGATATAGCAGCGCACGACCTTGTTGACGCCGGGGCTCAGCTCATCGCAGTTGTCTCTCGTGAAGACCTTAACGTCCACAATGGTGCCGTACTCACCGTGCGGAACACGGAGGGACGTATCGCGGACCTCGCGGGCCTTTTCACCGAAGATGGCGCGCAGCAGGCGCTCTTCGGCGGTCAGCTCGGTTTCGCCCTTCGGCGTGACCTTACCGACCAGAATATCGCCGGCGTGAACCTCCGCACCCACACGAATGATGCCGCGGTCATCAAGGTCGCGCAGCAGATCTTCGTTGACGTTCGGGATATCGCGGGTAATCTCTTCCGCGCCGAGCTTTGTATCTCTGGCTTCCATCTCATACTCTTCGATATGGATGGAGGTATAAACGTCGTCTCGCACGATTTTTTCGTTCAGCAGGACGGCGTCCTCGTAGTTGTAGCCTTCCCAGGTCATGAAGCCGATGAGCGCGTTCTTGCCGAGCGCGATCTCGCCGTTCTTAATGGCCGGGCCGTCCGCCAGAACATCGCCCACTTCAACGCGGTCGCCGCGGTTGACGATCGGGACCTGGTTGATGCAGGTGCTCTGGTTGGAACGCATGAACTTTGTGACGACATAGTCGTCGATATCGCCGTTATCGGTCGTCACGCGAATGAGGTCTGCGCTGACGCTCTTAACGACACCTGCGCGTTCGCACAGGACGCAGACGCCGGAGTCCACGCCTGCTTTATACTCCATGCCGGTACCGACGATCGGAGACTCGGTGCGGAGCAGCGGAACTGCCTGACGCTGCATGTTGGAGCCCATCAGCGCACGGTTCGCGTCATCGTTTTCGAGGAACGGGATCATCGCCGTTGCAACGGAGAAGACCATACGCGGGGAAATATCCATGTAATCGACGCGGGTCGGCTCAACCTGAATGAACTCGCCCTTGAAACGTGCGAGAACGCTGTCGTTTGCAAAGGTGTTGTCTTCATTCAGCTTTTCGTTTGCCTGCGCAACGATGAACTCGTCCTCCACGTCCGCCGTCATATAAACGACTTCGTCCGTGACCTTGCCCGTCGCCTTATCAATCTTTCTGTACGGCGCCTCAATGAAGCCGTAGTGATTGATTCTTGCGAACGTTGCAAGGTAGGAGATCAGACCGATGTTCTGACCTTCCGGGGATTCGATCGGGCACATGCGGCCGTAGTGTGTGTAGTGAACGTCTCGAACCTCGAAGCTCGCACGGTCACGGGAAAGACCGCCCGGGCCCAAAGCGGAGAGACGGCGCTTATGCGTCAGCTCGGCCAGCGGGTTCGTCTGGTCCATGAACTGGGACAGCGGAGAAGAACCGAAGAACTCCTTGATCGCTGCAACGACCGGACGGATATTGATGAGAGAATGCGGTGTAAGGGATTCCATATCCTGACCCTGCAGTGTCATGCGCTCGCGGATCACGCGCTCCAAGCGGGAGAAGCCGATGCGGAACTGGTTCTGCAGCAGCTCGCCAACGGAACGGATACGGCGGTTGCCGAGCTGGTCGATATCGTCCGTAAAGCCGAGACCGACAGCAAGGCAGGTCATGTAGTTGATGGAGGAGAAAATATCATCAATGATGATGTGGTTCGGGATCAACTCGTCATGACGTGCGGTGAGCTGCTCTTTGAGCTTCTCTTCGTCGTCACCGCACTCTTCGAGAATCTCGGAGAGCACTGCGTAGCGCACACGTTCGTTGATGCCGCACTCTGCCTCTGCATCAAAGGAAACGTATTTTGCGATATCGACCATGCCGTTTGAAATGACCTTCGTCTCCTTGTCGTCCTCAAGGGCAACCCAGGCGGTGGTCACACCGGCGTTGTCGATGTCTTCGGCAAGCGTGCGGGACACAACGGTGCCCGCCTCTGCCATCACCTCGCCGGTCGCCGGGTTGACGATCGGGCGGGAAAGCTGACGGCCGGTGATTCTGCCGGCGAGGTTCAGCTTCTTATTGTACTTATAACGGCCGACTCTGGAGAGGTCGTAGCGTCTCGGGTCGAAGAACAGGCCGTTCAAATGGAACTGCGCGCTTTCAACCGTGGGCGGCTCGCTCGGACGGAGCTTTCTGTACACCTCAAAGAGGCCTTCCTCCATGGTGTGCGTGGTATCCTTATCGATGGTCGCAAGAATGCGCTCGTCTTCGCCGAAGTATTCCTTGATCTCTTCGTCGGTGCCGAGACCGAGTGCGCGGATGAACGCGGTCATCGGGAGCTTTCTGTTTTTATCGATACGCACGTAGAGTACGTCGTTCACATCGTTTTCGTACTCCAGCCATGCGCCGCGGTTCGGAATGACGGTGGAAGAGAAAAGCTGTTTGCCTGTTTTATCGTACTCCATCTTATAATAGACGCCCGGAGAACGAACAAGCTGGGAAACGATAACACGTTCTGCGCCGTTGATCACAAAGGTGCCGGACGGTGTCATCAGCGGGAAATCACCCATGAAGACTTCAGATTCCTTGATCTCGCCCGTTTCCTTGTTGAGAAGGCGTGCAGTGACGCGCAGGGCTGCCGCATAGGTAGCATCGCGCTCTTTGCATTCCGTTACCGTGTAATTGGGTTTTTCGTCGAGCTTGTAGTTCACGAAGTCCAGAACCAGATTTCCGTTGAAATCCGTAATGCCGGAGACGTCGTCAAAAACTTCCTTCAGACCTTCCTTCAGGAACCAGTCGTAGGAATTTTTCTGAATCTCGATCAGGTTCGGCATATCGAGAACTTCATTGATGTGCGAGAAGCTCATGCGTGTGTTCTTGCCAAGCTGTACCGGCTTAACATTCACCATTGACTCAACCACTCCATTCTTAGTATTTGACCCGTGTTTTTAAGCAAAATCACTTAAAAACGGCGGAAAGAATATCCGTTCATGTGAATTTTATAGATTATGCTTGATTATTTTTCGGAACTGTGTTATAATGCAGATCAGAGAAAGAAATGGCATATCTATCCATGATGATACATTGTAATATGATACACCGTATCTGTGGATTTGTCAAGCCTTTTCCCGAAATTTTTCGAGTGTTATTCCCTTTTTCTTTTCTCAAATTCCAAAGCAGAATAAATTGAATTTTGACCCGTATACCCGATAGCACATGGACCTTGTAAACTGCAATCGGGCTTTATTTTTATCCGCTGCTAATCATTTTAATTTGAAGAGGAACACTGTATGAAAAAGCATTTCGCAAAGCAGATTTTCGCCGCGGCCCTTGCAATCAGCTTCGTGTGCGGGCTTTCGGCATGCCGTGAACGCGAACGTGAACGTGAAGAAGAGCAACTCGCGTTAAAGCCGGTGATTTATCTTTATCCGGAAGAAGAAACGGACGTCTCGGTTACGCTCGCGTACGACGGAACGCTCACTTGCACCTACCCGAATTACAAAACCGGCTGGCATGTTTCGGCGAAACCTGACGGTACTCTGACGGACGAGGACGGCCAAACGTATAACTACCTGTACTGGGAAGGCACGGACAGCGCGGAATACGACCTTTCCCACGGCTTCTGCGTAGCGGGCAGCGACACCGCCGCTTTCCTCGAAAATGCCTTGCGCGACCTCGGACTCACCCGCAAAGAAGCGAATGAATTCATCGTGTACTGGCTTCCCCAGATGCAGGAAAATCCCTATAATCTCATCGCGTTTCAGTCCGACTGCTATACGCAGGTGGCGCAGCTGGATATCTCCCCCGCGCCCGACACGCTCCTTCGGGTCTTCATGGCGTGGAAACCGCTTGAAGAGAAAGTCGACATTCCCGCGCAAACGCTCACCGCTCCCGCCCGCGACGGCTTCACAGTGGTGGAATGGGGCGGCAGCCGCATAAACTGAGCCGTAGCTCTTGCCCGTGCAGAGTCTCACGGCGTTCATAGCGCTTAAAAACACGCAAAACCTTCCCGGTTTCCAAACGGAAACGAAACCGGGAAGGTTTTTGTTTTGTTTATATTGAATTTTGGATGCCGAAGAAATTAAGTTAAAAAGCGAAAGCCACTTTCAAAACGAATTATTGCGTTTTAAGTATGTATTTGCGTGTACTTTTACGCGGATTCGCTTACGTTTCTGCCTCTTTCCCCTCGCCTTATTCGTCCGCCTCGGTATCCTCGCAGGCGCAGATGGACGCGAACGTGTAGGACTCCAGCTTATCGCGCACAAGCTGCGAGACCTCACCGTAGATGTGATGCAAACGGCACGAGGTGCGCTGGCAGCTGTACGCATCGCCCTGGCAGCGGGAAATCATATACGGCCCCTCCACCGCCTCGATCACGCTGCGCAGCGTGATCTCCTTCGGCGGCTTTGCAAGCTCATAGCCGCCCTTTGCGCCCTTATACGAGCGCACGATGCCGTCCGAAACGAGCGTGCGCAGGATCTTCAGCGTAAAGCGCAGCGTGACGCTTGTGCACTCCGAGATCGTTTTGGCATCTGCGCGCCCGGGGTTCACGGCCAAAAATTCCACGATGCGGACTGCGTAGTCCGCTTCCAGTGTCATGTGCATGGTATGTGCCTATCCTTTCGGGATCAATCCAGAAAATCCTTCAGCTTCTTGCTGCGGCTCGGGTGACGGAGCTTTCTGAGCGCCTTTGCTTCAATCTGGCGGATACGCTCACGGGTGACATTGAATTCCTTGCCCACTTCCTCGAGCGTACGGCTTCTGCCGTCTTCAAGGCCGAAGCGCAGGCGCAGCACCTTTTCCTCACGCGGGGTGAGGGAATCGAGCACATCGCCGAGCGTTTCGCGCAGCAGCGTATGGGAAGCGGCATCTGCCGGGGCCGGTGCGTCGTCATCCGGGATAAAGTCGCCGAGGTGGCTGTCCTCTTCCTCGCCGATCGGCGTTTCAAGGGAGACAGGCTCCTGCGCGACGCGCATGATCTCGCGCACTTTATCAACCGGCATATCGAGCTCGTCGGAGATTTCCTCCGCGGTCGGCTCATGGCCGCTCGTGTGGAGCAGCTGGCTGGAGACCTTCTTCACCTTATTGATGGTCTCTACCATGTGCACCGGGATGCGGATGGTGCGGGCCTGGTCGGCGATGGCGCGCGTGATGGCCTGACGAATCCACCACGTTGCGTAGGTGGAGAACTTGAATCCCTTTGTATAATCGAACTTTTCAACAGCCTTGATGAGGCCGAGATTGCCCTCCTGAATGAGGTCAAGGAACTGCATGCCACGGCCGAGATAGCGCTTCGCGATGCTGACGACAAGACGCAGGTTCGCTTCGGAAAGGCGCTTCTTTGCGGCTTCGTCGCCGTCCTTGATGGCGATGGCAAGGCGCACTTCTTCTTCGGAGGAAAGCAGCGGCACGCGGCCGATCTCTTTCAGGTAAACTTTGACCGGGTCATCGATGGCGACGCCTTCCATGCCCATGCCGGCATCAAAATCGTCCGTATCTGCGCCGGATACATTGGAAAGGTCGATGTCATCAATCTGGATATCGCTGAAGTCATCGATAATCTCAATGCCGTGCGATTCCAGCGTATCATAGAATTTTTCAATGTGCTCCGGGTCGAAATCCAATTCGCCGATGGCGTCGAGGATCTCCTTTGTGGTGAGCTGGCCTTTGCTTTTGCCGAGCTCAATCAGATCGCGGATCACGGTTTTCTTATCGGGTGCTGCCATAGTTTATCATACCTTTCCTGTGTTTTCCCTTATTCCCTCGGCAGCGTCTGCACGCTGCCTTTTTATCTCAATTCTGTTTTAAAGCATAACGTTCCTATTTTTTCTGTTTGCGCAGTGCATCGAGCTGCGCCTGCAGGTCGGCGGGGTTCGCACCACGCACCTTATCGGTATCGGTCAACGCGCCTTCGCTCAAAATGATCTGCACGTATTCTTCCGCGTCTTTGGCGGTGATGCCGGCGTTTTCCTGCACAATCTTCGCAAGGCGGCCCATTTCGTCCGGCGTACATTCCGCCGAAAAGTCTGTAATCTGCGGCGATGTGACCGTTTCTTCGTTTATAATCTTGCCCAGGAGGCTCTGATATAACCGGCGATTGAACGCCGTCACGAATTTTTCGGGCGGCACGCGGCGGTTCAGGCTCTGTGCGAGGTCATTATTGTGGAAAAGACACGCGATGAGCCGCTCTTCGGCGTTGGCCACGCGGACATAGCGGCGCTTTTCGGGGTTTACGGTATCGCGCCGCGCGGAAAGCTGCTCCGTCATGTCCCTTTGCTGCTGCCGCTGCGCCGCACGCGCCTTTTTGCGCACGGAAACGGACATCTGCTGCAAAATGGCGTTTTTGTCAACATTCAATTCCTGCGAAAGGCGGCTGACGTACACATCGCGCTCAATGGCGTTTTCAAGGCCCGCCAGCAGCTCTACGGCGGCCATCAGGTATTGAATACGCCCGTTTTCGTTGCTTAAATCATACCCGCTTTTCAGCTTTGCAAGGCGGTATTCCACATCGTTGCCGCTTTGCTCAATGAGCCTGCGGAAACGCGCCGCGCCTTCATCACCGCATGCGTTGATGAACTCGTCCGGGTCTTTGTTGCCGGGCACGGCCATGACGCGCACCAAAAGCCCTGCGCCGCGCAGAATGGGAATGGCGCGCTGTGCGGCCTTTTGACCGGCTTCGTCGGAATCGTAGCAAATGACAACCTCTTTCGCATAGCGGGCAATGATGCGCGCCTGCTCTGCGGTGAGTGCCGTGCCGAGCGACGCAATGGCGTTTTCAATGCCCGCTTTGTGCAGCGAGATGACGTCCATATAGCCCTCAGCCAAAATGATGCGGTCGTTTTCGAGCGCGTTTTTTGCAAAATTCATCGCGAAAAGGCCGCTGCTCTTGTGGTAGACCGGGGTATCCGATGTATTTATGTACTTCGGCTTTTCATTTGTCAAAATGCGCCCGCCGAACGCGACCACGTTGCCGCGCAGATCAATGATAGGAAACATGACGCGTGCGTGGAAACGATCCATCGCGCGGCCGGAGCGCGTCTCCACCGCGACGTTCGCCGCAATCATCTCGCGCTCGGAATAGCCCTTGGAGCGCAGGTGATTGACGAGCGCAAAGCGGCTTTCCGGCGCCCAGCCGAGCCCGAAATGGCGGATCATTTTCATGGGCAGGCGTCTGCGCGCGAAATAATCAAGCCCCGGCTTACCCTCCGGGCTTAAAAGCGCGCTGTGGAAAAAGCGGGCGGATTCGCGGTTGATTTCCAGCACGCGCTGACGCAGGCGGCTCATGGAATCGTCCACACCCTGCTCCGGCATTTGCAGCCCCACGCGGTCCGCGAGCATTTTCACGGCCTCGATGTAATCGAGATTTTCAATCTTGCGAATGAATGTGATGACATCGCCGCCCGCGCCGCAGCCGAAGCAGTAAAACGAGTTATTCTCCGGGTAGACGTTGAAGGACGGTGATTTTTCGTTGTGGAAGGGACACAGTCCCACCATGTTTTTGCCGCGCCGCTTTAGGTTGACATACGAGGAAACGATGTCTGTAATGTCGCAGCGCGAT
>OLFX01002547.1_pt1 | contig 14743 bp, 15 predicted proteins | sample 1605091 | NCBI WGS metagenome assembly OLFX01 (sample SAMEA3888906, study PRJEB22519) | human gut metagenome | biome: human gut; feature: human-associated habitat; material: faeces | place: Denmark | collected 2012 | reverse complement strand
ACTCCCGTTTCCCTTTATTTCTTAGTCTGGCGCAGATTGCCGACATGTGACCGCTTCGAAATAGGGGAACGGCAGTCGGGTTACCTCAGCGTGTCTTTCTCCGCCTTTTCGCAGTTCACAGACAGCGTACTGCTACACATACGGGCAACTCTACGCTGGGTGCGGCATAACAGTGCCGCACAATTCGATAGCGCGTTGTGATAGACAGCACCTGCGAAGATAAATCGTACCAAACGTCTAAATTCGCAGGTGCCGTGCGTTACAACGTGCCAAAGAGTTGCGCGGCACTGCTATGCCGCGCCTGCGAAGACTTTCCGGTCTGTGTAGCAGAGCACTATCTGCCCCTGCGAACAGGTTGCTCAAGAGGACGGACTCCGAAGGTAGTTCGTCCACAGCAGAGAAAAAATCCTCTGCCGTTCCTCTGTTTCGCAGCGGTCACATGTCGGCAATCTGCGCCAGACTATCCAAGGGAAAGGGGTGATTCACAAGAGGGTGGAAACCGCAGGTGTCTACCCTCTTGTGCGCCCGCGCGGCGTCAGCGCAGTTCCGTTCGCTTCGCAAGCGACACTCTGCCGTTCTGCACCAGAACGCAAAAGAGGAACACTGCTGCCTCGCAGTGTCCCTCTTTGCGCATATTACTGGTTTTTGTTTTCCTGATTCTTCTGCTGCGCAGCATTGGCCGCACGGCGGCGCTCTTTTGCGCTCACCGGAGGCATTGTCTCCTGCGCTTCAACGAACGCGTGTGTCTCCGGGTCGATGCGCTTATGGCCGCGATAGTCGTTCGTATCCACGGACAGACCGCGCTTTTTCAGCAGATGATTGATCTTCTCGGTCAACATGCTGTACAGCACGGCAAACAGCGGCACGCCGATCACCATGCCTGCGAAGCCCATCACGCCGCCGAACAGCAGAATGGCGAACATGACCCAGAAGCTCGACAGTCCGGTGGCGTTGCCGAGGATTTTCGGTCCGAGGATATTGCCGTCAAACTGCTGCAGCAGCAGCACAAAAATGACGAAATACAGTGCCTGCACCGGACTGATGACCATGATCAGAATGGTGCTCGGAATCGCACCGATGAACGGCCCGAAAAACGGGATGATATTGGTCACGCCGATGATAACCGCAATCAGGAGCGCGTACGACGTCGGCATGGTCATCCAGCCGAACGAGATCATAAGACGCATACCGATAAAGCACAGCATACCGATGATCGACGAGTCCATCAGCTTGCCGGTGATGAAGCCACCGAACACGCGGTGGATATGCGCCACACGCGCCATGATGGCATTCGCCTTTTCAACCGTGAAAAGGCTGTACGTCATCTTTTTCGCCTGTGCACAGAAGGTGTCCTTGCTGTTGAGAATGTACAGCGCGATAATGACACCGATCAGCAGATTCATCAGCACGTTTACGGTCGTAACAACGCCGCTCATCATGTTGCCAAGCTGCGGCAGCAGGTCGTTCTGCGCCCAGTTCATTATCTGTGCGGAGAACTGATCGTACAGGCGCATGAAGCTGTGCTCAATTTCCGGGTTGTTGTGCAGCAGCGACGCCACCCAGCCGGATATCTCGTTCATATACAGGTCCATCGAGTCTACCAGCGAGGTGATACTCGTGACCAGCTGCGGCAGCACCATCCACAGCAGTACACCTACAACTGCCAGACCGAAGGCCAGCGTCAGCGCGCTGCACAAGCCTTTGGCAAGCCGTGTGCCGTTTTTGAATTTACGCGACATCGGCGGCTGCAGATTGCGATACAGCATGTTGAACACCGGCATAAGCAGGTACGCCATCACAAAGCCGTAAACGAACGGGCTGAGGATGCTGAAAAACTTCTTGATTATGCCCCAGATCATTGTCATGCGGAACAGCACGAACACGACCAGCACGCAGGCTACAATGACACCTAACGCAGTCAGTCCCCACTCGATATAGTGCGGCTGCAGGTCAAACCGGGACTTTTTTTCCTGATTGGGATCTTCCAACAATAAACTCCTTCCTGTCAGCTGTCAAAGGATGAAAACGAAGATTGAATACGCTCAATCCTCATCCTCATCAAAGAACACGCGCCACAGCAGGTACAGCCACGTTGCGGCAAACGCTGCGAAGATGATCGCGCGGAACTTCTTGAAGAATTTAGAGAAGCAGGTGCCCAGCCACAGACCGAACGACAGCAGGCAGGTCTCGTAGATGAAGAACTCGATGAGCGAGAAGCCGCGGATCTTTTCGGTCGTGGTGTTCACAAAGCGTCCTGCCTGATCACAGGCGTCGCCTGCGGTATGCAGCATCTGCTCGGCACGGCTGCGCAGTGCAGCGCGGTCGATACTGTCCAGATAGTTTTTCATAGCTTGTTCTCTCCTTTTCGTTTTACCGTATTACGCGGACGTGCTGTCCGTCTGTGCTCCCTGGGTTTGGGGTCCCCGGCGATGCTGCACGGCGTTTTCCCCATCGAGGAAATCCGGCCGAGCCGCATGCCGATTTTTTCTGCCAGTGCGTCGGCGTCCGCGCTGCCCGTCCTGCGCAGAGCCGCCTGCAGGATCAGTCCCGCAGCCCGCGCATCCGACCCGGCCTCGTGGTGGTTCAGGTCGATGTGCAGCGCGGCGGATACCGTATCCAGTTTATGATTTTCCAGCTCAGGCCATACCCGCTTGGACACCTTTACCGTGCATAAGTACCGGCATTCGGGCATTTTCAGTCCGTAATGCGCCAGACAGCTGCAAAGCACATTCGTATCGAACATAGCGTTGTGGCACACGATGACGCTGCCCTCCGCGATGTCGGCGAGCGGCTCCCATACCTCGGCGAACGACGGTGCGTCCGCGACCATCTTCTCCTTGATGTGGTTGACGCGGACATTGCCCCAGTGGAACCTGCCCACGCATTCCGGCGGACGGATGAGCGAGATTTTCTCATCCACCAGCTGATTATCCTCAAACACGCTTGCGCCGAGTGCGCACGCGCTCAGCGGCGAGGCGTTTCCGGTCTCGAAATCCAGTGCAAGATATCTCATTGCAGCGCCTCCCGTCCGGCCGCGTCTGCGCGTTCCTTCGCCGCGAGCAGCAGTCTGTACAGCGGCGCAAGCTGCCGCATGGTCTTCAGCATGAACGGAACAAACGTGCCGTCCAGCACCGGAGCAAAATTCTCACCGTTCGTGTAGTCCACGCCGATCTCCTTGCGGTTCAGCCAGTCCTGATATTCCGGCTTTGCGTCCGGGAATTTCGGGCGCTTGTACATCTCGCCCGCGAGGTGCACCTGCGGACAGCTGTTCACCGCACGAAAGGCGTCAAGGAACAGCCTGTCTTCTGCGAGGATCATTTCGCGCAGCGCTTCCATTTCGCCTCTGCCCCACGCGCCCCAGCAGCCGAAGGCCCAGTATTCGGGATGCAATTCAAAGTAGTATGCGGGAACGGATTCGCGTTCCCGTCGTGCTCTGCGGAAGAACAGCCACATGTTCGCCCGGTAGAGCGTTTTATCCTTGGTATATCGGGTATCACGCCGCACGCGGGATACCATGCGGGACGGCACGGTGACGAACTGCGGGTCGATCTTGACCATCTCCGGCGTCATTTCCGCGATCAGTTCGTGAAAGGGCCGGATGGATAACCGCTTGATCTCGTCCTTGTGTGTATCGTAAAATTCTTTGCTGTTTTGCAGGCGATTCAGTTGCAGAAGATCCACGCCTTCTGCGGAAAAACCGTGAAATGCCATTTGTGTTGTTAGCCACCTTTTTGTTTTTGACGATTGTAAATCGTCCTTGAAGGTATAGAATACCTAAGGCAATACCACATAATTGAACAAGAGCGATTTACGAGTAATTCTTGCGGACTGGCGAGGCGTGGTTTTGCGGTAATACTTTGTGTATTACCGTGAAATCACAACGAAGTCAGGGCACAAAATTTCCGTAAAGCGCCGCGGCAGCGCGACCGGAGCCTGCGCAAGGAGCCGCGGCAGCGCGACCGGAGCCTGCGCAAGAAGCCGCAGCTTTAATTGTGTGGTGTTGCCTTATTATATTTTAGCGCGTTTTTTCATTTTCTGCAACAGGAGTTTGACAGTTTTCCGTTCATAACACGTTAATCTCCCTGTGTATTTGTGCAATTTGTTGACCGTCGCTTGACAGAAAGGGTTGTTCCCTGCCGAAAATTCTGGTATACTGAGGATAAGTATATTGATAGAAAAAGGTGGAACGATCATGCTTACTGCTGCCAAAAAGGAATTTATCGAATTTATGATGAGTGCCGACGTACTGCGCTTCGGCGATTTTACGACCAAATCCGGCCGAAAGACCCCGTATTTCGTCAACACCGGCAACTACAAGACCGGTCTGCAGAACTCCCGTCTGGGTGAGTTTTACGCAGCTCTGGTCAAGGAGACCGTCGGCGATCAGTTCGACGCAATGTTCGGTCCGGCGTACAAGGGCATCCCGCTTGCTACCTCGGTTTCCGGTGCACTGGCCCGCAATTACGGCATCGACAAGCCGTTCTTCTTCAACCGCAAGGAGGCCAAGGACCATGGCGAAGGCGGCAATATCGTCGGCTACAAGCCGCAGGACGGCGACCGCGTTATCATCATCGAGGACGTAATCACCGCAGGCACCGCTATCCGTGAGACCATGCCGGTGCTCAAGGGCTGCGCAGATGTGAAGGTTACCGATATGTTCATTTCGGTAAACCGCTGTGAGGTCGGCCAGAACCCGGACAAGACCGCCGTTATGGAGGTCGGCGAGGAGTTCGGCATCAAGGTCCACGCGCTCGTTACCGTGCAGGATATCCGTGAGTATCTTGCAGATAAGGAGGAGTACGCACATCTCCTGCCTCTGATGGATGCTTATATGAAGCAGTATTGCGTGTTCTAAATTCCGGCATAATTGCATAAGAAAACAAAAAGAACGCTCGAGAGCGTTCTTTTTGTTTGTCTTTTTTCCGCTGCTGTGCTATATCAGAACCACAAAGGAGGCGTATCTGTATGATTGGTTTTATCATTGCAAGCATTGTAACGGCTGGCATCACAAAAGGCACTGTGGACATCACGAAACAGTTGCGGCAGACGATTCGCCGCCGTGACGAAGCCCGCCGTGTGATAGAATATGCCCGTCTGCATAACATTTCTATCCGCGAAGTGCACGAAATCCTGCATAACGATTAAGCACCATCCATTTCGGACGGTGCTTTCATTTTATCTCACTTTTCCGCCTGCAAAGTCTGCAAAAACTTACGAATCCTGCTGCAAGCCTCTCTCAGATGGTTCATCGAGTACGAATACGAGATACGCACATGGCCCTCGCCGCTCTCACCGAAGGCGCTGCCCGGAATGACCGCGACCTCCTGCTCGTGCAGCAGTCTCTCGCAGAATTCATCACTGGAAAGTCCGGTGGACTCGATCGACGGGAACATATAGAACGCGCCCTGCGGCTCGAAGCACTCAAGGCCCATAGAACGCAGCTCGCCGAGCAGGTAGCGGCGGCGCAGGTCGTACTGCTCGCGCATGCGCTCGATGTCGTCCTCACCGGTGCGGATAGCCTCAATGCCGGCAAACTGCGCGGTGGTCGGCGCAGACATAATGCCGAACTGATGAATTTTGCAGATGTGGCGCATCAGCTCCTTCGGACCCATTGCCCAGCCGAGACGCCAGCCGGTCATCGCGTAGGACTTGGAGAAACCGTCCACAACAATGGTGCGCTCTTTCATGCCGTCCAGCTCCGCAAAGCAGACGTGGCGATCCGGACCGTAGGTCAGGCTGTTGTAAATCTCATCGGACAGCACAACGATATTCGTGTCCTTGATGACCGTTGCAATCGCCTGCAGCTCATCGCGCGTCATGATCGCGCCGGTCGGGTTGTTCGGGTACGGCAGGATGAGCAGCTTGGTGCGCGGCGTAATAGCGGCGCGCAGACTGTCCGCCGTCAGCTTGAACTGGTCCTCCGCGCGGGTCGGCAGCGGCACCGGAACACCGCCCGCCATCTGCGTCAGCGGCTTGTAGCACACAAAGCTCGGCTCCGGAATCAGCACCTCATCGCCCACGTTGACAATCGCACGGATGGTGTTGTCGATCGCCTCGGAGCCGCCGACCGTCACAAGGATCTCCTTGTCCGCATCGTAGCACAGGCGGTACTTGCGGCGCACGAGCGCGGCAATCTGATTGCGCAGCTCGGCAAGACCCCAGTTGGAGGTGTAGAAGGTCTGTCCTTTTTCCAGAGACTGAATGCCGGCGCGGCGAATCTGCCACGGCGTTTCAAAATCCGGCTCGCCCACACCGAGCGAGATCGCGTGCGGCATTTTAGCCGCCAGTTCAAAAAAGCGGCGAATGCCGGAAGGCTGCACTTCTTTTACACGCGCAGAGAGAATCTGCTCGTAGTTCACCATGCCATGACCTCTCTCTTATCGCTGTCTGCCGGATCGAATTCCACACTGTTGTCCTTGTATTTTTTAAGGATGAAATGCGTACCGGTGGACAGCACGTTCTCCATCGGCGCCAGCTGCTCGGAGACAAAACGGGCAACCTCGCGCATGGTGCGTCCCTTGATGATAACGGTCAGATCGAAGCCGCCGCTCATCAGATACACGCTTTCCACCTGATGGTGCGAATAGATCTGACGGGCAATCTCATCAAAGCCCATACCCTTCTGTGGGGTGATCTTGACCTCGATCAGCGCGGTTACGCTCTCCTTGGATGTTTTATCCCAATCGACCACGGTCTTGTAGCCGAGGATCGTCGAATTCTTCTCGTAGGCCTTGATCGCGGCAGCAACGTCCTCTTCGCTTTCGCCGAGCATTGCGGCCAACTGTGCCGAAGTCAGGCGGGCGTCCTGCGCCAGCAGATCAAGCAGCTTTTCAGGGTTTTTCATAATAAATGACCTCCCTTTTTCGTTTTTAAGAATCACTTTATTATAGCACTGCGGTGCAGTTCTGTCTATGCTTGGAGCAGAAATTTTGCGGCTGCGGAATGGAGAATTGAAAATGGAGGATAGTGAATGAACGTGATTGTCAATCGGTGTACCGCACAAGCGAATTTTCACAAACTGCATCGCAGGAGCGAACATTATTCGCCCACGCCCATTTAACGACGATGCGGGCGCACACTGTGCGCCCCTACGGAATAACCGATGCAGATGCATCACCCAATCCATTCACACAAATGAAACCATCGCGTTAATTCTCCATTTTCCATTCTTAATTCTCCATTACTCAGCGAAAAAAGAAGTCCGAAAAACTTTCGGACTTCTTTTCATTACGCCAAAATCAACGAACCACAGCGCCCTGATCCGCAGAGGTGACCAGACGCGAGTAGCGGTACAGCCAGCCGGACTTGACATTCGGCTCACGCGGAACGTACTTGGCACGGCGTGCCTCGAGCTCCTCGTCGGAAACGTTGACGTTTACCTTGCTGTTCGGGATATCGATGGAAATGATATCGCCTTCCTGCACCAGGCCGATCTCGCCGCCGGAAGCAGCCTCCGGCGAAACGTGGCCGATGGATGCGCCGCGGGACGCACCGGAGAAACGGCCGTCGGTGATGAGCGCAACCGTGGTATCCAGCTTCATGCCGGCCAGCGCAGAGGTCGGGTTGAGCATCTCGCGCATACCCGGACCGCCCTTCGGACCCTCGTAGCGGATGACAACAACGTCACCCGGCACGATCTTGCCGTTGTAGATAGCGGAAATTGCGTCCTCCTCGCAGTCGAACACGCGTGCCGGACCTTCGTGCACCATCATTTCCGGTGCAACAGCCGAACGCTTGACAACGCAGCCGTTCTTTGCGATGTTGCCCCACAGAACAGCGATGCCGCCGGTCTGCGAATACGGATTCTCGAGCGGACGAACGACCTCCGGGTTCTTGTTGACAACGCCCTCAAGGTTCTCGCCGACCGTCTTGCCGGTGCAGGTGATGAGCGACAGGTCGAGGAAATCGCGCTTGGTCAGCTCCTTCATGATGGCCGGAACGCCGCCTGCCATGTAAAGCTGCTCAATGTGATGCGGGCCTGCCGGAGCCAGATGGCAGATATTCGGCACCTTGCCAGACAGTTCGTTCAGGGTCTCAAGCTCGAGCGGTACGCCTGCTTCGTTTGCGATTGCCAGCAGGTGCAGAACCGAGTTGGTCGAGCAGCCGATCGCCATCTCGCAGGTCAGCGCGTTGCGGAATGCTGCCGGCGTGAGGATGTCGCGCGGCTTGATGTCCTTCTCGATCAGCTCCATGATCTTCATGCCGGCGTGCTTTGCCAGATGAATACGGGCAGCCGAAACCGCCGGGGTCGTGCCGTTGCCCGGCAGCGCCATGCCGATCGCTTCGGACAGGCAGTTCATCGAGTTTGCGGTGTACATGCCTGCGCACGAGCCGCAGCCCGGGCAGGAATTGCACTCGGCCTCGTAGAACGTTGCCTCGTCCATCATGCCGGCCTTGTAAGCGCCGACCGCCTCGAAGGTCTTGGACAGGGATACCTCCTCACCGCCGAAATGGCCGGCCAGCATCGGGCCGCCGGAAACCAGAATGGACGGAATGTTCAGACGAGCGGCAGCCATCAGCATACCGGGAACGATCTTGTCGCAGTTCGGGATGAGCACCAGACCATCCAGCTGGTGCGCCTGCGCCAGCGTTTCCACGCTGTCCGCGATCAACTCACGGCTTGCCAGCGAATATTTCATGCCGATGTGACCCATGGCAATGCCGTCGCATACGCCGATGGCCGGAACGAGCACCGGCGTACCGCCTGCCATGCGAACGCCTGCCTTAACCGCATCCGCAATCTTATCGAGATTGATATGGCCCGGGATGATCTCGGAATATGCCGAAACCACACCGATGATCGGCTGATTCATTTCCTCGTCGGTCATACCGCAGGCGCGCAGCAGCGAACGGTTCGGCATGCGCTCGGGTCCTGCAGTGATGTTATCACTTCTTCTCACGGGGATTTTCCTCCTTTGAAAGCAGTCCAGCAGACTGCCTGATAGAAAAAACGGGCGGACGGGAAAATCCGTCAGCCCGTTCGGGTAGTAAAATTTACACTTTTGCACCAATTTTGCCTTTCCGTAACCGCAGCCGAACGGCTGCGGCATAAAACAGGTGCACGAAGTGCGCCGTAAAAACGCGTGGCGTGTACCTGCGTTTTTACACCCCGACCCAGCCGCCGTGGGCGGCGTCATTCGGGTATCAAATCATGGTTTCTACGGAACCATGATTTGTATATAGGGGGCTTTTGAAGCCCCCTATAAAAGTAAGCACAAGCGCAGCTTTACTTACTTCTTCAGCCAGCTCATCATGCCGCGCAGCTTCTTGCCGGTCTTCTCGAGCTCGGTGTCTGCTTCCAGAGCACGGGTAGCGAGGAACTTGGCACGGCCGCCTGCACGGTTCTCCTGAATCCACTCGGTAGCGAAGGTACCGTCCTGGATCTCGCGCAGGATCTTCTTCATCTCCTTGCGGGTCTCCTCGGTAATGATGCGCTTGCCGGTGCGGTAATCGCCGTACTCAGCGGTGTCGGAGATGGAGTAACGCATCTTAGCGAAGCCGCCCTCGTTGATCAGGTCAACGATCAGCTTCATCTCGTGAACGCACTCGAAGTAAGCGTTCTCCGGAGCGTAACCAGCCTCAACCAGGGTCTCAAAGCCAGCCTTCATCAGCTCGCAAACGCCGCCGCAGAGGACAGCCTGCTCACCGAACAGGTCGGTCTCGGTCTCGGTCTTGAAGGTGGACTCGATGATGCCGGCACGGCCGCCGCCGATACCGCAAGCGTATGCCAGAGCGATGTCCATAGCCTTGCCGGAAGCGTCCTGATATACGCAAGCCAGATCCGGTACACCCTGACCCTCTTCGTATGTACGGCGAACGATGTGACCCGGGCCCTTCGGAGCAACCATGATAACGTCAACGTCAGCCGGCGGAACGATCTGCTTGAAGTGGATGTTGAAGCCGTGAGCGAAAGCCAGTACGTTGCCCGGCTTCAGGTTCGGCTCGATAACGTCCTTGTAGATGTCAGCCTGCTTCTCGTCCGGGGTCAGCATCATGATGATGTCGCCTGCTGCTGCAGCCTCAGCCGGAGTCATAACCTCCAGACCGTAGTCCTTAGCCTTCTTCTCGTGCTTGGAGCCCGGGCGCAGACCTACTACAACGTGTACACCGGAGTCCTTCAGGTTCATTGCGTGAGCATGACCCTGGGAACCAAAGCCGATGATTGCAACGGTCTTGCCGTCGAGCAGAGACAGGTTGCAGTCTGCGTCATAAAACATCTTTACCATTTTTATTTCCTCCTAAAAATTTATAAAGAGCTTATTTATCAAGTAAAGAGTGGAGAGTGAGGAGTGGAGATCGGAGAGTTTCGTACAGGGCGAGCCGTGAAGCAATCTTCACTCTCCACTCTGCACTCTTCACTCTAAAGCTCCTAACTCCTACCTCCTATCTCCTAACTTACTTCTCTATGGCCGTAACACCCGAACGGCTCATCTCGAGGATCTTAAAGTTCGAGATGACGTCGAGGAAGGCATCGATGCGGCTCGGCACTTCGGACAGCTCGATGATGATCTCGCTCTCCTGCGTATCGACCACGCGCGCGCCATACAGGTCGCACAGCTGGCGAATATCGCTGCGGACACTTACGTCCGGCGTATGCAGCTTGACAAACACCAGCTCACTGCAGCAGGAGCTGTCTTCTTCGAGGTGTACAACGTGCATGACCTCTTCCAGCTTTGCCAGCTGCTTCATGATCTGCTCAAGCACCATATGGTCGCCCTGCACGATGATAGACATGCAGGAAACCTTCGGATCAGTCGTGGCCGAAACGGTCAGTGAGTCGATGTTGTAGCCGCGGCGGCCAAACAGGCTGGATACGCGGGCCAGAACACCGGCGTTGTTCTGTACGGTGACAGAAAGGATATACTTTTCCATAATTTCTCCTTCCTTATTCCGTTACAAGATCGTCAACCGTGCCGCCTGCCGGGATCATCGGCAGGACGCGCTCGTCCTTGTCGATCTGTGCGTCGATCAGCACAGGACCGGTACGCTTCATCGCTTCCCGCAGCGCGTCGCGCAGCTCGGCGATATTGGAAACACGGAAGCCGCGTGCGCCGAAGGCGTCGGCCAGCTTGACGTAATCTGTCTTGCGGTGCGGGTCGGTCTGCGAGTAGCGGCCGCCATAGAACATGGTCTGCCACTGGCGCACGTTGCCGAGCACGCGGTTATTCATAATGATCGTGATCACCGGCAGGTTATAGGAAACCGCGGTGCAGATCTCGTTGAGGTTCATGTGGAACGAGCCGTCGCCCGTGATGTGGACAACCGTTCTGTCCGGGAAGGCCACCTGCGCACCGAGAGCCGCGCCGTAGCCGAAGCCCATCGTACCCAGACCGCCGGACGTCAGGAACTGACGAACGTGCTTGCGGCCGTTGTACTGCGCGCTCCAAAGCTGGTGCTGACCAACGTCGGTTGCGATGATGGTGTCCTCCGGGGTCTCCTCCGCAACCGTGCGGAGCAGCTGGTGCGGATGGATAACGCTCTCGTCGTCCTTCGGCACATAGTCGAGCTTTGTCTGCCATTCGGTAATCTGCGCGCGCCATGCGTCATGCTTTGCCTCCTTGATATACGGCATAACCTTTTCGAGGAAGGTCTCCGCATCGGAAACAATGGCATAGTCAACGCCGATGTTCTTATTGATCTCCGCGTTGTCAATGTCAACGTGGATAACCTTCGCCGACGGTGCAAAACGCTTGGTGTTGGTCGCAACGCGGTCGGAGAAGCGAGCGCCGATGCAGACCAGCAGGTCACAGCGCTCAACCGCCCATGCGGCGGAAACCGTACCGTGCATGCCGATCATGCCGAGGCTGAGCGGCTCGGTATCCGGGATGCAGCCGATGGCCATCATGGTGTGCGCCGACGGAATATCCGCCTTGCGCTGCAGCTGCAGCAGCATGTCGCCTGCGTCAGAGGTTTCAACACCGCCGCCGTAATAGATCATCGGACGCTCGGAGGCGGCGATCATATCCGCTACGGTCTGCAGCTCTTCGTCCGAAATCTCGTAGGTCTCGTTGATCTCAACCTTGCCCTTCGGGATAAACTCACACTTAGCGGCGGTAATATCCTTCGGGATGTCGATCAGTACCGGACCCGGACGTCCGGAAGCGGCAATGCGGAACGCATCGCGCACGGTGTCCGCCAGCTCCTCCACATCGCGCACAACGAAATTATGCTTGGTGATCGGCATGGTGATGCCGGCAATGTAAACCTCCTGGAACGAGTCGCGGCCGATGAGGCTGGTGCCGACGTTGCCGGTGATGGCAACCATCGGGATGGAATCCATATACGCGGTAGCAATACCGGTTACAAGGTTGGTCGCACCCGGTCCGCTCGTTGCCAGGCAGACGCCTACCTTGCCGGTCGCACGGGCGTAGCCGTCCGCTGCGTGTGCCGCGCCCTGTTCGTGCGCGGTCAGAATATGTCGAATGCGGTCGCTGTTTTTGTAAAGTGCGTCATAGATGTTCAAAACCGCACCGCCGGGATAACCGAAAATGGTATCAACTCCCTGCTCTACAAGTGCGTCGATCAGAATCTCTGCGCCGTTCTTTACCATTGCGAATCCGCCTCCTTTCTCTCATTTCAACATAACATACATACTTATGCAGCAGCCGGATAACGATTGCCGCAAGATACCGTATAAACAAAAAAGCCCTTGTCTCACAAAGAGACAAAGACAAAAAACTCTGCGGTACCACTCTTTTTGCCACACTGCCCTATTCGGCGGCATGACCACTCACCCGATCGTTTAACGCAGATCATGCGGGATAGCTTACACTGAACCCTGTTTCATTTCATTTCAGCAATCCGGCTCCCGGAGGACTTTCGCACTTTCCGTTTCCCACTGTCTTACACCAGCCGACAGCTCTCTATCATGGGTCCGGGACGCTACTTTTCCGTTCGCAGCCTGTATCTTTTTGAATGTTGTTTATATTATAAAGGCGTTTTCTCAGAATGTCAACGTCTTTCCGACTGCAAATATGCGAAAACTGTCGTGCATATTTCTTCGTTTTTTCGCCATACTACACAATGCCAAACATGTACAGTTTTCACTTCGGTAAACTGTACAATTTTCACAAGCGAAGGAGGTGCGGGCGTATGGCAGTGCCGCTGCTGCGCACGCTGATTTTATACTGCGCGGTTATCTGCGCCGTGCGGCTGATGGGGAAACGGCAGATCGGCGAGCTGGACCCGTCCGAGCTGGTCGTTACCATTCTGGTATCCGATCTGGCGGCTGTGCCCATGCAGGATTTAGGGATTCCGCTGCTCTCCGGTCTGGTGCCGATTGCCACGCTCGTGGTGCTCGAGATTTTTCTCAGCTTCGCCGCACTCAAAAGCCGCAGATTCCGGCGGCTGCTGAACGGTCAGCCGGCCATCATCATCCGCAGGGGACAGCTCGATATTGGCAAGCTGCGGCAAATGCGGCTGACGACCGACGAGGTGATAGAAACACTCCGCAAGCAGAATGTTGCAGCCGTGTCCGATGTGAAATACGGCGTCATCGAGCCGGACGGCACGCTGACGGTTATCCTCAAGCAGCCGCAGCAGCCAGTCACGGCGGAAATGCTCGGCATTACGCCCAAGGATACCGGTCTGCCGCTCGTTGTCGTGTCGGACGGCAAGATGGTTCCGCGATCGCTCGAGCTGCTGCACCTCTCCCATGCGGATATCGAGCGGCGGCTGAAAAACCAGAGTATCGCGGTCGAGGATGTGTTCCTGATGACGCTCGACGACTGCGGCAACACGTTCCTGCAGAAAAAGGAGGGCCGTGCATGAAGCGATTGCTGACGGCTGCCGTGCTGTGTACCGTGCTCATCCTCGGCAGTGTGTGGAGCGTAAAAGCCGTGGATAACACGGCACAGGCGGTCGCCCTCGACGTAGAGAACGACCGCCTGAATGAAGCGCGGGAGACATGGGACGCAGCACAGACCCTGCTCGGCGCTCTGCTGCTGCACAGCGAGATTGATCAGGCTGACCGGCTGTTTGACCGTGTGCTTGCCGCGCAGCAAAACGGCTTGACGGACGAATTTTCGCTTGACCGTGCGGAGCTGCTCGCTCAGCTGAGGCATTTGCCGGAGGTGCAGCGTCCGACGCTTAAAAATCTGTTTTAACGGTATTCACGCACCTGCACGGACAGACCGTCCGGATCGTAAACGTAGAAATAGCGCGCGTCCGGCTCCGGCTGACGGATATCGGACGGATTCATGCCGTGCAGGACGGCACGCTCATGCGCGCTGGCGATATCCTCCGTACCGAAGCAGAGGAACATACCGGACGCCTTGACGGTCTCGCCCTCCGGCATGCCGATCAGCTCCAGCTGGGTTTCGCCGGAGGCGTTCTGCAGGTAGGCAATGCTGCCGCCGTTCGCGGAGAACTGCGTGTGGATCTTGAGCTCGGTGAGCGTCTGGTAAAAATGCAGCGATTTCTCGAAATCGCGCACGCGGAGCGCTAAATGGTGGATGTGCATAGCAGGCACCTCGTTTCGTTGTTTTGTTTTATTGTATAAAACTCTGCGACAGGCTGTCAATAGGAAAGTTTCTGCTGAAATGGTGATTTGTTGCTTACGAAGCAAGTGGAATCCTGCCTGCCCGGCAGGGGCACAAGAGGGTAGACAACCTGTGGTTTTCCACCCTCTTGTGGATCACCCCTTTTCCCTTAGAGGGTCTGACGCAGATTACCGACATGTGACCGCTGCGAAATAGGGGAACGGCAGTCGGGTTACCTCAGCGTGTCTTTCTCCGCCTTTTCG
>OLFX01002533.1_pt1 | contig 14836 bp, 13 predicted proteins | sample 1605091 | NCBI WGS metagenome assembly OLFX01 (sample SAMEA3888906, study PRJEB22519) | human gut metagenome | biome: human gut; feature: human-associated habitat; material: faeces | place: Denmark | collected 2012 | reverse complement strand
TCTCTTTGGTACCGCCATCGTCAGCACCTCCTTATATTAAACTAAAACTTTGGTTATCTGGAATTATTGTAGCAGCTGCCGCAGAGCCTCCAGACGGGGATCTGTCTGCTGCTTTGCACAGGCGCAGTCGCCTTCGTTCAGGTTTTTGCCGCAAGTGGGGCAAAGCCCTTTGCAGTCTTCCTTACAAAGGAATTTCGTCGGCGTCAAAAGGATGATGTCGGAATAAATCAGCTCATCGAGATCCAGCTCATCGCCTTCAATCACGATATAATCTTCAAAATCCTCTTCATCATTCAGCTTGTTCACAATCACGTGAGAAATGTTGTGACAAAGCTCTTTACGCGTCAACGTCAAGCACCTGTTGCACGGCATCGAATACGCATAGCGCACCTCCACGTTCAGCTCCGCACTGGAAGCGAACGAACGGATGCTGCCCTTGACCTGAACCGGCGTGACAAACGGCTTATAGCCGTCGATCTCCACCTCTGACAGATCGACCGTATAATCGATCGCCTGTGAAATATCCTCTCCCGAGAAATATTTTTTCAAATCGATAAGCATAGTTTTCCTCATACCGTACTTGATATATTATAAATACCACGCGCGGTTTTGTCAAGAAAAATTTAAAAATTCGGCATTATGCCGCGAAAAAAAGTGTTCGGCGGGTCGTTTCCGCCGAAACACTGTTGCTTTTTTCGTTTTTGCACGGCTTTTCGTTACTGTTTCGGGCGGTGCAAAGGCTTTTTGAGGCCGAAATTACTTCGCGACAAATTCCCGAACGGAAGCCGGCAGTTCCTCTGCGTCAGCAGAAATGAGCAGGCAGATGTTCACGTTGGAAGATTCGCTGAGCGTCTTGAGCTTCGCGGTAAGCGGCTCAACTTCCTCAACGCCCTTGCCGGTGATCTTCAGGGTGGAGTCAACGAAAACGTCCGTCACATCGTAGTTTGCAGCGCAGATGCCGCTGACAAAGCCTACAAGTGCGTCCAGACCCTCAATGCCGTAAGCGTCGGAGTCAACAAGACGTGCCTTATGGGAAATATCGTAAGTAAGCTTAAGGCCCTTTTCGATAACAACAACGTTGCCGTTGGAGTTCTGAACCGCTTCGTTTGCAAGCTCGATGAGCTTCTTGGTTTTGCCGGAGCCTTTTTTGCCGATTAAAAGAGTGATCATAGTGAAGTCCTCCTGTGTATTTTTTCCGCAGTGCGGATTTACGCCTTTTTATTTGGAAAGTCTTGCTTCCAGTGCTTCTTTTTCGCCTTCGTAACCCGGCTTGCCGAGCAGAGCAAACATGTTCTTCTTATAGCTTTCAACGCCCGGCTGGTTGAACGGGTTCACGCCGAGGAGATAGCCGGAGATGGCGCAGGCCTTCTCGAAGAAGTAGATGATCTGGCCGAGGGTATCCTCGGAGAAATCGGGAGCGGAGATCACAACGTTCGGCACGCCGCCGTCGTTGTGTGCCAGCACGGTGCCCTCAAACGCCTTGCGGTTGATATACGCCATGCTCTTGCCCTCGAGGAAATTGAGGCCGTCTACGTTTGCCGGATCGTTGCCGATGACAACTTCGCGCTTCGGCTTCTCAAACAGCATCACGGTCTCAAAGAGGCTGCGTCTGCCGTCCTGAATGTACTGACCCATGGAGTGCAGGTCTGTGGAGAAGACAACGGATGCCGGGAACAGGCCCTTGCCGTCCTTGCCCTCGCTCTCGCCGTACAGCTGCTTCCACCACTCGTTCATGAGCGTGTAGCACGGCTCGTAGCTGACCATCACTTCGGTCGTCTTGCCCTTATTGTAAAGAATGTTGCGAATGGCAGCATACTTGTAGCAATCGTTTTCTTCCATGTTCGGGTTGTTGTAGGCAGCCTGTGCCTTCTGTGCGCCCGCCATGAGTGCGTCGATATCCGCACCGGCCACAGCGATGGGCAGCAGACCCACAGCGGTGAGAACGGAGTAACGGCCGCCGACATCATCCGGTACAACGAAGGTCTCATAGCCTTCTTCGTCCGCAAGGTGCTTCAACGTGCCGCGCGCCTTGTCGGTCGTGCAGAAAATACGCTTCTTTGCTTCTTCCTTGCCGTACTTCTTCTCGAGGATCTCGCGGAAAACACGGAACGCGATAGCCGGCTCCGTGGTGGTGCCGGACTTGGAAATCATGTTGATGGAAATATCCTTGCCCTCGCAGATCTCAACCAGCTCCGCCAGCGCGGTGGAAGAAATACTGTTGCCGGTGAAATAGATGTCCGGCGTATCTTTCTTCAGTGCATTGTAGTGCTCGCTCTTGAGGAACTCGATTGCTGCGCGTGCACCGAGGTAGGAGCCGCCGATGCCGATGACGATAAACACATCCGTGTTCTTCTTGATGCGCTCCGCAGCCGCCTTGATGCGTGCAAATTCCTCTTTATCGTAATTGGTGGGCAGGTCTACCCAGCCGAGGAAATCATTTCCCGGACCCTTGCCGGATGCCAGAAGCGCATGTGCATTCTCAACCTGAGAAGCCATTGCAGCGTATTCGTGCTCGCCGATAAAGCCCTTCAAGTATCCGCATTCCAATTTCAATGCCATTTCTATTGCCTCCTATTTGCATGATGATGCTTTTGCACGTGTGAAACCGTTTTCACAGCCCCACTTTATGCAAGGTACACCACAAGTCAAATCTATGTGCTTTCATCATACAATAATTTGACGCATTTTGCAAGTGCACAACGCGGATTTCATGAAAAGTTAACGAAGGTTTTTTTGCAAATCAGATTTCATGCCGCTTCTGCTGCGAAAAAACAAGCCAAAAAATATTGCAATGCAGAAGAAAATGTGATGGCGGGCGCTTCTGTTTTCGCCGTGATTTTGAGCGACTGCACCGTGTCGCCGTTCAGCGCGACCTCCGCCGTACCGAGCACATCCCCCGGTTCTACCGGCGCAGGAACATTTTCCGGCAAAATGAGCTTTATCCCGATCTCCGCACCGCCCGAGGCTGTTAAAACGCCGCGTGGGGCTTCACACTCAAGCGAAACGGCGCTCACCATGCCACCCGTAACGGGCAGCTCGGGCAGTTCCGGAAGCTCCGGTGTCGTCAGCTTCCAGTTTGCAAAGCCGTAGTCGAGCAGCGAAGACGCGGCCGAAAAGCGGTCTTTCGTATTTTCCGCACCGAGCACTACCGCAATGAGCCGCATACCGTTTCGTTCTGCCGCAGCCGAAATGCAGCTGCCCGCCGCACTTGTCGTGCCGGTTTTCAGCCCCAAAATGCCGTCATACGTGCGCACAAGCTTATTTGTGTTCACAAGCTGCGTCTGCCCGTCACGCACATAATCAATCCAGATGAGCGTGTAATCAAATATTTTCTCGTGCTGCATCAACGCGCGGCTCATCACCGCCACATCATAGGCGCTCGTAATGTGCCCGTCTTCGTCAAGACCGTTACAGTTTTTAAAAACGGTGTCGTTCATGCCGAGCTCCGCCGCGCGGGCGTTCATGCGCGCCACAAATGCGTCCTCGCTGCCCGCGACTGCCTCCGCCAAAACGACCGCCGCGTCGTTCGCGCTCATCACCACGCACGCTTTGATGAGGTCGTCTACGGTCATCTGCTCGCCCTCCTTGAGCCAAATGTCCGAGCCGCCCATGCCCGCCGCGTGCGCCGAGGCCGTGAGCACATCGTCCAGATGCAGCGTGCCTGCATCGATTGCCTCAAATACGAGCAAAAGCGTCATCACCTTCGTGATGGACGCACAAGGTCGCTGCACATGGGCAGACTTTTCGTATAACACCTGACCCGTGGAGGCTTCCATCAGCACCAAAGCCTGCGCGGGGAAATCCGGCGTCTCGGCACGCGCAAGCGGACAGAACACACCGATCAGCAATACAGCAGCCAAACAGAAGCCAAGAAAATGTCTTTTCATAAGTAAACACCCCCGCACCAAAAGATATGCGGGAGTGTCCTTCAATCATTCTATTAAATTTCACCGGCGCACCGGGATGCCGTTTTCCGCAAGGTAGCCCTTGAGCTCCGGTATGCCGATCTCGCGGAAGTGGAAAAGTGACGCTGCCAAAACCGCGTCCGCCTTACCCTTTGTAAACGCGTCCTTAAAGTGCTCCATCTTGCCCGCACCGCCGGATGCAATGACCGGAATGCCCACGCTTTCGGAAACTGCGCGGGTCAGCTCCAGGTCATACCCGGCCTTCGTGCCGTCGCAATCCATGCTCGTCAGCAGAATTTCACCCGCGCCGAGTTTCTCCGCGCGCTTTGCCCATTCTACGGCGTCAATGCCCGTGTCCACGCGACCGCCGTTTAAATACAGCGTCCAGCCCGCACCGTTCGGGCGGCGCTTCGCGTCCATCGCCATCACAACGCACTGGCTGCCGAATTTATACGCCGCGTCCGCAATGAGCTGTGGGTTTTTCAGCGCGGCGGAGTTTACCGAAACCTTATCCGCGCCCGCGCGCAGCAGCGCCGTGAAATCCTCTACCGTCCGGATGCCGCCGCCCACCGTAAACGGGATAAATATGCTGTTCGCCACGCGGGAAACGATATCCAGCATGATACCGCGCGCATCGGAGGACGCGGTGATGTCGAGCAAAACAAGCTCGTCCGCGCCCTGCCGGTCGTATTCGACGGCAGCCTCCACAGGGTCGCCCGCATCGCGCAAATTCACGAAATTTGTGCCCTTAACGACCCTGCCGTTTTTAAGGTCAAGGCACGGGATAATGCGTTTGGCGTACATTACACGCCCCCCTTTCCCTGCGTCATGGCGGCGAAGTTTTCGAGCAGCTTCAGTCCCAACGCTCCGCTTTTTTCCGGGTGAAACTGACATGCCATGAGGTTATTTTTCTGCACCGCCGCATGAATTTCCACACCGTACTGCGCCGCAGCGGTCACAACATCCTCTTCGGCCTTTAAATAATACGAGTGCACAAAGTACACATACGGCTCGCCCGCAATGCTTCGGAACAACCCGCCGTCCTTTTTGATTTCAAGCGAATTCCACCCGATATGCGGAATTTTCAGCCCCGGCGCAGCAGGAATACGCAACACCTTACCTTTTAAAAGCGACAGGCCGGAGACGCCCGGGGATTCCTCGCTGCTCTCAAACAGAATTTGCAGCCCTAAACAAATACCCAAAAACGGCTTTCCGGAGGCGACGAACGCTTTAATCGGCGCTTCCAGACTTCTCCCGCGCAGCTCGTGCATGGCGTCGCCAAACGAGCCGACGCCCGGCAGCACGGCGCCGTCGGCTTTCATGAGAACGCTCGGGTCCTGTGTGACTTCAACCTCACAGCCGATATGCGTAAGCGCTTTTTCCACGCTGCGGATATTGCCCGCGCCGTAATCTATAATTGCGATCATCCCGTCGCCTCCCTATTGCTTTGATTTAACGTGATAATATAGTATCACATATTGTTTTATCCGTCAACAGGATTTTTCGCTTCCCGCAATCAAAACAGCTTTCTTTGATTTTGGGCAAAAAGAAAGCACGCAGAAAAACTGGTCTGCGTGCTTTTACTTTTTTAAAAAGGCGGGCGAAAACTTTTACGTCGCTTCGCTGTGCTTGACTTTGGCTTAATCCAAACCGTCCGCCCAACCCATGGATCTTTCCACGGCCTTATGCCAGCGTTTCAGCGCTTTTTCTTCGCTGCCTGCTGCCGTTTGCGGGTCATACGCATTTTTAAGCTTCCACACAGTCCTAAGCTCATCCAGCGATTCCCACACGCCAACGGCCAAGCCCGCCAGCATCGCGGAGCCGAGCGCGGTGGTCTCCAGACACTTCGGCTGTCTCACGGCGCAGTGCAATAAATCTGCCTGATACTGCATCAAAAAATGGCTTCTCGATGCGCCGCCGTCCACGCGCAGCTCGGAAATTTCCGTGCCGCTGCCCGCTTCCATGGCTTTCACGAGGTCATAGCTTTCATACGCAATGCTTTCCAGCACGGCCCGGCAGATGTGCGCCTTAGACGTACCGCGCGTCACGCCGAGCAGTGCGCCCCGCGCATACATATCCCAGTACGGTGCGCCAAGCCCTGTAAACGCCGGCACAAACACCGCGCCGCCTGCGTCCTCCACGGTCTCCGCAAGAAGGTCCGCTTCCTGCGGGTTCGCGATAAGCTTCAACTCATCGCGCAGCCATTTGATGGCCGAACCCGCGTTAAACGCACTGCCCTCAAGCGCATAGGTCGTCTCGCCATTCACGCACCAACCGATCGTCGTAATAAGCCCCCGGTCGGAGAAAACCGGCTTATCACCCGTGTTCATCAGCACAAAGCAGCCCGTGCCGTATGTATTTTTCGCCATGCCCTTATCAAAGCAGCACTGTCCGAACAGCGCGGCGTGCTGGTCGCCCGCAATGCCCGCAATCGGAATTTTCCTGCCGAGTATCGTTTCGGAGCACATGCCCACAACGCCGGAGGAGTCCACGACTTTCGGCAGCGCGTCACGCGGGATACCGAACACGTTCAGCATTTTCTCGTCCCAATCAAGCTTTTGAATGTCAAACAGCATGGTGCGCGAAGCGTTCGTCACGTCCGTCACATAGCTTTCGCCCTCCGTGAGCGAATAAATGAGCCACGTATCAATGGTACCGAAGCGCAGGCGATGCTCCTTCGCGAGCACTTTGGCCTTCGGCACGTTATCCAAAATCCACTTCATTTTGGTGCCGGAAAAATACGGGTCGATGATGAGTCCCGTCGTTTTATGAATGTACTCCTCAAGTCCCTCGGCTGTTAACCGCTCGCATTCCGGCGCGGTGCGGCGGCACTGCCACACAATGGCGTTGCAGATCGGGATACCCGTCTCGCTGTCCCACGCCACGGTGGTCTCTCTTTGATTCGTGATGCTGATGGCAGCGATGTCCTCCGCGGTGATCTCCGCCTCATGCACCGCCTGCCGCATGGCGTAAAGCTGCGTCTGCAAGATCTCCACGGCATCGTGCTCCACATAGCCGGGCTGCGGGTAAATCTGCGTAAATTCGCGCTGTCCCATACCCGCAATGCCGCCCAAAGCGTCAAACAACACGGCGCGCGAACTGGTCGTGCCCTGGTCAAGCGATAAAATGTATTGACCGATTTTCAAGTTCAAGCCCTCCTTACCAACGGAAGAAATTGAGCCGGTGCTCCTTGCGGTCCTCCTGCTCTCTTGTGTTTGTGATGACTTTATACCGTACCACCCATTTCGGGTCAATATACTCCAAAATCGCCTGCGGCATTTTGTACTGGAACAGATGCCGCTGGTGCTTAAGGCTCTCCACCACACGGAGATGATCCGAAGACTTCACATCCAAGCTGCCGACGATGATGGTGGAATAATCGTTCGGGTTCGTGTATTTGAAGTTGTCGAGAAAATCCGCCCAGTCGGTGTACTCAGTCAGCTTCACGTATTCGCGCGGAACATTGAGACGGATGCGCACCGCATCCGAAACGCGTCCGCCGGTATTCTGCTTTCTGCCGCGCACCACGCCGAATATGGGGCACTCGCAGTGCAGGTCGAGCATATCGATGAGCGCGGCGTACTCCTTCTTAAACGAAATACTGGGGCTTGCGCGGTAAATCTTGCCGCTTTGCAAAATACGCATCACGGCGCCGGACTGATATGTGTCAATAATCATGTTCTGATAAACCCTTTCCCTTAAAAATCGCGTCGATCCCTGCGTCGCTCCGCCCGCTTCAAAAAAACACAGGCGGTTTTTCAAAACCGAAATTCAAATATATGCGGAAATGTTACTTTGTAGCCCAATCGTATAAAAAGCGGTCAAACTCGCCGACCTTGCGCTTATCGGGCTTGATAAGGTAGCGTTTTAAAAGATCCTTTTCGTTTTCCACCGTCCGCTTATAGTATGCGCCCGCAATGCCGCCCGCAATGCACGCCACGGTGTCGGTGTCGCACTTCACGCTGAACACATTGCGGATGCAGCTTTCCCAATCCTCGCTTTCCATAAAGCAACGGAACGCAAGCGGCATCGTTCCCTCCGCCGTAGCATCAAACTTCGCCTTCGGCCGGTACGCCCACAGCGGCTTATGCACGGGGTATTCAAACTCTTTGTTAAAGTATTTTTTCAGATCCTTTTTGCGTTCGCCGTGCAGCGCAAGGTAAATGAGCCCCGCGGTCGCAACGGCGGCTTTCAGGCCCTCTATGTGGTTGTGTGTGCACATGGCGCTGTTTTTCGCTTCTTCCTCCACCTTTTCCAGCGTATCAAAGTGGTAAGCGATGTAGCTGACGCGCATGGCCGCGCCGTTGCCGAAGCTGCCGTAGCCCGTTTCGGCATGTCCGTCCAGCCAGCGCTGAAACATCGTGCCGTACCCCACGCCTCTGTACATACGCCCGAATTTGCCATAAGCCTTTGCATAGCTGATGTCATTTAAAAGCGCGTATTTCGTCGCGATGGTCAGCACCGTATCGTCCGTGAAAAAGCAGTTGTTCCCAAAAAGCTCCACCTTTTTATAGTTGAACCCGCTCGGTTTGCTGAACTCAAACCGCGAGCCGGCAATGTCTCCTAAAATCGCACCGGTCAATCGGATCCCTCCATTCCCTGCATGATCGGTTTCAGTATACCATGTTTTTTCTTCTGTTTCCACATATTTTTGTGAAAAAGTTCCGACTTTGAACAGCTTTTTGATTCTTTTGACTTTTTTCGCCGAATACGGTATGATATAGTTTAAGATAAGCTCATAAAGAGGTGTTCAAAATGAGAAACGCAAAACGGCTTTTGGCGGCGCTTCTGCTCGCGGCGGCACTCATCCTTTCCTCGGCATCGTGCGGCGGGCAAACCGAAACGGCAAGCGAAGCGCCTGCCGCCGCGTCTTCCGAACCGCAGCGGGATTACACCGTACAGATCTCCAAGGACACCCTGCGCCGCACAGGGCTCGATATCACCGCCGCGGCGCACCGGCTGGGGCTTACAAACGTCACCACAAATGATGACGGCTCCTGCACGGTAGAAATGACAAAAGACGAGCGCGATACCGTCTGCGCCGCGCTGAAGGAAAGTCTGCACGAGCAGATCATCGCTTTGCCGGAGGACGGCACGTGGCCGTTTATAAAAAGCGTCACGCTTTCCGAAGACGGCCGCAGCGCCGAAATTCTGAGCACCAAAGACCTGTATAAACCGGAGCGCGACAACGCCGCTGCGCAGGCCGTGTATATTCCCGCGCTGCTCTACGCAGCGTTTACGGGCGAGGACGCAGAAAGCTTCACGGTGCACTTCACCGTAAAAGACGAAACGACCGGCGATGTGCTGGGCGCGTTCGATTACCCCGCCGCAGAGCCGACCGCTTCCGAAAGCGATGCAAGCGGCACAGAAAGCACCGCCCCCTCACCCGACACCGCTGAATAAACCGCATACAAAAAACGGAGCCGCACAGGTTTATCCCCCATGCGCGGCTCCGTTCTTTTTACTTTTTCGCCTGTGCAAGCTCGCCCATTTCTTTGTGTTTTAATTCGCGCCAGACGGTGCACAGCATCGTAATGTAGCACGCGCCGCCGCCCACAAAGTTCGAGATAACCTCCGCCCAGAACACACCGTCCACACCGACAGCGGGGATCTGCGGCAGCAAAAACGTCAACGGAATGACGATGATGACCTTGCGGAGCAGTGAAAAGAAAATCGCTTGCTTTGCGCGACCCATCGCCTGCACAACAGACTGCGCCGACATTTGCAGCGCCATCATAAAGCACCCGAAGAAATAAATGTGCATGGCGTGCGTGCATGTTTCGAGTAACTGCGGGTCGCCGTTAAAAAGCTGAATAAACACGTGTGGGAACAGCCTTAGCACGAGCCATACAAGCACCATATAGCTGAACGACACGACCGTTGTAAACACGATCACACTGCGCACGCGTCTATATTTTTTCGCGCCGTAGTTGAAGCTGACGACCGGCGCCGCAGCGGACGTCACACCGCTGACCGGTGTATATGTCACCTCGCGAATGGAATTGATGACCGTCATGACCGCCACAAACAGGTCGCCGCCGTGCTGCGAGAGCATCGCGTTGCACGCCACCTGCACAGCGCTCGACGTAAAGCCCATGATAAAGCCCGAAATACCAAGCGAGGTGATCTTGCCGATGAGCTTTGCCTGCGGGCGCATGCGCTTTAACTCCAAACGAAACAGCGTACGCTTACCGAGCAGGAAGCGCACCACCCACACGGCGGAAACGAGCTGCGAAAGCACCGTTGCAAGCGCCGCGCCCTGCACACCCATGTCGAACACAAAAATAAACAGCGGGTCAAGCGCAATGTTCACCACTGCGCCGATAACGACCGTCAGCATGCCGCGGTTCGCAAAGCCCTGCGCGTTGATGAATCCGTTCATGCCAAGTGAGACCATCATAAACACGCTGCCGAGCATGTAGACCGAAAGGTAGCTGTCCGCATACGGGTACGTCGCGTCGCTCGCGCCGAAGAGGTACAGCACCGGCTTTTTGATGAGCAGCACCACAACGCACAAAACAATGCCCGTAACAACCAACATAAAAAATGTGTTGTTCATCACGTCTGCGGCGCGCTCACGCTGCTTTTCACCCTCTTCGCCGCCCTGCTGTGCCGCACCGCGCGCCATAGAAAACAACGGCGTGCCGCCCGTGCCGAATAAATTCGCAAATGCCGTCACCATCAGTAAAATCGGAAACGTCACGCCGACGCCCGTCAGCGCATCCACCGATGTATCGGAAATATGCCCGATATACATGCGGTCTACGATATTATATAAGACGTTCACAAACTGCGCCAGCACCATCGGCACCGCAAGGCGCAGGATCGTTTTGGAAATCGGTCCCTTTGAAAAATCATCGTTTTTCTTTATATCTGCAGCCATACTTTTGCCTTTCCGAATTAAAAAATAGCAGTATCAGTATACAACTTTCGGTAAATCTTGTAAATGGAAAGCCTTAAAAAGTCACAGACAAAACGACCCCTTCGGTGGGCAAATTGCCGCGAAAGGGTCGTTTGCATTTACTTTATTACAGCTTGAGTTCTACCGCAACCGGGCGGGTACCAAGCAGCTCCGCGCTGCGGTCATCCGGCTGCGAGGTGCCGACGAAGAACGTGAAGCTGCGGCTGTCTACGCGGCGCGTGCCGGTGTCGTCTACGATCTCCAGCGCGGTCTTCGGCACGGCGATCTCGATTTCGCACGTCTCCCCCGCACCGAGGAAAACCGCCTTAAACGCACAAAGGCTGTGGTTGCGCACCGCGAATTCTGATTCATTGTCACGCACATAGACCTGCAAAATCTCATGCACGGCACAGCCCTCATTTTTGACCGTCGCCGTAATCGTATAGTGCTCGCCGTCATCACGCATTTCGGCTTTCGTCACTTCCGTTTTACCGTAAGTGAGGCCATAGCCGAACGGGTACAGCACGCCGCCCGTAAAGTAGCGGTACGTGCGGTTTTCCATCGCGTAATCCGTAAACGCGGGCAGCTCATCGGAGTCGTTATAGAACGTCACAGGCAGCTTGCCGCTGAAGGAGTATTTGCCGAACAAAAGCTCCGCAATCGCCTTGCCGCCGCGTGCACCCGGGTACCAGCCCTGCACTACGGCGGAGAAGCTTTCCTCCGCAAAGCGCAAATCCATGGCGCTGCCGGTCATATTGATGAGAATGACGGGCTTGCCGATCTTCGCGACAACCTCCATCAGCTTTCTCTGCGGTGCGGGCAGCAGCAAATTCGCCTTGTCGCCGGAGCCGACAGAATTGCTCTGGTCCATCTCCTCGCCCTCAAGATTTTCATTGAGGCCCGTCACCAGCACCACAACGTCGCTGTGCTCCGCCACGGTCTCGGCTTCGGAAAGGCGGTCGCCGGGCAGGCCCAGCCCCTCCACGCGGTCTTTGCAGAGGTGGCAACCCTCGGCGTACAGCACGCGCACGTCGTCGCCTACATAGTCCTGAATGCCCTCCAACACCGTGATATATCTTGACGCCGTGCCGTGATAGTTGCCGATGAGCGCCATGCGGTCGTTCGCATTCGGGCCGATGACGCCGATCGTCTTGATTTTCGCTTTATCAAGCGGCAAAATGCCGTCGTTTTTCAGCAGCACAACGCTTCTGCGCGCGGCTTCCTCGCTGAGCGCCAAATGCTCCGGGCACTCCACGACCTCATAGGGAATGGAGTTGTATTCGCAGTTCTCGTCAAACTCGCCGAGCATAAAACGCGTGGTAAAGAGCCGCTCCGCCGCCGTCGTGATGTCGTCCTCGGTGATGAGCCCGTCCTCGAGCGCGCGCAGCAAATGCAGATATGTGTTGCCGCAGTTTACGTCACAGCCCATCTTAATGGCGAGCGCAGCGGATTCCGGCGCGGTGGTCGTGATGTGGTGGTGCAGGTGAAAATCGGAAATCGCCCAGCAGTCGGAGACAAAGTGTCCCTGAAAGCCCCACTTGCCGCGCAGAATTTTGCGGATGAGCAGGTCACTGCCGCAGCACGGCTCGCCGAGCGTGCGGTTGTATGCGCCCATCACGGCCTCCACTTCGCCCTCTTTCACAGCGGCTTCAAACGCGGGCAGATACGTCTCCCACAAATCCTTCTGGCTCACCTCGGCGTCAAATTCGTGGCGAATGGCCTCCGGGCCGCTGTGCACAGCGTAGTGCTTCGCGCACGCCGCAACCTTCAAATATTTCCCGTCACCCTGCAAGCCCTTGATGTACGCCACGCCGAGCCGCGCCGTGAGGTACGGGTCTTCGCTGTACGTCTCCTGCCCTCTGCCCCAGCGCGGGTCGCGGAACAGGTTGATATTCGGCGACCAGAACGTGAGGCCCTTATAAATATCGCGGTCGCCGTGCTTAGAAGCTTCGTTATACTTCGCGCGGGCCTCCGTCGCAACGACATCGCCGATTTTTCGGATCATCTCCGGGTCAAACATGCTCGCCATGGCAACGGGCTGCGGAAACATCGTCGCCGTGCCGGCGCGTGCCACGCCGTGCAGCGCTTCGTTCCACCAGTTGTACGCCGGAACGCCCAGCCGTTCAATGGGCGGCGCATCAAATTTCAGCTGTGAAGCGCGTTCCTCTATCGTCATTTTGGAAACAAGCTCGTGCGCCAAAGCCTGCGCCTTTTTTCTGTCTCTCATGGTAACACCCCTAAAAAGTCGTTAAAAAAAGTATAGCACGGTTTTATTCAAAAAGAAAGATAAAAGTTTTATCTTCCGGATAAATTGACAACAAAAAAGCGGCAAACCGAAGCCTGCCGCCGAAAATTTATAATTTAGAGATTCAAAAAGCCCGCGTTCAGCATGGACTGTGCCGCCAAAATCGCACCGAGACGGCCGCTGTTGAAGTTCACACCGCCCTGCATCCATGCCGCAAACGGCTCACGCAGCGGTGCGTCCGCAGAAAGCTCAATGGACGAGCCAAACGTGAACGAGCCGGACGCCATGATGACGTCGCAGTCGTAGCCCGGCATGGGGCTCGGCTCCGGCACAACGAAGGAATCGACCGGCGCGCCCTGCTGAATGCCGCGGATAAATGCGCACAGCGCCTCGCGCTCGCGCAGCTGCACCGCCTGAATAATATCCGCGCGCGGCTCATCGTAGCGCGGGGTCACGTCAAAGCCGAAGCCCTCAAACAGCGCCGCCGTGAACACAGCGGTCTTTAAGGCTTCACCCGTGACGTTCGGCGCGTGGAACGTGCCCATGAAAAGCTCGCGGTTGTTGCCGAGCGTGCAGCCAATCTCACGACCCGTGCCCGGGGTCGTCAGGCGATACGCGCAGCTTTCAATAAGGTCGCGGCGGCCTGCAATGTAGCCACCCGTCGGCGCAATGCCGCCGCCCGGATTTTTGATGAGCGAACCCGCCATAAGGTCTGCGCCCACAGCCGTCGGCTCCATTTTCTGCACATACTCGCCGTAGCAGTTATCCACCATGACAATGCAGTCCGGCGCACGGCGCTTTGCAATCTTTACAATGCGCTCGATCTCCTCCACCGTCAGGGACGGGCGCAGGCTGTACCCGCGGGAGCGCTGAATGTACACCATGCGGTGCTTCGGCGTGATGGCCGTCTCCATGCCGTCATAGTCAGGCGTGCCGTCCGGCAGCAGGTCAAGCTGCTCGTAGTTTATGCCAAACTCCTTTAATGAGCCGTTGCCGTCGCCCGTAATGCCGATCACGCCGCGCAGCGTATCATACGGCATGCCGGTAACGCTCAGCATCGTATCGCCCGGGCGCAGAACGCCAAAAAGCGCTACGGTAAGCGTATGCGTGCCGCTGACAAAATTATAGCGGCACAGCGCGTCCTCCGCACCGAGGGCACGCGCGTACACTTCGTCCAGCACGTCGCGGCCGCGGTCGCCATATCCATATCCGGTGGTTCCTGTGAAATGACTTTCACTTACGCGGTTGTCAATAAAAGCAGCCAGCACCTTGCAGGCATTGTATTCCGCGGTTTCATCGATCCTGTCAAATGGCGCGCGGCAGTCGCCAAGCGCAGCGTCCGCGATATCCAGCAAACGCGGATCGATCTTAAAAAACTGTTCGATCAAATTTGACTATCCTTTCCGTTTACCATTCCAACCGTGCCCACTGGCCGGCGTCCATAAACCCACAGGCAGTATAAAACGCGCCGAGCCGGTCGTCCGCCGTCAACAAATACGGCGTCAAGCCCTGTGCCAGCGCGGCCGCTGTTGTATGCTCCACCAGGCGGCGGCCATAACCGCGCCCACGCATGGCCGGAACAGTCGCCACGCCAGCGAGAATCGCGCTGTCTGTACCTTTAAAATAAATACCCGAGGTAGATATCGGACTATTTTTTACTTTTAGTATGTAAACCTCCGCCAACCCATGGCGTGTTTTATGAGAAAGCTCCGTCAACCAGCCAGCTTCATCCGCCCTGGCTGCGAACAGGGGGTCGGCAGCACAAAGCAGCGCATAGACCGGGGC
>OLFX01002513.1_pt1 | contig 15004 bp, 12 predicted proteins | sample 1605091 | NCBI WGS metagenome assembly OLFX01 (sample SAMEA3888906, study PRJEB22519) | human gut metagenome | biome: human gut; feature: human-associated habitat; material: faeces | place: Denmark | collected 2012 | reverse complement strand
GAACCGGAAACACTCTGCAAAAATAACTGTGCAACTGCCACATACACGCAGTAGCCAACCATAAAACCACCGATATAAAATCCTCTTAAAAATCCCACGCCGGTTTTTCTAAGTGACTGCTGGTATCCTGTAAGAAACAGCATACCGATTGCATAGATTGCTACACCGATCTCGGCGATCAGCTGTAACGTGTAACTGTCTGTAATGGATGTCAGATGTGCCACTACTCCTCCAACCAGATTCATCAACACCAGAAACAGTGCCGTGATCACAATGCCAATGACAATCACAGCTGCCTTTGGCAATCCCAAAATTTTGTTTTTCATACTATTCCTCCTATACTACTTTTCACTGATATTTCCCGCTTCATCTACTGATGCATTGTCCGAGATACTCTCCATATAAGAAAACAGCCCCGGTGCCGCATTCGCATCCATCTGTTTTGTCTGCCCGTCCGATGCATAGACCGGAATCAGCGCATAAGAAACTGTTCCATCTTCTGTCACTGTAACTTTCACGGCTGCGGATCTGTCAATATTCTGTCCGAAAATAAAATTACCCAGACTGTAAAAAACAGGTTTTCCGTCAATATATTCGATTCCTTCCAGACAGTGGGTGTGCGCTCCGACAACCAGATCTGCACCTGCATCCATGCACTGTTTTGCCAGTTCACGCTGCACGGCATTCGGCTGTTCGCTGTACTCTGTCCCCCAGTGTGGAAATACCGTCACAAAATCACAGGTCTGTTTTGCTTCTTTGATCACTTCGATCAGTGCTGTGGCATCATAACAGGTAAACATTCCCGGCGCAGCACTCTCGATCTTCCAATCAGCAGACGGTACCACGCGCGATACAGCGATAAATCCATATTTTTTTCCATTTACTTCCATAATCTGCACTTCTTTTGCACGCTCCACCGAATCTCCGGCACCACCGTACAGGATTCCTGCTCCGTCTAATGCACTGAAAGTGTCTGACAGCGCCGCTCTTCCATAATCTAAGGTGTGATTGTTTGCAAGTGATACAATATCCACACCCATTTCATTTAACGCCCTTACATAGGAAGGACTGCACCGGAATGTGAACTGCTTGTCTGCCATCGGTTCCCCGCGGTCACTAAATGGAAACTCGTTGTTTACCATCAGGATATCGGCTGCCTTTAACTGTTCTAACAGTTCCGATGAGACGACACGCTCGATCCCGCCGGCATCGTAGGCTGCCTTGAAAGCATTTGCAAAAAGAACATCACCTGTCAGGATGATGGTTGTATCGCCGGAGTCTTTTTGATTATCCTTGTTTGCTGTTTCATCTGATGCACTCCCAGTTCCAGCTGCTGTGGCTGCATCATCTGATATGCTTCCATTTTCACCTGCTGTGGCTGCATTCTCTGATATGCTTCCGTCTTCACCTGCCGTTTCTGCACCATCCGTCGATATTCCACTTCCATCCGCTGTGGCTGCTCCATCCAGAGTGGTTTGCGCATCAGACATATCCGCCTGCTCCTCTTCTGCCGTCGCCCCCGGCGCAGACGCCGGTTTTGCCTGGCCGCCGGTTAAAATTGCCGCTGCGATCACGCCCGCCACAGTCAGTATGGAAAGTACATAAAGTACGATTCTGATTGTTTTATTCATAGATCCCCCATTTTTGCATTGTTTTGTTTTTCTTTGGTCTGAGAAACACTACAAAAATGACGCCGATGTACAACGATTGTACGCCGACGTCATTTTTATCATAATGATTTGCACCTTAATTGTCAACTGACACAGGATCTTAGTCTACTCAAAATCCACTTCAATACTTCCCATGCCACAGTCAAGTTCCATATTTTTCTCTGCCCCTTCATTTTTGACTTCTTTATCTCCGCTGATGTTTGAGTAAGTTTCACCATCCACATCAATCGAACCAAGTCCGCAGGAAAGCTTGTAGTTATACTCTTTTTCCTCGCCGTTTAAATCGAGTGTCATGCTTCCCATGCCGCAGTCTGCTTTCAGGTTCCCCTCAACACTTCCCTCCATGGAAAAATTGCCAACCCCACAGTCTAACGCAACATCACCATAAACTACACCGTCTGTAATCTCCACATTTCCAACGCCTACGGATACATCCATCTTTCCGTATACCTGAAACTGCTCTGCTTCAAAATTACCAGCACCGACATCCACGATCAGTCTGTTACAAGTGCTGTCAAAATCTTTCCAGCTCATGTCTGCAGCACCGATATCAAAATTCAGCTCATCAAAATAACTTCCCTTGGGCAGATACAGAATGATCTGCGGCGATCTTTTATAATAGTGTTTTTTTGCATCGTATTTAATTTTTAATGTATCACCATCTAATCTGCAGGAATAATATTTCTCCTTACCGTGTTTTAATACAGCGCGGATCTTCGTACTGTCATCCGGTTCTTTGACTGTAATTTCCGCTGCATCAATATCCAGCTTGATATTTCGAATGGAAGAGACATCAAAGCTGCTGTCTGCTCCACCTGCAGGTACCTCAGTAGAAAACTCCATATCACCGATATCTGTTATCATATCATCGTCATCACTATCATCGTCATCGCTATCATCGTCATCTTCATCAAAATCATCCATATCATCATCTTCTTCGTCATCTCCATCAGCACTGCTATAATAAAGTCCCACCGGACCAATATGCCAGTTTCCATACCGGAGTTCTCCATTCTTTGCCATACGCCATACAGAAGCCCCCATCGCAGTACTGACACCGCAGAAGATCAGTCCTGCACCAAGCAATGACACTGCAATGATTAACATAATTTTTGTGAATTTTTTCATGCTGCCACCCCACTTTCTTTCTTCTTTTCAAACGGTTTTTTACACAAACCGATGATTCCCCTGACTGCCCATGGAAGGAATACGCCAGACACCCACACAACCAGAAGTACTGCAAGGATTCCAAGTCCCAATACCAAAAGTCCTGCTCCGGTCAGTCCAAGTCCGACAGCCACTCCACCGGTAAATAAAGTGCTGCATCCAAAACCAATCAAAAGGAAACCTGCAAACACAAGTGATGCCATCACTGCAACCACTGCAACCGCAATGCCAAACAAAGTCGCAACAACCGCAAGAAGAAGTGATGCCACGACTAAAAGCAATGTCAGCCAGAACGGTGATGTAAGAACCACCAATACGATTGCTGCTGCACTCCATCCACCTTTCTTTTCTTTTGGCACCTCTTCGCTTTTCACAAACATATCATCGTTCTTATTCCACTCCGGATTTTGATCCGCCGGCATGCCATAAGATCCATTCTCTTTTTCCATGCCAAGATTCTTTTTGATGCTCTGGGCAACCTTCTCCGGTGACTCAAGCTCCGCTATCACAGATTCTTCATTTTCCTCGCCCGCATCTTCAAAATAACTGCGGTAAAACGCAAGCGCATCCGCTTTTTCTTCTTCTGATATTCCATCCAGAAGCTGTTCTAACTGTTTTAAAAATTCTTCTCTTTTCATAACCTCTAAAGCTCCTCTCCTGAAAATAATGCTGATATTTTCATGGAATAATCTTCCCATTCTCTCCGGTATTCAACTAACTTATCCTGCCCCGGTTCCGTGATCTTATAATAACGCCTGTTCCTGCCTCCGCACTCTCTGTCATATACCTCAAGGCATCCGTCTTTCTGCAGTCTCCTGAGCACCGGATACAAAGTGGACTCTGATACATCAATGGCTTTTCGTACATCCTGTGTGATCTTATAGCCATAGGTGCCTTCCTCCTCTTTCGACACAACAGCTAACACGATCGCGTCTAAGAGAGCGGCTCCTGTATTAAATACCATACGCTCATCTCCTTTTCTTTATAATATTCTATCTGTTTTAATATTATTTTCTTATTAATACTATATTTCGTATAATATAATTTGTCAACATTTATTTTATGGAAAATATTATTAAGGAATTCTAAAGATTACAAGATATTGAGATTTCATTGAATTTATATGAAACAAATAAAGCAATAAAAATACCGGCCTCCAATCGTTAGATTTTTAGGTCTAACTTTTGGGGTCGGTACACTTTTCGATATCATATCTCTTTTTTCATATACAAAAAATTATAACTGCCTTACTATTTCGCACCAAACAGATACACGCCGCGCTCTGTCACACGGATCTCCGGTATTACCGTAAGTGCCATAAAGGAAAGCGTGATAAATGGATCGATGTCCTCGGAAATGCCAAGTTTCTTTGCTTCCTCCAACATGTCCGCCACTTTTTCCGTGATCTCATCACAGGATTTTTCGCTCATCAGACCGCAGATTGGAAGCGGAAGCACATCCACGACTTTTCCACCGGAAGCGATAACATATCCGCCCTGATTTTCTTCCACACCTTTGATTGCTGCAAGGATATCCTCATCATTATCGCCCGCAACGATCAGGTTATGGGAATCATGTGCAACGGAAGTCGCCACTGCGCCGCCTTTGACGCCAAACCCTTTCAGCGGCGCAACACCGATCTCCCCTGTCTTTCCATGACGCTCTACCACGCAGATCTTGTTGTATACACCATCCGATTTGAAATATCCGTTTTCTGCCGGCACTTCCTCCACCAGATGCGTGGTCACGATCTGGTGCGGATTCATCTGTATCACATCCGTTTTTCCATCACAGGAAAGCCTGATTTTCTCTTTGGTGACCTCTCCCACATGAACGGTATGAAGCAGCTCATCCGGAACCGGAACGGAATAATCTTTCGCATAATCTTCCTCTGTCAGAATACGTCCGTCCTTCATGACATCAAGCGGTCTGACCTGCTCTAAATCATCTAAAAATACGATGTCTGCACGGTAACCCGCACCGATCGCGCCATAATTTTTCAATCCATAAAACTCTGCCGCCTGATAACTTCCCATCTTATAGGCTTTTGCAACCGGCACGCCAAGTGCAATCGCCTTGCGGATGCAGGTACTGATATGTCCCTCTTTGCGGATCTCCTCCACATGCTTGTCATCCGTACAGAAAGCACAGCGGTCTAAGCATACACCTGCATCTAACATTGTTTTGATCAGTGTCTCTAAATTCTTTGCACCACTTCCCTCTCGCACATAGATATGCAGTCCGGCACGGAGTTTATCGAGCACTTCCTCAGCGGTAGAACACTCATGATCGTTTTCCACACCGGCAAGACGGTATGCCTGCACTTCTTTTCCTCGGATTCCAGGCGCATGCCCATCAATATGTTTCTTGGCAAACAGCTCTAACTTGTCTGCCATTCTCTTTTCACCCTCACAGCACTCCATAAAACGCATGGTCTCACCGAGTCCAAGTACTCTTGCATTATCCACATATTTCATCATGTCAGAGGCAAGAAATTCACCACAGCCGTTTGTCTCCACATCCGTTGCAGGAACTGCGGAAGGCACCATAAAAAATACGTTTACCAGAAGTTTTGCAGCACATTTTAAGAAATAGTCCATTCCTTTTGTTCCGCTGACATTCACGATCTCGTGCGGATCGGCAATGATCGTCGTTGTTCCCGCCTTCGCAAGGACTTTGGCAAGTTCTCCCGGTGCTGCCATACAGGATTCAATATGCATATGCGCATCGATAAAGCCCGGCACCAGATATTTCCCGGTACAGTCGATTTCTTCTTTTCCCTCGTATTCACCTACGCCTACGATCGTGTCCCCGCAGATCGCAACATCCGCTTTTAACACTTCCTCCGTAAAGACATTCAGCACATTTCCGTTTTTCAATACGAGATCTGCTTTTTCACGTCCATTTGCACAGTCTAACTTTCTTTTTCTCTCTAACATACGCTTCCTCTTTTCGTTATATATTTATTATGAAAATAACTTTTTAAAGAAATCTCCCACAGAAGAAATGATCGATTTAAAAAATCCACCGACAGCCGCTGCTATACCGCTATTTGAACTTCCATCTCCGTTTTTAAACGAATTGTACAAAGACTCCGCATAATCCACAAGTCCGTTTAAATCAATTCCGAGTGAATTGATCTTCTTGATCAGATCTATGATCTGCTGACGCTCATCATCCGATAACGTCACACCATATTTTTCACACGCCTCATCGATTGCACCGTTGATCCCGGCATCATCCGTCAGGTCATCTTTTGCAATCAGAGCCTTGATATATGCGATAAATTCTTCTACTTCTGCATCTGAAACACCTTTTAGGGAATCTTCTAACTGTCCGGTCAGCACAAGTTCATTGAGCGCCGTATCAACTACCGAATCACTGATCTCTTTTCCTGTCATCTCCTGATATGCTTTTAATACGCCTACTAAAGCCGCCGTTCCGGAAATTGGAGTTGGTCCTGCTACAATAATATCTGCATCTGTTAACCCTGCAGTAGTCAGTGCATTTTTATACATACCCACGGTACAATAATTAATATTTGTTGTGGAAATGTTTAATCCGCTTCCCTTATCCCTCTGTACGATCACAACAGAAGAAAGCGATCTTGTTCCAATCTGCGAGGATGAAATATAGGAATCTAAATACTGGTGTTCCTCTGCATTTGTCACATAGACCACATCATAATTTGACAGATTTGCCGCATCAATGCCCATAATAGAAAGAATCGTCGCTCTTTGAGAATCATTAAGATCTGCTCCAAGCGCAAGGTACGGTTTATCACTTGCCTTGATTGTGACATTATCGCTGTCCTCGTTTTGCACAATCGTTCCGCTGATATCCTGTGACGCCTGGTCTGATGTCGCATTTCCATCCTGCTGTGGCGTCTGATCCGACGATATATTTCCATCCTGCTGTGCCTCAGAATTGTTTGTCTGAGCCGAACCATCCAAATACTGAATGGAACCTTCCAGATCGTCACTATCTGCATTCTGCGCAGAATCCTCTGCCGAAGTTTCTGCTGCATTCTGCACATCATCTGTCTGATCTGCCGTCGCTGCAACTGCCCCTGCCTGTGCTGCCTGCACACCCACACCGGAGGAAACAGGCATCGCTGCTGCAAGTATCACACATAATATTTTAACTACTTTTTTGTTTCTCATAATAATCCTCACTAACAATAGCCATCCCTGCAATGTATTTTTGCAGGCAAACCTATCTTATCTTTTATTCCTGCGCAATTCTGACACTCATCCATGCACAGATATCCGCATAAACCTGATCGCGGTCTGTCTCATTTAATATCTCATGACGGTCTGTCTCATACAAACGGTAGGTCAGATCATCCACACCCGCATCTTTGTACATATGATAAACTTTTTTTACCCCTTCACCGAGGTCACCAACCGGGTCATCTGCCCCGGAAACCATGAAAACCGGCAGATCTTTCGGCACTTTTTTTATATTATCCATCTGATTGTCAAAATATACCGCTTCCATCAGCCCATAGTACCCGTTTAATGTAAACAGAAACGTGCAGCGTGGATCACTGTAATATTTTTTGACATGCTCCACATCCTTTGTCAGCCAGCTGTTGGTATAATCTTTTCCATAAAGGTCAAATTTGTGGTATGGCTTGCTGTAGGAAAGTTTCTGCACCAGTTTACTTCTGTAATTCCAGCCACGGAAAAAGGCTAAAAATTTACACAGCGTCATACCAAATTTCATGGTGCCATCCGGCACACACCCAGTTCCCATAATGACCGCTCCACTTAAATTTTCACCATGCAGACACAGATATTTTCGCAGCATATAAGAACCCATGCTGTGTCCCATCATAAAATACGGTATCCCCGGATTCTCTCCCTGAACTGTTGTTCGCAGGCTATGCATATCCGCAACAAGCGTATCACTCGGATTTTCTGCAAAATATCCCCACTCTGTTTCATCTTTTACCGAAGCGCCATGCCCTAAATGATCGTGGCCAACAACCATAAATCCGCGCTCTGTCAGGTACTCTGCGAACTCATGATATCTTTCAATATATTCGATCATGCCGTGCGTGATCTGTAAAATTGCCTTATACTTTCCATCCTCCGGCATCCATTTTACCGCATGGATCTTTGTCGTTCCATTCGCAGATAAATACGTCATCTGTTCTTCTTTTGCCATATAAGTTCTTCCCTCATTTCTATACTGCTCTTTACTATGCCGCTGACTGTTTTGCATGCAGATATTTCATTACAGATTACTTACTCCATATCCAAAAGTGCTTTACATCCATTATAGATCTTTTCCAATTCATCCTCAGCAGATTTTTTTGCATTGATTTCTTCACGCAGTGCTGTAACCTGCACTTTTGCCTCATCCCCGAGTTTTAAGAAATCCTCCCCGGCCTGTTTTATAAAATCCGCAGCCGATACTGCGTTGCCGGACATGTGCTCCCTTAAGGAAGTCTGTCCATTTTCATATATGGAAAGTTTCTGTGCGCTGTCACTGTACAGTTTCATTACCATCGATGCAATACCCGCCTGCATTTCATTGATCTGTGCAGTCTGTTCTTTGATTTCTTTTTGCGCCTCTTCCATCGCGTCGATCTGTTCTGATAATGCCTTTAGTCTTTCTTCATACCGCTGTGCCACATTTTTGATCTCCTCCGCAGCATGAAGGAATTTTTCTCCATTCTCTCCCATTCTTGCTGCTTCGATTGCCGCATTCAATGCAAGCACTCCCATATTTTTTGCATCATCTTCCAGTTCAGCTGTCACATTTCCAAGACCATCCTGCTCTTTCGAAGCACGGTAAAGACTTTCTTCTAACTGTGCACACGGTTCTTTTAACGCCTTGTGCTGTTCAAAAACTTCTTTGATCTTTTCATTCTGCTCTGCCACCTGTCCAATAAAAATGGAATGATTTGCCTCAAAAGATTCCACAGCATTATGTACTTCAACGAATGTACTGTACAGTTCTTTTCCTGTTCTGCAGCTCTCTTCTGCCAGTTCACCCACACATTCTAACTTTTCCTCAAGAATTTCTATATTTTCTTCCATCTGGACACGGGATGCTGTCATCTGCACAGAATCTTCTTTTAATTCATCACTGTATTCTGCAATCTGTTTCTTGATCGTATAGAGTTCGTCCTGCAGTGCCTTCTCTTTCTTTCCACCAAACATATATGTCCTCCATTTACTGATAATTCTTTATCACAATCTGTATGCTTTCATTTCCCTGATACCTGTTTATCTCGGGATAATATATCACAGACATCCGGATTGCATTTGTCCTGCCAAGGAATGCCTGCTGCACTTCATTTTCCCCATATTTTCTTCCATAATATTCCCGGAATTCCTCCACATCTCCAAAATAAACAGCAGATATGGATTTTCCACGTTCAGTCTTAAGTGTCAGTTTTAATACATTCTGATTTTTCCCGACTACAACCGCACGATCGATTCCAAGATTCTTATCCGCAAACTGAGGTTTTACATTTGCTTTTCCGAACGGCTCTAACAATGACAGCTCATTTACCAGCGAAATGTCCGGATAATCGACGGGCATGGGAATATCTATTTTTATCTTAGGAATAAAATCTTCTTCTGTCAAGCCACAGCAGGCATTTATTTTCTCCCTGAAAATCTCTACATTTGCTTCCGGCAGGGAAAGTCCTGCTGCCATCGGATGACCGCCAAATTTTGTAAATAATTCCTGACATTTGCACAGTTCCTCATACATCGAATATGCCTCGATTGAGCGCCCGGAGCCTTTAACCCCATCCTCACTCTTTGTCAGCACAAAAGTCGGTTTATGACACGCCTCCCGGATTCTTCCTGCAATGATTCCTGCAAGACTTTCATGCACATCCGGCAGATAGACAACCAGGACTTTTTCACCCGTATTTCCCTCTTCCACCTGCTGCATGGCAAGTTCTACGCCCTCTGCAGTCATGTCTTTTCGCTGCGCATTCAGATCGACCAGTTCCGCTGCGATCTCCGATGCTTTTTTTACATCCTCCTGCAGGAAAAGATTTAAGGCAATTTTCGCTGTCTCTAATCGTCCGCTTGCATTGATGCATGGTCCTAACACAAATCCGAAATGATAGGAACTGATCTGTTCCGGCTCTAATTTATTCTGTAAAATCAATGCGCGCATCCCCGGATTCATGGTCGTATGGATCCGCTTTAATCCTTCCCTTACCAGGATTCTGTTCTCATCCGTCAGATCCATCACATCCCCGACCGTCGCAAATGCCACATTTTCCAAAAAATCGTAGGACTCCTCCACCGCAATGTCACATTTTTCATAGAGGATCTGTATCACTTTCCAGGCAACTGCAGCACCGCAGAGATTTTTATACGGATATGTACACTCCATCTGCTTTGGATTTACAATGGCATCCGCCTCACTTCTTTTATAATGGCGTTCTCCCCTCTCCTCCGTATATGGTATTTCATGATGGTCTGTGACAAGAACTGTCATTCCAAGACTTTTAGCGTGCGCGATCTCGCCTATCGCTGCAATTCCATTATCACAGGTAATGATCGTATCAATTCCCGCCTCATCTGCCTGCTCAATCAGATGATCGTTGATTCCGTAACCATCTTTCATCCGGTCCGGTATCTGAAAATCCACACTGCCACCGCAGCGTGTGATTCCTTTGTACAGAATATAAGTCGACATTACTCCATCAATATCGTAGTCGCCTATGACCCTGATCTTTTTCTGTTCACTGATCTTCTGCACCAATATATCCGTCAACCGGTCCGAATCCAAAAGTAAATGAGGATCGTAAAGTTCCCCAATTCCGCCTTTTAAGTATCTTGCGATTGCCTCATCCCCCATAACCTCACGATTCCGGATCAGCCTTGCCGTAACCGGACTTATCCCAAAACGTTTTGCAATTCCTGCAAAATCAGCGCCTTTATTTATTACAAACCATTTTTCCATATATTACCTCAAGCAATGTCAGCCCGCATGCCGGTGCCGTGTATCCTGCTCTTTCCCTGTTTTTTGCCTCTAAGATCTCTGACACATCCTCCGGAGTTCTTCTTCCATCTCCGATCTCGATCAGTGTACCGGTTAAAATGCGCACCATATTCTGTAAAAATCCATTTCCGGTATAATAGATCTGTATCTCTCCCGGCAGTTCTTTGATCTGTATCCGGGAGATCGTCCGAACCGTGGATTTTTTCATTTTTTTATTGCCGCAGAATGATTTAAAATCATGTGTTCCACACAGGTACTCTGCCGCTTTTCTCATGCGGTTTACATCAAGCGGTTCCGTATAATCATAAACATATCTGCGCTCGAATACCTCCGGTATTTTTCCTGTATGGATCCGGTAAAGATAGGTCTTTTCCACTGCCTGATATCTGCTGTGGAAACGCTCATCCACTCTCTTTACTTCACAGACTGCAATATCTTCCGGAAGGTACTGATTCAGATAAAATAAAATTTTATCCTCATCCCATTCCTCTCTCAGATGAAAATTAGCCGTCTGTCCTTTTGCATGCACGCCTGCATCTGTTCTGCCGGAACCGGTAACCTCCACCTGGTATCCTGCCATTTTGCTCAAAACATCCTGTAACTTTCCCTGTATCGTAAGTTCCGCCGGAAGCACCTGCCACCCGCGGTAACGTGTTCCGTCATATTGTAAGATCATTTTATAATTTGCCATATATCTCTGTTACCTTATATCTGATTTTCGGAAAAAATACTGCCACAGATAGTTTTCCTGCGGCAGTACATCAATTATAATTATTATACCTCTGTTTTCGTTAATTGACAAATCATAAACCACATTTTTCCTTCCATTATTTTATAATTCACACAAACAATTTAAACACACCTTTTGACAGACTGCATCATATAATAGAATGAATGAATCTACGAGGTTTTTCATGTCAGATATTGCCTATACACAAAATAATACCGATCAAGGTGAGTTAAAGATCCAGGTAACGGCAAGAGGAAGTAACCGTCCGATCACAAACGCCCGTATAGCGATCTCCTATTCCGGTGATCCGGACAGTATCGTTGAGGAGGTGAATACAGATGCATCCGGTATGTCCGAACAAATTACGCTTCCTGCGCCTCCGCTTGAATTCTCAATGGAGCCAGGCGAAGAGCAGCCGTTCTCGCAATATAGTATTCAGGTCGATGCTGAAGGATTCCGCCCGTTTACTGTGTCGGGAATTGAACTGTTTTCGAAGCAGCTGTCGCTTCAGGAAGTACGAATGGATGAGGTGGATGCACCGGGGAACCCGGTAGACACGATCGTGATCCCGGTCAATACCCTCTGGGGCGATTTTCCACCGAAAATCGCAGAGTCTGAGATCAAGCCGATCTCCGAGACCGGGGAGATCGTCCTAAGCAGAGTCGTGGTGCCGGAATATGTCGTGGTACATGACGGTCCGCCAAACGATACGACTGCGCGCGATTATTATGTGCGATACAAGGATTACATCAAAAATGTAGCGTCCAGCGAAATCTATTCCACCTGGCCGGATGCGACGCTGCGCGCAAATATCCTTGCAATCATGTCATTTACATTAAACCGGGTGTACACGGAGTGGTACCGGAACAAAGGCTACAGTTTCACGATCACCTCCTCCACCGCCTACGACCAGAAATTTACCTACGGCAGGAACATTTTCCAGAGCATCTCCGACATCGTGGATGAAATGTTCCAGAACTTTTTATCCCGGCCAAACGTCAGCCAGCCAATCTTAACGCAGTACTGCGATGGGGAACGTGTGACCTGCAGCAACTGGCTGAGTCAGTGGGGCAGCAAATACCTGGGTGACCAGAACTATGAGGCAATCGAAATTCTGCGCTACTATTATGGAAACAACATGTACATCAACACGGCAGAAGAAGTATCCGGCATCCCGGCTTCCTGGCCGAGAGTCGACCTTACGATCGGTTCGACCGGCGAAAAAGTGCGTCAGATCCAGGAGGAACTTGCACGGATTTCAAGATCCTATCCGGCGATTCCGACAGTTACACCGGACGGAATCTACGGACCTGCCACAAGAGAGGCTGTCGAGGTCTTCCAGCGTGTCTTCGGTCTGCCGGTCACCGGCGTCATTGACTACCGTACCTGGTATAAAATTTCTGAAATTTATGTGGCAGTGTCGCGCATCGCGGAACTGGTCTAAATGCAAATGGGGGCAGTCACACCAAATACTTTGTGCGGCTTCCCCCAATCTTTTTTTATGCTCAGATACGCGGTCTTTTTCCCCTTTCCGGACACTTTTCCACATATCTTTTTATTTTGCTTCTCTTATTCCACCGTCACTACCTTCGCCAAGTTTCTTGGCTTATCCACGTCAAATCCCTTGTCGGAAGAAACATAATAAGCAAGTAACTGCAGTGCCACGGATGCCGGCATTACCATAAATTCATCCTGCATATCCGGCAGATGGAAGGTATCATATGCACGGTCGATATCTTTTGCAAGACTTTCCTTGATAAAGAGCACGATGTCCGCACCTCTTGACCGTACCTCCTTGATATTTGACAGCTCTTTTGACATTAATTTTTCCTGTGTCACTGCTGCAACGACCGGCGTATCCTGCGTGATGAGTGCGATCGGTCCGTGTTTTAATTCGCCGGACGCATACGCCTCAGAATGAATGTAGGATACCTCCTTTAACTTCAGAGAACCCTCTAACAAAATAGAGTAATCAAGTCCACGGCCGATCATAAACAGATCTTTCGCCTCTAACACCTTGTTGGCAAGTTTATGGATCTCCTGCCGTCCCTCTAACACTTTTTTCATGACATCCGGCGTGCGCTGCAGCTCACGGATAAAACTCTGTGTCTCTTCCTGTGAAAAGACACCGCGAAGCTGTGCCATTTTTGCCACGATCAGATAAAATACAGCAAGCTGTGTCGTGTATGCCTTAGTACTTGCAACGGCGATCTCCGGTCCTGCGTTGGTATAGAGCACATAATCACTCTCACGCGCAATGGAAGATCCTTTTACGTTGATGATGGATAAACATTTCGCTCCACGTTTTTTTGCATACTTGACTGCCTCTAAGGTATCGATCGTCTCACCGGACTGTGAAACTGCGATGACTAATGATTTCTCATCGATGACCGGATCCGAATACATAAACTCGGATGCCATATCGACATCGATGTGCATATGAAGAATCGACTTTATCAGTGCCTGTGCCACAAGACCGGCATGCATAGCAGTTCCACATGCGATAATGTTGACACGCTCACACTGTGTAAAGATCTCATCCGGCACACCGTCTGCCGTAAAGTCCGGCATTCCACTTGTGATGCGGTTTGTGATTGTACGCTCGATCGCATCCGGCTGTTCCATGATCTCTTTTTCCATATAAAACGGATAACCGTTCTTTCCGGCATTATTAAGTTCCCAGTCTACTTCAAGATAGTCCGGCTCCACCTGATTGCCATTGAAATCTTTTAAGACAATGGCATCTTTTGCCAGTTTTAAAATATGATACTCCGGAACAACAAAATAGCGGTTGGTAAAACGGCAGAGTGCTGTCAGGTCAGATGCAAGCATAGCCCCCTCTTTGCAAAGTGTTGCGACGATCGGGCTGACATTTCTGACAGAGTATATCTCGCCCTGATGATCTTCGAATAAGATCACTAATGCAAATGTTCCTTTTAATTTGGAAACTGTCTTTTTGATGGCTTCATCCGGATCACCGGTATAAAACTTATTTAAAAGTGCAGCCACAACCTCACTGTCTGTCTCTGATTTTAAAACACTTTCCAGTTCATAGTCGGCGATCAGCTCTCTGTAATTTTCAATGATGCCATTGTGTACCAGAGTCACTTTTCCAACCTGGTGCGGATGTGCGTTTGTATCATTGACACCGCCGTGTGTTGCCCATCTGGTATGACCAATTCCACACTCTGTGATCAGTTTTTCTGACTCACAGATGGCTCTTAAATCTTTTACTCTTCCCGCACATTTATAAACTTTCGTCTGTTTCAGGCCAGTATCTGCCAAAGCAATTCCCGCACTGTCATATCCGCGGTACTCAAGAAGCTCTAACGCATCAAGTAACACTCCTTTTACATCTTCACTACCTGTATAACCAATAATTCCACACATAAATTTTCCTCTTTTCTATCTATCAACTGTTTCCGGCACAATCCCACCGGTACACTCATTTTTC
>OLFX01002498.1_pt1 | contig 15069 bp, 15 predicted proteins | sample 1605091 | NCBI WGS metagenome assembly OLFX01 (sample SAMEA3888906, study PRJEB22519) | human gut metagenome | biome: human gut; feature: human-associated habitat; material: faeces | place: Denmark | collected 2012 | reverse complement strand
CCACCGCCAGCCCCTACAAGTTCCCGCGCGCCGTCGCCGGCTCGCTGGGCCTGTTCTGCCCGCCGGACGATTTCGCCTGCATGAAGGTACTTGAGAAGGCAACCGGCACCGTCGCCCCCGCCCAGCTTTCCGAGCTGCAGCAAAAGCCCGTCCTGCACGATGCCGTGGTGGACATCGACGGCATGGGCGGCTTTGTGGAGCAGGCAGCTGCCAAGCTTTAGTATTTGGACGAGGAGCTTTCCCATGATCAAGATCACCGTACCGGCTACCAGCGCCAATTTGGGCATCGGCTACGACACGCGGGGCATGGCCGTGTCGCTGTACTCGCACTTCACCTTCGATCGCGCCGACTCGCTGCAGATCACCGGCTGCCCGGAGGAGTTCCAAAACGAGAACAACCTGGTCTACGTCTCCTTTGTCGACGCGCTGCGCGAGTGGGGCGTCGAGCCCTTCCCCGTGAAGCTACACATCGAGACCGAGGTTCCCGTCGCCCGCGGCCTGGGCTCAAGCTCTACCTGCGTGGTCGCAGGCATCATGGCGGCAGCCGCGCTGACCGGCCACACCGTTGACCGCGCCGAGCTGGTTCGCATCGCCACCGCCGTCGAGGGCCACCCCGATAACGTCGCCCCCGCTATCCTGGGAGGCGCCGTGTGCTCCTTCACACCCGAGGGCGACCTGCCGCGCTGCCTGCGCTACGAGGTCAGCGACCGCCTGCGCTTCATCACCATCATCCCGCCCTACGAGGTCCACACCAGCGAGGCCCGAAAGGTCGTCCCGCAGGAGGTGCCCCTATCCACCGCCGTGTGGCAGATGGGCCGCATCGCCGGCATGACGCGCGGACTTGAGACCGGTGACCTCGATCTGGTCGCCGCCGCTAACGACGACCGCCTGCAGGAGCCCTACCGCCGCGCCCTCATCCCCGATTACGAGGACATTCGCCGCGTCTGCCTGGAAGGCGGCGCCAAGACCATGTGGATCTCCGGCTCCGGCTCCACCCTCATGGCCGCCACAGATGACACCATCGTCGCCAAGTTCCTGCAGGTGCGCCTGCGTGAGAACTTCCCCGCCTGCGAGACGCACATCCTCACCTGCGACACCGAGGGCGCCCAGATCGAGTATCTGTAACGCAGGACGCAAAACATCCAGCGCTCCGCGCGTGCCTCGCGCTATAAGGGTCTGACCAGACGCACATTTGAACCACCAGGGGGACCTATCTTAAGGTCCCCTTTCTCGTCCATCCCTATCTGCAGACTTTTGCAGATAGACTGATATGCAAAAGTCTGCACTAAAGAAAGTCTGCTTATGGACGATGTCACCAATCCTTACGCCCACCTCATCGATGGCCCCATGGATATTGTTATCCCCCGCCAGGTCGGCATATACGTGCGCGAGGCCCGCAAGCGCCAAGGCCTTACGCAGCGGCAGCTCTCATGGCTTTGCGGAGTTTCCGAGCGTTCCATCATCGCACTCGAAGTAGGCACAGCGCCCGGCATCCGCCTCGACAAGCTGCTCTCGATACTCGAATCGCTGGGCATATCCCTCTCCGTACAGGCGGATCCGCAGTTTAAAGCTGTCGCACCCGACGGCCCACCGCAAAAGGAGCCACGGCCCACAACCTATGACGAGCTGTTTAGGCACATCACCGGCAACACCACCGATCCGCTGCCCTACGCTAGCGCAGAGACTCCCCAAGAGCCCGAGGACTGGCAGCGAGGAGGTTTCTAATGGCATCCATCTACTTGCAAGCGACAATCAACGGCCAGGTAGCGGGCACGCTCTGGCAAGATCAACAGGGAATCGCGCATTTCGCGTACGATCCCTCTTACCATGGGGCCCCACTATCCGTCGCGCTGCCCCTCAAAAACCAGTCCTTCCACAACACCGAACTGCTTCCCTACCTCTTTGGCTTGCTGCCGGATAGCGAGCGACAACGCAGCGCCATCGCGCGAGAGTTCGGCATCCGCCCCAACAACGCCATCGCCATGCTTGAGCATATTGGCCTTGATTGCCCTGGCGGCGTACAATTCTTCCCACTGTCTCAAAACGGGGACCAGAGTATCGCCGACCCTCGTCCCGCCACATATAAACCGCTATCAAACCACCAGATCGCCCTGCGCCTTAAGTCCGTGCGAGACGATGATGACGCTACATGGCTCGGAAAGAATGAGAGCTGGTCGCTCGGCGGCAATCAGGGCAAATTCGCCTTGGCGTGGCACAATGGATCTTGAAACTCCGCGCTGGGATCTGCCCCAACCACGCACATATTCAAATACGGGGTCGCGGGATACAAGCTCCAAGCGCTCAACGAATACGTCTGCATAAAAACCGCTGGTCTTCTGGAAATTCCCGTAGCCCAGGTTACCTATCAGCCTTTTGAGGACGAGCCAGCCCTGATTGTAAAGCGCTTTGACCGAACGACCGATGCACGCGAGAACGTCTCGCGCCTGCATCAAGAAGACCTTTGCCAGGCACTGAGTAAGACGCCCTATGAGAAGTACACCTCCGATGGCGGACCCAGCGCAGCAGACATCCTTGCGCTGCTTGCGAGTCTGCCCTACGCAGATTTCAATGTCCCCTCATTTATACGCGTGCTGTTCTTCAACGTTCTTATTGGAGGAACGGACGCACACGCCAAAAACTACTCGTTGCTTCTCTCTGGAAACGGAGCGCTGCTCGCACCGATGTATGACGTGGCGTCTGGCTTGCCCTACGAACTACTACGGCGCCATGGCAGGCTTGCCATGGGTGTTGGCAGAGAGAACCGCCTGGGCAGAATTGGCAGCGGCGCTATCGAGCGCTTTGTCAATTCATGTGGCGAGAACCTCGCACGCATTGGAATCACTGCAGATTTCTGCACGGGCCTCATGGCTAACTACGCGCAACGGATTCCCGTGCTTATGGAGCAGGTCTTCAAGGAAAGCAGTCCCGTCGCCGGTATCGATGAGCTGCAAGACCACTTACTTCCCCACGTTGAGGCCAACTGTAAGAAAACGCTCGCCCTACTTTAAGCATTTGCCACAAGCGCCCGACTCGAACGCACGCCGTTTCACCCTAACGGCACGCCCTGCCGAGTCGACATTTATATCCACCAATCTCTCCCGAGCATATGGCCTCGCCCACCGAAACGTTCGCATCCATATCGACATCTGAGGGCAGAGCGGCCTCAACGCGCCGCGGTGTCTGTTTTTTGGCCCGCGCGACTACCATCCCGGCTATTATGCGTGCTTTGTCCACGACCCAGAAGGCAACAACATCGAGGCCGCCTTGCACGATTACCAGGCATAGCTTGTTGCGCATCCGCATATGCGGTATGCACATGTGGACGAGAAACAGGCGCGGCCCCCGGCAGGTTCCCCCAAGGCGTGTTCGAAGCTTCGCTTCTCGGAACACCTTGGGAGAACGACCGGGAAGCAACCCCTTGTCGTAGCGTTGACTACCCGCGTCGGCAATCGATTCGCATGGTCAGCAGCGTAAGCGCGCACGCCACCAGCGAGAAGACGGCTCCCACCACGCCCGCACTCGCCATACCGGACCCCGCCACCACCGCGGACCCCACCGCCGTTCCAAAGCTGATGCCAATGTTGAACGCCGTGGGCTCGACGGAGCTCGCAAGCATCATGGCCTTGGGATGGCGCTGCCGCGCGACGCGCATGAACATGGAGATACACGATACCGAGAGCACGTACACGCCGCCTACGCCAAAGATGAAGATGGCCATGCCCACCAGCACCTGGGGCTCGCCCAAAAGGCCGATCTGATCTCGAACGGTCGCCGGCTCATCCGTCTCTCCCGTACGCGGCAGCATGGCCACAAGCGCGGAGCACACCGCGATAGAGACCGCCAGGCGGTGCACACCGGCGCCCCCTAGCTGCCATAGCCAACGCGAACGACTTGAGCGCCCGCCATTCGCATCGCATTTTTTCCACGCGGTGCTGGTACCATAGGCAAAGCAAAAAACAGCACCTACCTGCGAGGAGCATTATGACACCAACCATCGCGATCATCGGCGCCCTAGAGAAAGAGGTTCGCCAGATCTATACCTCCATCGAGCACGGCACCGTATGCGAGGAAGCCGGCCTTAAGATCATCGGCGGCGAGTACCACGGCTTCAACATCGTGAGCACCACCGCCGGCATGGGCACGGTCAACGCCGCGGCCGCCGCGCAGCACCTCATCTCCAAGTACAACGCCAACGCCATCATCTTCAGCGGCATCGCCGGGGGCCTCAACCCCGCGTTGCACATCGATGACGTGGTGATCGGCGAGCGCCTGCGCTACATCGATACCGACACCGCGTTGATTGCCGAATCCAAGCCCGGTCTAGAGGAATTCGAATCCACCGACTTCCTGGTAGACCTTGCAGAGGAGACCCTGATCTCGCACGGCTTTATGGATGCCAACCTTTCGGATGAGGAGATCGCACAGGGCACCCAGGCGCGATCCGTCGCCGACGCCTCCTTCTTCCGCCGCAACAACACCGATGCGGAGCCCCGCCGCTACCTGCGCGGAACCATCGCCACCGGCGATCGCTTCATCTCTGGCAAGGAACTTCGAGACCAGGTAGTCGCCGTAACCCAGGCAGATTGCGCCGAAATGGAGGGTGCCGCCATCGCGCACGTCGCCGCCAAAAACGGCATCGACTGCCTGGTGTTGCGCGCCATCTCCGATAACTGCGACGAATCCTACGACGCCCTGTGCGAGCGCGAATTCGACCTTGAGGACTACGCCCGCTCCGCCAGCGCCCTCACCCTGGCCATCGTCCGCCGCCTGGCCGCCAAGCTGGGTCTCGAGAGCCGCTAAGGCTCCCAAACCCAGGCCTCGCCCCTACCCTCAGGAGAACCCATGGCAAACATCAACTACAACCTCGCCCACTTTGTCGCCAGCTACGGCAAGGCGTCGCAGATTCCACCCTCTACCTGCCCGGAAGTCAGCTTTGTGGGTCGCTCCAACGTGGGCAAGTCCTCCATCATGAACAAGCTGTTTGGCCGCAAGGGCCTGGTCAAGGTATCAAGCACCCCCGGCAAGACCGCCAACATCAACTTTTTCGAAGCGGACGGCATCCACTTTGTAGACCTGCCCGGCTACGGCTTCGCCCAGCGTTCCAAGGCGGAGCGCGACCGCTGGGCCGTTCTTATCGGCGATTTTCTTGAGAGCGAGCGCAGCTTCAACCTGGTGGTCTCTCTGGTCGACATTCGCCACGATCCCAGCAAGCTCGACTTCGAGATGGTCGATTACCTGCGCGAGAACGAGTTCAACTTTGTGGTGGCACTCACCAAGGCGGACAAGCTCAGCCGCGCCCAGCAGGCCCGCCAGCTGGCAAGCATCCGCAAGCAGCTGGAACTGCCCGCCGAGCAGATCTTTGTCACCTCTTCGCAGACCGGCGCGGGCATCGACGAGCTGAAACGCCGTATCGCGGAGCATTGTTTGGACGAGTAAACCCGCCACCCCCGCGGTCAGCCGCCGCCCCTACTGCTCGGCGCAGCCAGCCTCGGCTTGTTGCTGCCTACGCGAGCTCAACCTTATATGCGTACGTTCGCGCGCCATCGATATCCGGACGAGGGCTGATAAGCCAGGCAAGGCCCTCGCGCTGCAGGTCCTCGTCCGACACCACGTAGTAGAACTGATAGCGCTTCTGCGGAATGATCCACAAATCGCGCCAGAAATCGCCTGCGGGGTCTCCCGGCTGCATGGCACCCGGCCCATCGTAACCGCTCACCCACAAGGGATTGTCAGCACCCGTGAAAATGCTGAAGGCGCCCTCACCCGCGTAGCCCACCTGGTCAAACTCCGTGCGCGGGTACGTATTGGCGTCGATTCCCTCAAACGTAAGCGCCGGGTCGTCGTTTGCGCTATAGACGCCCAACATGCAACCTGCCGTGTTGAAGTTGACCTTCTCATCCAGCGGATTGCGAATGGAAACGTCCACCACCAGATAGGTGAAACCTTGCGGCAGCGTGGTGTCCTCCGCTACATCGCAGGGCATCTGCGAGTTCTTTACCGTGCCCGCGCCCATCCCCATCAGATCGAAATAGTAGACGTCGTCGCGCGTCATGCCATCTGGCAACCTATCTGCCAAGCTAAACGCCGGCTCGCTGTACTCCAACGCCCGTAGCAAGGTGTCCTCCGCCGTGGGCTCGCCCTCCGCCAAGCGGCAGGCGTTCTCGACCATAATGACCTCGCTTGCCGGGGCGGGCGGCTCGATGGTGATGGTAACGTCGGAGAGGTCGGTGGGATTGCCGTCGCCCTTGCTCGAACTCCCGTCTGCAGCGCCGCGCGAGCAACCCGCCAGCGATGCAGACGCCAGCAAACCCGCCGCGCACAGCAGGCCGCGCCGCGAAAGCACGGTCGCACGCGCGGTCGCCAGATTATTCGTCCACATCATGTTCTTCATCTCAGTCTCCTCGAGAATGATTCTGCATGCTACGGGTAGAGCTCGTTATAGATATCGATCGCCCTAGAAGCGCGAGGCGGGCCGGATGCGAAGTGAGCCCCGACACGCGGCGTGGCAGACAATGCCATGGACGCGGACGGCGCCGCGTGCGCTGACGGAGCAGCAAGCGATGACGGCGTCTCGGACGCGCTCGAAACCCGCACCGTCGGCGCTGACGGATCGAACAGCACCAGCCCCTTGTCCTTTACAAAGAGAATCTTGTCGCTGAGCTGGTCCACGTTATCAAGGATGTGGGACGACATGATGATGCCCGTGCCCTGCTTGGCCATCGAGCGCATGATGGCGGAATTGAGCTGCACGTTGGTGGGGTCCAGCGCGTTCATGGGCTCGTCTAGCAGCAGGTAGCGCGCCCCCGTCATATAGGCGATGGCCAGCGTGAGCTGCTGGCGCATGCCCTGTGAGCACGCGCGGACCCGCTTGCTGAGAAAGTCGTCGACCTTGCAGGCGCGGGCGACGTCATCGATGGAGCGCTGGGAGCGCCACAGCTTGCGCGTCATGGCCAGGTGGTCGCCCACGGTCATGCCCGGGTAAAGCAAGGTGCCCTCGCCCGGGGCGTAGAACACGCGCGCACGGCGGCGGGCAACCTGGTTGGCAGGAAGATCGTCCACCGCGATTGCGCCCGTGACGCGAGCTGCCTTGATGTTGGCCATAGCCTTGAGCAGCGTGGTCTTGCCGTAGCCGTTGGGCGCCACCAGGCCCATGATGCAACCTGGTTCAAGGTCGAAAGACACGTTCTGCAGCAGCACGCGTCCACCGTAGGACAGGGTGAGATTTGTAACAGAAAGCATGAGCGCTCCCGTGATTGAGGTCCAATATCGTCTTGGGCATCGCCTTGCAGCCAGCGCTGCCGCCAAGTTGGACGAATATCAGATTCTGATCACGCAAGAGGAATCGCGCACGCGCAGGGACCGGGCGCGTTGCGCACGGACAACCATGTACGCCGCGGCGACCATGACCGGCAAGGAGGCCGCCAGCACGATGCAGGCCGCAAAGGCGGAGACGCCGCAGCCGGAGATAAGGCCGTAACCTGCGGTGCCGACCACGCGCGCCACATCCAGATACGTAAACGGTAGCCACCCCAGGGCCACCGAGGCGATGCTATCCGCAGGCGCCAACGCAGACGCGTTGACGGCGAGCGCTGCCAATGCCAACGTAGCCGCAGCAGCGACGCACACGCCACGGAAACTCCTGGTCGCCCGCTCTATGCAGGCCAGGAACACCACCACAAACGCGCTGGCTAGCGCCTGCACGCCGGCGCCGGACATAAGGGCGCTCGCTACGGTGGTAGCCACCACGCCGCCGCTCTGGATGAACACCACGGGATAGCCCATCTCGCCCACGCCGTTGCGCATGGTGGCGTACGCGGTCCCCGGAATAACAACCAGCGCCAGCACAGCAAGCGCGATGGCGGACGCCACCACGCAGCCCGCCCCCAGCTCGACCGTAAAGGAAACGGGCGCCTGCTGGATAAGCGATCCGCGGCAGCGATGTCGCGCGATCAACAGCGCCGTCACGCATGCGGGCGCCAGCCAAAACGCGAAGGGCGCTGCGCCAAACACAAACGACAGGTAGAAGGATCCCGGCATGCGGGTGCTCATGTTGTAAAGCTCAAGCTGGTCAGACGCCGCCAATCCTTCAAGCAGGGCGATCTTCGCTTCCACGCGCAAGGGGTCGCCCACGGGATCGTTTTGGGCAAGGGCCGGCAGGTCCGCCGCCTCAAGCCGCAGGCGCTCATACTCCGCCAAACTCGCGTACCCCTTGGCTGAGGTCTCGCTATACACGTAGCCACTCAATGCATCCGCCTGGCGCTGCAGCATATGGTACTCGTCCGAATCTTGCGCACATGCGCCGGACTCAAGCCGCGCGTAGAGCTGGCGAAGCTGCATGTTCTTGTAGGACTCGACCGAGAAGTCGCGCACGTTCGTATCGACCGAGAACACCGCGGGGACCACTAGCGCCGCCGCCATGATAAGGGCGAGCGCGTAGAGCGCCGGGCCGCTGAGCAGCATGCGCGCCAACGCGGCAGTGTAGGATGCGAAGACGGAAAGGGACGAGGATGTTGGGAGCACAGGGCGGAAAGAGGACGATGGGGAATGAGATGGCGCCGCCGCCATGCCGTGGCTCGCAGCACCTTTGTCCATCGCCGCATCACGCAAACCCGTGCGGTGAGAAGCGGCGCGGCGCAGGCGCGAGGACCAACTCACCAGCGCGCCCGCCGGAGCCAGCAGCGCGAGCAAAGCGGAAAGCGCGAACGTCGCGGCGCCAAGCGACACACAACCGCGAACAAAGGAGACGCCCAGCAGGGGCCGCGCGCCGGGCATCATCGCCGAATCGATGGAGCCCGCGGCGTATTCCACCCACAGATACGTTGAGGGCAGCCAGGGCGCGACTTCGCGATAGGACGAGAACTCACCGTAGTAGCCCGGCGCCAGAGGCAGCGCCATCATGCACAGCGACGCGACCACAGCCGGCGCCACGGAATCGAACACCGATGCGCTGAGGTGCGCCAACAGCGAGAACGTGAACGCGATCAACATGTAGAGCACAGCGGACTTGAGCAGCGCCTCCCCCACCGTGGAGACCACCAGCGAAGCGCCAGACCCCACCACCACCGGATAGGACACATCGCCCACACCCGCGCGAACCGCCTGCAAGATCAACGTCGGCGCGCAGATAAGGGCCAAGACGGCAAGGCCCAGCAAGGCAGAGGAGACCGCTCCGTAGAGCATGCGGCGGCGCGCGCCAAGCGGAGCCTGCGTCATAAGGCGCTGCTTGGTTTGGGTCGAGGCGCCAAGCGCGCATACCGCTAGCAGCGGCACCGTCCAAAAGAGCAGCTCGACCTGGCTGTTATACCTATAGATGCCGTCACCTTGCGGCGAGTAGACAACGGGGATAGCGCCGCTGGGAAACATGAAGAGGCCCTTGCCACCCATAGCGGCGTACAGGAGCGCCGGCGCATCGCTGGACACCGCATAGGTCTGCGTTGCGCCGGAGTCTGCCAGAGCCTGGTAAAACGCCGCGCGATCGAGGTTGTAAACGGAACCCGCGTAGCCTTGCACCTTGGCGCTCATCTGGTAATACTCCGCCGCGGCAGCGAAGTAGCCGTTCGCGTCGCCCGCGTCCCAGCGGTCGAGCAGCTTATCTGCCGCCTGTGCCATCTTGATATCGTTCGCGCGGTGCCACGAACCCACCGCATCATCTTCTGGATACCCGTTTAGGTCGAGCGACTGGCTGGAGCGGTACATGCGAATGGACTCGACTTCAGTCGATACGATTGAGTCTTGCCAGCCACCCATGGTTGTTTGTTTAAGCACGGGCAACAAGTAGAGCACTTGTAGGACGATGATGAGCGCAAGCAGCAGGCGCGACGATGCGACGCGCCTGGCGATGGTGCTGAAAATGCGTCCGAACATACTGCCTGCGCCTCCTCCACTCTACCCTTCGCTTTTTCGTGCGATCAGACCCATTGATGGCGTCAACGTATCACATCAGCGCGCTAAAGCGGCCCAGAAGGGTAAGTGGTCAGCATGTCCGCGCGGGCGGGCGGTCGCCACTTTGCACCCGGCTGCATCTCAACAAACAAAGACGGGTTCATCGCAGCAAGATAGCGCCACAGCGAACCCGTCAATACGGCTGATTTGTTTGAGGAACCCTTACCGCTACTCGGCCAGCTTCTCGACCTCGGTCTCGTGCTTGTGGGCCTCGCGGCCGTAGGCGATCCAATAGCCGACGCCAACGATGAGGATGCCGCCCGCGATGTTGCCCAGCGTGGCGGCGGACAAGTTGTAGAGCATGGAGCCCGCGGTGAGCGACTCCGCGCCCGCGACCGCCGCCCCAAAGCCGGCGGCCTTGGCGGCGAGACCCATGGGTAAGAAGAACATGTTGGCGACGCAGTGCTCAAAGCCCATCACCACAAAGGCTGAGACGGGTAAGATGATGCCGAGAACCTTGTCCGCCGTGGTACGCGCGCCAAAACCAATCCACACGGCAAGGCAAACCAGCAGGTTGCACAGCACGCCCTTGAAGAACAGCGTATGCCACGCGGGCGCGACCTTGCCGACGGCCAGCGACACCATCGCATCGCCCACGGCGCCGCCGTTCATGCCCTGCAGGTTCGACATGAAGATGAGCGCCGCCAGCATAAGGGCGCCCACAAAGTTGCCCAGCCACACGATGGACCAGTTGCGAACCAGTCCTCGTCCGGAAATCTTGCCGGATGCCTTGCCCAACACCATGAGGGCGTTGCCCGTAAAAAGCTCCGCTCCGCACAAAAGTACCAGCTCAAGTCCCAGGCAGAAGCACAGGCCGCCCAGCGCGCGCTGCGCCGCGAAACCCATCTGCGCGTCCCCCATAACCACGGTGAAGAACGCCGCACCCAACGCTACGAACGCACCCGCGAACATGGCGAGCACAAAGAGCTTGATGAGGGGCATGTTCGCTTTGCTGATGGCGACGTGTTCCGCCTTGGATTCGATCTGCTCCGGTGTAAGGGCGTCCGGGACCAGGTGATGGGCGGGCAAGTCGTGCATCGGCTTGGGCTCGACGGGCATGGGTACCTCCTGTGATTTAAATCAAGCACAAGAAGTATACCGAAACTTGCCGTGGCGGCACAGATTGCAGAGCGCAACTAGCTACCCGGCCAAACGGTAGCGCGTTGAGGGCCCTCGCCCTTCTTGGACGATAACGCCGTCCTCTGCCAGACCACGCAAGACCTTGCCCGCCGTGGTCTGACCTACGCCAAGAAGCTCTTCTATCTGCTTACGCGTCACCTCGCCCTCGACTTCGATGAAGCGAACGGTGCGCTCGATATCGCTCAAGTCAAACGAAGCCAATGCGCGCTTGCTGCCGCCCTCTTCGCGCAACGCGTTACGCGGGCTTGGCTCGCCAGCGGCGGTACGGCTCTTCAACCAGAGAGAAGACGCCCCCTCGCCAGAAACCTCGAAGGGCTCCCCCGTGCCCCGCAATCCCAATCTTGCCGTATTTTCCCCGTTCGACAACGCATTCTTGTATGAACGATTAGGAAGCGCGATAGTGAAGGCACCTTTAGAGAACGAGATCTGGGGCCTTTTGACATCGTAGCGATATGCAGACCGTATTTTCGCTATGCCCGTACCGTATGCCTCGATCAACTTCAGTTTGCGTCAATGATGATGAGATGACGCGGAAAATGAGGCGGACGCGCCGCTCCCTACTCCTGCGGCACCTTACCGGTAAGGTGCTCCAGCTGGGCCTCGTCCAAAACGGGCACGCCCAGGCTCTCCGCCTTGGTAAGCTTGGAACCCGCCTTGGGACCCGCTACCAGATAGCTGGTCTTTTTAGAAACCGAACCCGTCACCTTGGCGCCCAGCGCCTTAAGGGCCGCTCCGGCCTCGTCGCGCGTACGAAGCTCCAGCGTTCCGGTGAGTACAAAGGTAAGGCCCTCGAGCGGGTGCCCCGCCGCCAGGTCCGCGTCCACGCCGGTCTGCTGGGCAACGCGCGCCGCGGCGGCACCCAAGTCCTCCTCAAGCGAAAGGCCGGCGTCGCGCAAGCGCTGCAAGACCTCCAGGTTCTCGGGAACCGCCAAGAACTGCTTGACGCTGGCAGCGATCTTGGGGCCGATGCCCTCGCAGCCTGCGATGTCCTCCTCGCTGGCCTGCACCAGCGCATCAATGGTGAGGAAGCGCTGCGCCAGCACCTCGCCCACGGACTTGCCCACGTGGCGGATGCCCAGCGCGAACAGCACGCGGCCCAACGGCTGCTGCTTGGATCGGTTCAGCTGGTCTATGACCTTGGCGGCAATGGTGGGGCCCACAGGGATGGGGTCGCCCGCGGCCACGCCCTTCTTGGCGTTGGAGGTTGCATAGGTACGGCCCGTGTCCAGCGCGGCGACGGTGTCGACATCCAGCTGGTAGAAGTCCGCGACGTCATGCACCAGCCCGGCCTCGACCAGCTTATCGACCAGCTCCTCGCCCACGCCGTCAACGTCCATGCAGCCGCGGCTGACCCAGTGGATCAGGCGCTCCTTGAGCTGCGCGGGGCAGTCAAGCGACACGCAGCGATAGGCCACCTCGCCGTCCTCGTGCACCACGGGGCTTCCGCAAGCGGGGCACTCGGTAGGCATGTCCCACTCGACCGAATCGGGCCAGCGCTTATCCAGCACGGGACCCACTACCTCGGGGATCACGTCGCCCGCTTTATGGACGATGATGGTATCGCCCACACGCACGTCCTTGCGGCGGATCTCGTCGATGTTGTGCAGCGTGGCGCGGGCGATGGTGGAGCCGGCGACGGTCACCGGGTCGAACTCCGCCACGGGGGTGAGCACGCCGGTGCGGCCAACCTGGATGCGGATCTCTCGCAGCACGGTGGTCTTCTCTTCCGGCGGGAACTTGAACGCGATAGCCCAGCGCGGCGCGCGGGCGGTGAAGCCTAGGTCGCCCTGCTGGGTGAAGCTATCGACCTTCACCACTACGCCGTCGATGTCATAGTCCAGGTCGCTGCGATGCGCCAGGGCGTCCGCGCAGAACTGGTGCACGGCCGCGGGCGTGGTGCAGCGGGCCACGTTGGGGTTGACGGAGAAACCGGCGCTACGCAGCCAGTCGAGAAACTCGTGCTGCGAATCCACGTGCAGCGGCGCGGTGTCCGCGATGGCGTAGATGAAGGTAGCAAGGTCGCGCTTGGCCGTGACCTTGGGGTCCTTCTGACGCAGGCTGCCCGCGGCGGCGTTGCGCGGGTTGGCGAAGGGGTCGCGGCCCTCGGCATCGGCCTCGTCGTTGAGACGCATGAAGCTGCCCTTGGGCATATAGACCTCGCCACGTACCTCGATGGGCGTGGAGCGATCCGCGGCCATGTGCACCAGCGCGGCCTCGGAGAGGTGCATGGGAACGTCCTTGATGGTGCGGACGTTCAGCGAAACGTCCTCGCCCGTGGTGCCGTCGCCGCGCGTCGCCGCGCGAACAAAGGCACCGTCTTGATACGTGATGGCCACGCCCAGGCCGTCGATCTTAAGTTCGCAGGTATACGCGACGTTGCCGGCACCCAGCGCGGCCTCCGTGCGGTCGAGCCACTCATCCAGCTCTTCCAGGTTCATGGCATCATCCACGGAATACATGCGCGCCATGTGCGTGACGGGCGTGAACTGCTCAGCATCCACAAAACCGCCCACGCGCTGCGTGTAGGAGGAGGACGTCACCAGATCGGGATATGCGGCCTCGATCTGTTGGAGCTCTACCAGCAGCTTGTCGAACGCCGCGTCCGTGATCTCCGGGGCGTCCAAAGCATAATAACGATACGCGTGGTAGTCGAGCAGGTGGCGAAGCTCCGCCGCGCGCTCCGCCGCCTTAGCGCGGTCGCCTTGCTGCGCGGTCGCGGCCGGGGCTCCAGAAGCCGCCTGCTGCGCCCGAGTTTCATTGTCCATTGCCAAATCACCGAACAAGCTCTGCTGCTCTGACACGCGTGCCTCCTTTGTACCTGCTTTCAACCCTTACAGGGTACCATCACGCGGAAGGAGAGACGCCCGAACCAAGGGGCGCATCCAACGCAAAACCATCCCTTGCGGCACCGCCTGCACCCTCACGCCATCTTCATCGCGAACAGCGGAGCGAAGACGAGAACGATGATCACCAGCCATATCGCGATCCATATAGCGTCCCAATGCGGCAGAAGCTGTCGCCAAAGAAACGTCTGGGGCAGCGAGCTACCAGGTTTGTACCCCTCGAGAAACGCCATGATCTCAACCGTATTGGTAAGGCCGCGCTCGCTCTTCACCCTATTCACCCTGAAGGCGGAAATCACAACAAGGAGACCCAGGCAGGAGCTCAGTGCCATCTCTACGCTAGATATCGTATGGGCGGTATCCCAATCAAGAAACTGGTATGAGAGCGCGAGAACACCGGCGCCCGCCACACCACGCCGTATACGAACGACAGCAGTATGGCGCGGCGATCGCGTTCCGTCTGACGTAGATATTCTTCCGACCGCTCATCTAGCAGCGCGTCAATCGTTACGCCAAAGGCGGCGGAAAGAAGCCTTACTCTTTCTATATCCGGTAAGGTCTTGCCCTTTTCCCAGTTAATCACCGTTTGGCGCGACACGAACACGCGTGAGGCAAGCTCACCCTGGGACATACCGACGGCCTCGCGAAAAGAGCGGATGCGCGCCCCCACCGCGGACTCAACGGGATTCTTTTTGACACGGGACTCGCTCTCCGAAAGCTCCGTCATCGCTGGCGCCATGTGCTGATCAGGCTTTGTCATCACGGCCTCCCATCGGTTCTTCGCCGTGGCCCCATCGAAAGCCCTTGGGTCTTAGGCTTCCTTCGATGCGCACACTATACCCGCGCCACAGCCCTCTTTGCACCACACAGCCGCCATCAAGCTGTAAAAATGCTTTTACACCCCTATTTATCAGGTTTTTTTGTTGGTCAGCGTCAACAGCTCCGCCCATAGGCCCCATAACCGCTGGAAGACTCCGCGCGCAATTCTTAAGGATAATTGCATCGTTTTTGATTTTCGTCGAGTATCCGCCTCGTACAGTTGCCGCAGATCAAGTAAAACGATGTGTTACTTCTTTTGTATACATCTCATTCTTCAAAATGGATGCAATTATCCTTAAGAACTGCGCGGCATACCGGCCTGGAA
>OLFX01002480.1_pt1 | contig 15209 bp, 4 predicted proteins | sample 1605091 | NCBI WGS metagenome assembly OLFX01 (sample SAMEA3888906, study PRJEB22519) | human gut metagenome | biome: human gut; feature: human-associated habitat; material: faeces | place: Denmark | collected 2012 | reverse complement strand
AACAGGGGGATACAGATTTAATTTCAGTAGAAGAAAAGAGAAAAATTGAGATAGACGGAAGTCAAGGTACACAATTTATTTATAATGGAGAGAATATTAAATATAATGGCAATGAAAAAGAGCAGATACAGGAAATCGCAAAGATTAAAAAGGGTGAAAGAGTTCTGGAATGGAACGCAGGAAAATATTGTTGTAGGATTTATGGATCTTTATCTTATGAGGAACTGAAAGAAATTGCAAAAAATGTGGAAGTGAAAGTATGAAAGACATTATTGTAGAGATAAAAGGGTTAGAGAAAACTTATGGAAAAAATGAAGCAGAAACAAAAGCAATTCAGGGTATTGATTTAACAATTACCAGAGAAGAATTTGTATCAATTGTTGGGAAAAGTGGTTCAGGGAAGAGTACACTTTTAAATATTATTGGAGGATTGGAAAGACCAACTTCTGGAGAGGTTCAAATTGAAGGAACAAACTTATTTGATATGAAGGATACATCAAGAACAATTTTTCGTAGAAAACATATCGGATATGTATTTCAATTTTTTAATCTTATTCCGGAAATGACAGTATATGAAAATATATGTTTGCCGTCTTACCTTGACCATAAAGATCCGGATGAAGACTTTATTCAGACTGTTATGGAAAAATTAGGTATATATGAAAAGAAAGGAAAATATGCTGCAGAACTTTCAGGAGGAGAACAACAACGAGTTGCTGTTGCAAGAGCATTGGTGACTAAACCCCAAATTGTCTTAGCAGATGAACCAACAGCAAATTTGGATTCTAAGAATGGTATTGAGATCATTGAGTTAATGCATAACATTTGTACCAAAGAAAAAACGACTTTTATTTTTTCAACACATGACCCGAAGGTTATGGACCGTGCAAGTAGAGTTTGTACAATCAAAGATGGAATGATTGTAGAGGAGGTTTACCATTGAAACTTCTAAAATACGCTGTAAGAAGTATGAAGGCAAGTAAAAAACGTACTTTAACATATTTCTTTTTTATCTTTATCGTTACTGTCATTTTATCAGTGTTTGATTCTTTTGTAATCACCGTTACTGACAAAATGAAGGATTCTATGTCTGGAATCCTATATGGTGATTTATTGATCCGACCAGAGCAGGATAAGGAAGATATCTATGTATCTGCCGGAAACTGGAAAGAGACATTTTACGTTGACAACTCGAGATTAAATGATGTGTATGACTTTTGTAAGAATCAGAGTCAGGTCAAAGATATCTCCCCTCGTATTCGGTTCAGTGGGATGATATCAACAGAAACCAATCAAGATATGGTAATGATCATGAGCCTTGAAAGTAATTCATTACAATACAAAGACTATATTAGCCTAGTGGATGGTCATTATCTAACTGAGAAGGATAAGGATAGCATCTTCCTTGATAAGGCAAAGGCAGATGCTTTGCAAGTGAATATTGGGGATACCGTAACTTTATTAGTGGAAGGAAAAGAAGGCGTTTATGCTACGAAAGAATTCCAGGTCATTGGTATCGGAAATCCAGAGATGCTTTTATCCATGTCTGTAGCCTATATTGATTATGAGGGAGCCAAAGACATATTAACGAAGATCGGAGTTGAGAAAGATTCCGTATCTGATATCGTAGTCTACGCCAATAGAGACAAAGATGTGAGTGGGTTACAGAAGAAGATTAATCAGATATTAAAAGAGAATAATCAATCGGATGTCTATGTCATGAATTCATTAAAATCTGATGGATTCATCATCGGTACTTTGAATTTTTACATTAAGCTCTTTTATGTATTCATCATCGTGTTGATGATGATTGTATGTATTCTTTTGGTGAACCTAGTCATCATGATGGGGTTAGAACGAAGACAAGAGATAGGAACACTGCGTTCCATTGGGTTTAAGCGGGGACAGATCATACGAATCATGTTATATGAAATCACAATGATTACTGCAACTGCATGTGTACTTGGAGGAGTTTTAGTTTCTGTCGTACTGTATAACCTAAGAAATACGGTATTTGAGATGCAAGAACCTGTCAGCTTTATCACAGGTAGTAAGTTTGTGATACATTTAGATGTTTCGGGATTGTTACTTGTCATTCTGATTGTTTTTGTGTTATCAATCGTTGCATCATTTTTCCCTGCTAAAAAAATTGCATCGATTAGGCCAGTAGAAACTTTAAAGGAAGTTTAATTTGAAATGTTATCGAAAAAGGAATGAAAAAATATGAAAACATGTTTTTTAATTGCATTACGAAATCTTAGAGCTGATAAGAAAAAGTCGCTTATGATGTGGCTAGCAATTTTTTTATCAATGATGATATTAATCTTATCTGATTTTACCATGAATGGAGTATCACAGCAGGTAATCAAGTCATATGTAAATCTTCAGGCAGGTGAAGTCGCAGTTATGTGGAAAGATCTTGCGGATTATAGTAGTATGAGCTCTGCTAAATTCTTAGGTGTCAATGCGACGTATCATTTAGAAGAAGAGGATGAGAATAAACAAGCAATCGAAGTCGTTAATGATTTCTTAGCAAAGCACGAGAAACAAATCAAGTATTCGTTTGAGACGATTCGAAGAAATACTTCAATGGTGTATGAAACAGGTGATTCTCAACAGAAAGGAACCTATCTTCTTTATAGTTTATCCGAAGAAAATGCTTCATTCTTAACGGATACCAAGACGATTGAGATGGAGGAGGGAAGTCTCGTATTAGCGAGTGATACGAATGCCTGCATTAGTCATGAGATGGCAGAGAAGAATGGAATCTCGCTAAATAGTACCATTACATTATTAGCCAATGGAGACCTTGGAGATGTAGTGACGAAGGAGTTTACGATTACAGGCATTTATGCAGATGGAGCGGGATATAATAATAACTATATCTTCGTCACTACAGATGCGGCTCAAAGTTTATATCAGGTGAAGGATGGATATTTTGATATCCTTCGAATCTATACCAGGAATTCTGATGACATTGAGCTCCTGACAGAAGAATTAGACGGTCAATTAAAGGAAAAAAGTGATGTGCTAAGAGCGGAGACCTATTATGATGCGTCAAAGTTTTATACAAGTACCTATGATAACATCAAGTTGTTCTTTACTGTTTTCACCTTCTTCTTGCTGTTCTTAATTGGATTTGGACTATATTCTATTCTGAAAGTAAAGATTTATGAAAGACTGAAGGAGTTTGGAACACTAAGGGCAATTGGGTATCGAAGGTTTCAATGTGTGCTGATTCTTTTCAATGAAGTATTCATTTTAGCAATTTTAGCATTTATTATAGCAGCTTTGTTGGGAGTACTCTACGTGGCTGTCTTTGGTCATACCGGAATCTATGTTGGAAGTGGCGGAGTATCATTTGTTATTGGTGGAGAGAGTTTCTATCCGATCTTTAGCGTAAGAGACATATTAAAGTCATTCCTATATGTACTGGTCTTTTCAATTTTATCTACTTTAGGGCCAAGCATGAGAATGTGTTATCAGAATATTTCGGATCTTTTAAGCCGAAGACAAAAGCCAGTATCCTTAATAAAGGCTATATTGAAAAGATGAGGTGTTATCATGCCGGAAAAAAACCAATCCCAAATAAGTTTGATACGAAAATATAACAATAGTTCTGAGGAAGCATTTCTCTCTTTTTGGGAAAATATGAAAAAGAACAAACAATGCAAGAAGCAATCAGAAGGATTTGATTATGCATCCGAGTATGAAGCGTTACAAGGAAAAGAGCTGCTTCATCTCGTGGTGAATGTTTCAGAAAAGATGAAAATAGAAACGATGGTTGCAGGTCATAGATATCCGGTGCTATTGCTGAGTGGATTCGGTCACGCTGCTCCTTTATGGAAGAACCAGTTTGAACAGCTATTTGATTCCTATCAGATGATACATATGAATCCTCCTGCAATCGGATTGAGTGAAAGCTCAAAGGAATTTACGATGGAAGAGATTGTAGATGCTATGGTACAGGCACTGGATATCTTAGGCGTGACACAGCCGGTATTTATTTTAGCATCATCCTGGGGCGGTACTCTTGCGCAGATCATGGCCTATAAATATCCGACGAAGGTGAAAGCATTACTCTTGGCAGATTGTTTTTATCAGTTGAAGACATCGGTTAAGAATCCCGTTTCATTAAGTAAACAATTACTGAATGATTTTCAAGCGATTGGAATGGAAGAGCAATATCAGGAAGTAAATCGTTATGAAGCAGTAAATCAACTAAAATCAAGGTCTTATGCAAAATATGTACTGAATGGATTTGATGTAAAAGAATATACAGAAAAAATCAGTATTCCGGCATTAATCATTCATGGGGAAAAGGATAGCATCATTACCTATGAGAGCGCTCGTGAATTATATGAAATGATTCCAAATGCAGAATTTGCGACAGTGGATGGTGCAGGTCATATGCCAAACTTCACACATCCACAGGAATATAATGTGATTATTACACATTATATGGCCGAGCAGCTTGAAGATGAGTTGGAGGACGATGTTGACGAAACGATGTAACTTGGCAGTAACAATTAGAACGATGGCAATAGAACCCAAAAGATAGAAGATGAACAAATCATGCAGGTAAAGAGGATAGTTTTTTTGTTTGGCAAGGGAGCTGTATAGAATGGACAATTTAGAACATGCAAATCAGAGAGATAGAATTGTTATTATAGGTATGGCATGTCGTTATCCTGGAGCAAATGATTACAAGGAATATTGGGATAATCTTGTGAATGGTAAAAATTTAATAAAAGAAATTCCCCGTATGCGTTGGGACACTTCCCGCTATTATAACGAGAACATTAATACACCAAATACAAGTATGAGTAAATGGTGTGGAATCGTTGATGAAATTGAAACGTTTGATTATAAATTCTTTTCAATTTCTGAGAGGGAAGCGAAGAACATGGATCCTCAACAAAGATTGTTATTACAGGAGACATGGCACTGCATAGAGGATTCTGCTGTCTTACTAAAAGAGTTGCAAGAAAAAACGACAGCTGTCTATGTTGGAACGATGGCTGTGGACTATCGTCAAGAAGCAGTCAGGGAAGGAATTAGTACAGATAGTTTTGCTTGTCTCGGCAATTATGAGAATATGTTGGCAAATAGAATCTCATACATATACAATTTGCATGGAAAGAGTGTTTCAATAAATGCAGCATGTGCCTCTTCATTAATCGCTCTAAGCGAAGCACAGCATGCCATCGAACGCGGGGAATGTGAGTATGCGATTGTTGCAGGGGTCAGTTTAAATACTCATCCATGGAAGTATATCTCATTTTCCAAGTCCAGAATGTTAAGTCCGACGGGGCAGTGCAGAACCTTTGATTATGCTGCGGATGGATATGTTCCAGGGGATGGAATTGGTGTGGTTTTAGTAACGAAGGAATCACTGGCTTTAAAGAATCACTGCCGTATCCATGGAATCATCCGAGGCTCTGCATCCAATCATGTAGGCAAGGGAAATTCGATTACAGCTCCCAGCATCATGGCACAAAAGACAGTGATTATTTCAGCTATGAAAGATGCTAATGTTAACGCAGAAGAGATTACCTATGTCGAAGCTCATGGAACAGGTACTTCGCTGGGTGATCCCATTGAGGTGGAGGCTTTGTCGCAGGCCTTTCAGAGAGATACGAATCGCTTGCAATTCTGTACGATTGGTTCCGTAAAAGCTAATATCGGACATCTGGAAGCAGCTGCTGGAATTGCTTCTGTCATCAAGGTATTACTAATGATGCGGCATAAGGAGATTCCGCCACAGATTAATCTGACACAAGAGAATCCAATCATCGATTTTGCAAATAGTCCGTTTCTATTAACAAGAAAGAAAAAGAGTTGGGAACAGCGGGAAGGAGCAAATTCGCGAATCGCGGGGATCAGTTCCTTTGGATTTGGTGGTGCCAATTGCCACATGATCATGGAGGAATATCCAGAGGAGAAGCATAAGAGTGTAAATGATTCGACAGATACCATGATTTTAACACTATCTGCCAGAACAAAAGAGAGCTTGAGCGCGATGGCAAGAGAGTGGAAAGCATATGTTCATGGAAAGAATGAAAGTGAACTAAAATCCGCATTCATGACGCAGCTGTTGGGGCGAGAAAGCTTTGAGTTACGTAGAGCGACCGTGGCAGGGAATCTGGAGGAGTGTGAGAAATTCTTCCATGAGGTAATAGAGACAGAGACAGAAAAGCATGTGATCAATAGAAAGCTATTATACCTTCCTGATTGCCATTGGGAAGAGAAGGCAGAGACGAAGGATCGTGTGACATACAAGAAGAGGATGGAGTTATTAAAATCAAAACTAGAACCATCTGATGCAGTTGCCATAGAACGTATCATGGAGCAGGACAACTTAGCGAAGAATCCAAAGGTTTTAGGATTCCTTCTGCATTATTGTGAGCTTCGATTGCTTATGAAGTGTGGATATCATCCGGATTGGATTGATGCCAATGGAACCGGACATATCATGGCTTGGGCTTTAAGTCGAATGATAACGTTTGACGAAGCAGTTCGTATTCTGATTCAACCAAAGAGCGTAGAGATTTCGCTGCTTCAGCCACCAATAATTCCTTATTATGATCATAAATCAGGGCGTATCATAACAGGAATGCAAATAAAGAAAGACTATGTGACAAAGCTTTCCGATGAACTCAATCATTTAACAATGAAGGAATGGAAGCAAGTTGAGAAAGCGAAACAGCTGATTTTATACCAACATACCTTTATCAATTACATGAAGGAATGGAAGCAGATTTTTGTAACCTATACGAAAGAAGAACCAAGTGATTTGATCACAGATGAGAAAAAGTTTGCACAGCTTACAGACCAGCAAATCGTCCTGTTAGTAATCGCTATTATACATTCACTCTCCAAAGTCTATATGAAATGGGAAATAAGAGAAGATAGATTGAAGAATCCAGAGGTAATTAATGAAGTATGTGATTTACTAAATGAAGGAGTAATCACTATGGAACAGATACCTAAATTGATGGGATTCGTAGAAGACGGTTGGAAAGAATGCTTTGATGCAATATGCATGCATCAGGAGCGTATTCATCTGGAGAGAGGATATCATAGATTAAAGGAATGTATAGAGACAAGGTATGAATTAAATCTAAGGGATTTGATTCAAGAAGATATTGCAGAAACGAATAAGGATATAGTTTCACTTGAGAATCAGGAACTGATCCTGGTTGGAAAATGCGATTTAGAGATTGATGCAATATTAGCAAAGCTTTGGGAGTATGGAGTTTCAATTGATTGGAAGGAAATCTACCCAAGGGGAAAGCAAGAATTATGTGACATCCCACAGTATGCGTTTGCTGGAAAACAGTTTTGGATTTATCAAAAAGAAGAGAGGGCTGAGGAGGAATTTCCGCAATCGGTGATTATACAGAAAGCACATCCGGAGATTTGTAATCATATCATTCAAGGAAAGGTTCTGGTACCGGCAGCGAAAATTATTTTATCATTCTTAAAACCATACAAGGCCTGTTATGACAACGTAGCGGTAGAAGGACTGATATTACGTCAGCCATTGGATTTTATGACTGATAATTTGTATGAACTGTCCATCGTCAGGGGTGAAAACTTAAACGAACTTAGAAATGGAAATGAAGTTATTGCTTCATGCAAGATAGAGAACGCAGCAAGGAAACAAGAAAGAAAAAATTGGAACTGTGAACAACCGGGCAATCAGAAGACAGAGATTTATCATGTATTGCATCAAGCAGGTTTTGAGTATCAAGGTTGCTATCAAATATTCAACTCATATCAATATAAAGACCATTCCTGGAATTTTATTCCGAACATATCTGTTGCAAACGAAACAAGTATAGTAGATGCAGCATTTCAAGCTGCATTATTTGTTGTATATCAGCAAGGTCAGATTGATATGACCAAGTATCAGAATTTACCATATTACTGTGGACGAATTCAAATTAGCAGTGATTTGATGAATACGAAAGTAATCACGCTAGAGGAGAGGGATATTTCGGTCAAGGGAAATGATATCTATGCAACGGTGAAAGGTTTTAATGCTGCGGGCGAAACTACGATAGTTATTGAGAATGCGGTATTAAAGCATGTAAAGAGAAAGAGCCGGGAAGAGAACACAATTTGTCGGACAATAAAGGAACGGGCAAGCTTTTATGGCGTGGGATGGAAAAAGAAGAAACTAGAGGTGGTTGAGGCCTTTCAGGAAAGGGCTGCAATCATCTTAAGTGAACATGGGACGAAGCTGGCAGAGGAGTTGGAAGCTCATTATCGCCAAATACATCCAATGAGTTACAGCCATATGTCTGAAGAGGGGTGTTTGACCTGCTTTCAAGAAATCCTGACACAACAGGGAAATGATAAGAATGGAGTAGACATTTATCTCTATTTAGAACTGACAGATCATAAGAGATTAAATTCGGAAGATATCTACGAAGAGTTTTATAAAAGAGTAAACGTAACATTATATATAGCCAAGGGATTATCAAAGATTAGACATCAGGGAAATATTAGAATTCTTGTGTTATCAGATGATAAGGGAGATTCGAACAATAACATAATAAGTTGTGGTGTTGCAGGATTCCTTCGAAGTGCAGTCAAAGAGTTAGCAAAGACCCAATTCAAATATGTTTCTATGATGGATGCATTATCGCTGGAAGACCTTGCAAGAGTTATGGTAAGAGAGTGTCAGGCAATAGGAGATTGTCAGATCATTAGCTATCAGAAGGGACAACGTTATATCGAGGCCTATGTTAAGTATGAAAATGGAGTAAGTGGTAAGAGTGAAGCCGGAATACAGGCTGATGGAGCGTATATCATAACTGGAGGGGCTGGCAAGTTAGGCTTAAAAGTTGCAGCTGGTCTAATAGCTAAAGGGGTCAGAAGCATCGTTCTGTTAGGAAGAAGGAAACCATCTGCTGAAATTACTGAGAAAGTAAAGGGGTTAAGCCTTGGATCAGGAAATGTTGTTTATCAGTCATGCGATATTACAGATCGGCAACAACTTGCACGGATGTTGGAAAGCATTAAGGAAACTTATGGGCAAATCAAGGGAATTGTACATGCGGCAGGAGTTCTTAATGATGGATTACTTGGCAGCAAGACCAAAGATTCGATGGAGCCAGTGATAAAGACGAAGGTTTATGGAAGCTTGCTTTTACATGAATTGACAAAAAATGAACCGCTTCAATTCTTTATGACGTTTTCATCAATCGTTTCTTGTATCGGTAATGTGGGTCAAGCAGATTACAGTGCCGCAAATTATTTTCTGGATTGTTTAACAGAGTTCCGATACAATCGTAATGCATCGGGAAAAAGCATATCCATCAATTGGAGCTTGTGGGAAGATGGCGGCATGGGATTAACCGAACAGCATAAGCGCATTTTTTCCAATAAGACAGGACTTTTACGAGGAAATGATGGAATCAAGTCCATATTGGATGCACTTAATCAGGTACCAAACCGATTAGCGGTAATTAGTAATGAAGAGGAATTTGAGCAACTTATTCAGAAACAATTATATAATGAAGTGAATGAAAAAGAGATGATAGATATAAATCAAACAATAATATACGAAGAGATTAGTACAATGTTATCAGATATCTTAGAAATTCCTGTAGCGGAAATTCAGAGTGAGACTGACCTTAGGGAGTTTGGAATGGAATCAATTCTGATTACGGAGTTGTCGGAAAAGCTAAATGATATCTATGGTATTCATATTGACGGCACGTTCTTTTTTGAATGTAATACCATCAAGGATTTAGTCGATTATATTATGAAAAATGGTCGTCAGAAGGCTGAAATAATTGAGGATATCAAGCCTTTTAATCATAGTGAGGCTGCAAAATCTTTAAACCACAGTGAGGATGAAAAAGATTACGTATGCAAGGAATTGATTTCCATCTTAGCAGAAATCCTTGATATGGAGGAGAGTGATCTGGATACAGACACGGACCTTCGTGAATTTGGAATGGAATCCATCTTGTTAACCGATTTCTGTGAAAAAATAAACGAAAGGCTCGGAGTGGAGATGAATCCATCCATTCTATTTGAGTATGTGGATATGGACAACATCGCAAAATACCTTGTGACTAAATATCCAAGCCAATTTAGTGTATGTAAGGAAGTTATTCCAACAAAGAAACAGGAAGCTGAGTTTGAGGCAAGAGCAGAGGAGATACCAGAGGATGCCATTGTCATTGTTGGACTGAGCGGCAGATTTCCGATGTCGGAACATGTTGATGAATATTGGAGACGATTATTACATCAGGAAAATATGATTACAGAGGTTCAGGAAAACCGATGGAGTGCGAAAAATGCCTTACTTAGAAGTGAGGAAAAGGGATGCGGAACCAAAGTGAAATGGGGAGGATTCTTAAAAGAAGTGGACCGGTTTGACGGTGACTTCTTTAAGATTTCACGAAGAGAAGCAGAGCTTATGGATCCGCAGCAGCGAATGATGCTAGAGGAAAGCTGGCATGCACTGGAGGATGCGGGAATTGTTCCTTCTGAGGTGGTCGGTAAGAAGGTTGGGGTTTACGTTGGAGTTGCCAACACAGACTACAATGATTTGATTGTGAAATATGATGTACCTTATGATTACTATACGTCAACTGGAAGCTTTTTCTCCATCATTCCAAATCGCATCTCCTATTTCTTTGATTGGAAGGGGCCAAGCATTGCTATTGACACAGCATGCTCAAGTTCACTGGTGGCCATTCATGAAGCAGTGAAAGCTATTCAGTCAGGCGAATGTGATATGGCCTTAGCAGGTGGCGTGAATGCGATTTTACAAGAAAGAAAGCATATCTCATTTACGGATGCAGGAATGCTATGCGAAGATGGACAATGCAAGACTTTTGATGAACGGGCAAATGGCTATGTTCGCGGGGAAGGAGCTGGCATCGTCGTATTGAAGCGATATCGAGATGCCAAGAAAGATCATAACCCAATTTATGCGAGGGTTTGTGGAAGTGCCGTAAACCATGGAGGAGCAGTAGGTTCTATTACAAGGCCAAATCCAAATGCACAGGCAGAGGTCATAAGGGATGCATACGTGAAAGCCGGCTTTCATCCAGAAACAATCGACTACATAGAAGTCCATGGAACGGGAACTAACTTGGGAGACCCGGTCGAAATAAATGGACTTAAGAAGGCATTTACAGAATTATATCAACAGTACCAAGAGCCTGAAAAAATACATACGTGCGGAATTGGTTCAGTGAAGACCAATATTGGTCACTTGGAGAGTGCAGCAGGAGTTGCTGGATTGATTAAGATTCTAAAAGCGATGAAGGAAGGAATCATTCCGGGTACTCGAAATGTAGTGAAAGTGAATCCAATGATTCAATTGGAACAAAGTCCATTTTATATCGTGAAGAATAATCAAGAATGGAAGAATAAAGTCATAGATCATAAGCTGCAGCCAAAGAGAGCAGGCATTAGCAGCTTTGGGTTTGGAGGGGTAAACGCACACATCGCATTGGAAGAGGTTATAAATTCTGAACAGATGGATTACGGAACGGTGAAACCGGTATTCCTGCTATCAGCTAAGACGGATGAGAGCCTGAAAGATCAGGTTCTCGTCATGAAGGATTATTTATCTGCTTGCAAAGAACAGAAAACTTATGATCAATGTCTTTATACGTTACAGACTGGAAGGGAACATCTGGAAGAACGACTTGCTTTTGTTGCGTTTGATGCAGAAGAGGCAACTCGTATTTTGTCTGATTATCTCGAAAAGGGCGACTTGAGTTTGGTAAAGAGAGGCTTCGTAAAGAAGAATAAGCAGAAAACAGAGATTTTTCAAGAGGAAATAAAGCAAGCCTCTCCAGAGAGTTTAGCAGAGCAATTTGTTCAGGGGAAATTTAGTGATTGGAAGTTATTCTACCAAGACTCAAAGATTATGATGTGTTCCTTACCTGGATATCAGTTTGCCAAAGAGAGATATTGGCTTCCGATGGGACCCGATAAGACAAAAAGAACTGACACTTCAGAAGGAAACAATTCGGACAGAGTTGTTTTATATAAAAAGATTTATGAGAAAGTCGAAAATCCTGCGATTTCATCTCATTGCAGACAATGGTATGTCATTTGTGAGGATGATATGTTGCGAGAAGAACTGAGTGCGGATGAAACATTCCATGAATGTTCGGTCAGATTCTTAAGCAAGTATTCTGCAAGGAATGTGAAGAGTGAATCAGAGGATGGATTCGTCTGGATGAAAGACTTTAGAGGGCAGGAAAAATTCGGAGAAAATACCTGTGATTCTACCAAAGAGCTGTTTGAGTTTTTGAAAGGACTGTTAGGACAAAAACAAGGGAAACGATTTGTTAAGGTTATCATGCTTCAGAATGCAGGAGAGAAAAATGCAGAAGCAGCCTCCATTCAGGCATTCTTAAAGAGCTTGAAGGAAGAACCAATCCCATTGGAATTAGAGACGATCACTATACAGATGCAATCAGGGGATACAGGGATTGCAAAATGCTTATGCGAGGCGCTGGCTTATACCGCAGATCAATATCAGACGATGCTGTATCTGAATAATATCTGGTTTAAAGAAACCTATGTAGAAAGAATGCCGGAATTCTTGCAGATAAGACAGGATTATATCAGGCAGGAGGGGGTATACCTCATTGCTGGCGGAACCGGAAGAATCGGAAGCAGTATAGCTTTAAAGTTGTTGAAGGAAAAGAAATGTAATCTTATTCTTTGCGGAACGAGGGAGAGACTATCACAAGAACTGCAAGGAAAATTAGAGAATGCAAATATTCATGGAAGTAGAATTATTTACAAAAGCGTAGATTTTCAAAAACGGGATCAGGTGGAGGATATGATTGCTTCCATCTATAAGGAATATCAAGAAATCCATGGGGTTTTCTATTGCGCAGGCAGTATTCGGGACCAGTTCCTTTATACGAAGCCGTGGGAAGAATATCGCTATGTATTTGATTCAAAAGTAACAGGGGTACTGTTACTTGCAGGTGCAATTCATGAGATGGATTTTTTCCTGATATGCTCTTCGTATATTGCGGACCGAGGAAATGCAGGACAGACCGATTATGCAGCAGCAAATGCATATATTGATACCTGGGTGGAGCTGCAAAACGAGCGTTTCAGAAGATCCGGAAGGAAAGAAAGCTTAGTATCCATCAATTGGCCATTATGGAGTCAGACGACAATGAGCCATCAGGATACGGAATATGCACAGCTAGAATTGATGGGAATCAAACCAATGCCAGAGAAAATCGGACTTGAGATGATGGATTATGCATTATCTAATCAGATCCAGCGGTTGTCATTTGGCTATGGAGATGGCGAAAGAATACTTACTGGTATGCAGACTTCACATCCATATGAAAGAACAAAGGGAGAAAAGATAAGCGTCGCAAGAGGAATGCATAAGCAAGGAAAAGTCGGGGTTTTAAGATTTCTCAAACAGTGTTTCTCAGATTGTGCAAAAGTAGAACCTGAGAGCATAGATCCGGATATTGATTTTGGGGATTATGGTATGGATTCTTTCATGGTAAAAGAGATGAATCTTAAGCTTAGTAAACGATTTCCTACGTTATCTAAGACAATCTTATATGAAAAGAGCAACATGAACGAATTAGCAGACTATTTATGTGAAAATTATAGTACTGATTTCATGGATTCAGTTGAGGGAGAAGAAGTGAGACAAGAAGCTGAGGATTATGAAGAGGATGAAATTGCAATCATTTCAATGAGTGGAAGATTTCCAAAGGCTGAACATCTGGAACAGTTTTGGTCAAATTTAAAGCAGGGGGTAGATTGCATTACTGAAATTCCAAAGGAACGCTGGGATGCAGAAGCACTTTACAGTGAGGAGCGTACAGAGAACGGAAAAATGTATTGTAAGTGGGGAGGCTTTGTCGATCATGTCGATGAGTTTGACGCATTATTTTTCAACATTTCCCCAAAAGAAGCTGAGATGATGGACCCACAGGAGCGTATTTTCCTGGAGACTACCTATGAGTTGATGGAGAATGCAGGATATACAAAAGAGACTCTCACGAAGATGGCATGTGGGGAAAAGAGTGTAAATGTTGGAGTGTTTGCCGGAGTTACTACTAACACCTATTCTTTATGGGGGCCACAATGCGTGGAGCAAGGAATCAAGGGAATACCAAATTCCTTTGAATGGTCACTAGCGAATCGGGTATCTTACTTTTGGAATTTTAGTGGTCCAAGCATCCCTGTGGATACCGCTTGTTCTTCCTCACTGACTGCGGTTCATTTAGCTTGTGAAAGCCTGAAGCGTGGGGAGTGTGAGATGGCAATCGTTGGTGGCGTAAACTTATATTTGCATCCCCTGAAATATACCTATCTATGTTCACTTAACATGCTTTCTCCTACGGGAAGGTGTCATAGCTTTGGACAGGCAGCAGATGGATTTGTACCAGGAGAAGGTTGTGGAGCAATCTTATTAAAGCCTCTTCGTAAGGCGAAAGAAGATAGAGACAAGATTCTTGCGACGATTAAAGGAACCGCGATTAATCATGGCGGAATGACAAGTGGATATACGGTTCCAAATCCGGAGGCACAGACGAATGTGATTGCATCAGCGTTAAAACGTGCAAGAGTAGACGCTAAGACCATCAGTTACATTGAGACTCATGGAACAGGAACAGAGTTGGGTGATCCAATTGAAATCAATGCATTAACACACGCTTTTGCCCCATACCAGGTAGGAAGAAAGTGCTGTGCAGTTGGTTCAGTGAAGAGTAATATTGGCCATTTGGAAGCCGCTTCTGGTATCGCATCCATCATCAAAGTTGTATTACAGATGCAGCACAAGATGTTAGTCCCATCGCTACATGCCGAGCATGAGAATCCTAACATAGACTTCGAGACGACACCATTTTATGTACAGAAGACGGTTGATGAATGGAAGTCATTTGTATCAGAAGATGGAAAGAAAGTATTCAGGAGGGCTGGAATCAGTTCCTTTGGTGCAGGTGGAGCCAATGCACATGTAATTCTGGAAGAATATCAAGAAGAGGATGGATGTGCTGCTCATAAGGAGGAAGCACCATATGTGTTCCTATTGTCAGCAAAGAATCCAGAGCGATTGACAGAGTCAGCACAACAAATGGTAGAATTCCTAAAAGAAAATGCTGGTAGCGTGACTGCATATGATGTTGCTCATACGTTATGTCAGTGCAGAAATGAGATGGAAGAACGAG
>OLFX01002477.1_pt1 | contig 15221 bp, 15 predicted proteins | sample 1605091 | NCBI WGS metagenome assembly OLFX01 (sample SAMEA3888906, study PRJEB22519) | human gut metagenome | biome: human gut; feature: human-associated habitat; material: faeces | place: Denmark | collected 2012 | reverse complement strand
AGCTTCGCAGATCGCCGGATTGATGCCGTGGCTGCTTTCGTTTGCGGCTGGGGCGCGTTGCTGGTGCTGATCTTTGTGGGATCTTGTTTGGCGTACGCGCTGTACCTGCAGGGCGTGAAGGACATTGGCTCTGTGCGCGCCAGCCTGCTGGGTACGGTGGAGCCCGTTTCCGCCACGGTGACCAGCGCCTTGTTCCTGGGCACCTTCTTTGCTCCCACGGACATTATCGGTTTCGCCCTCATCATCTTCATGGTGTTCCTGACGGCGTAGGAGCGCACCGGCGGATCCTCGTCTAAATAGGCGTTTGTATGCATGCGGATGCGGCATTCATAGTTGTGTGTCAACGTTTACGGCATACCGTTCTATAGGCAATTAATATCCCTTTAGTCGCTTTTCCGCGCGGCCTCGCTCAGGATACGGTACTCGGTGCTGAGCTCGCGCATGAGTTCCTCTTTGCTGGGAAGATACGGCAGGTACTTAGCGGCAAAAATATGCTCGTTGTCTTCCGGCAGCGTGTACTCGACTATGGAGTCGCTTTTGTCGGCGCAAAGGACGATGCCAATCGGCGGATTATCTCCCTCGTTCATGAGCTCGCGCGTGTAATAGTTCACGTACATCTGCATCTGACCCAAATCCTGATGCGTCAGATCACCCGTCTTCAAATCGATAAGAACGAAGCAGCGCATCAGGTAGTTGTAGAACACGAGGTCAATGTAAAAATGGCGTCCGTCAAACGTAATGCGCTTTTGACGGGCCTCGAAGGTGAAGCCGCGTCCGAGCTCCAAAAGGAATTTCTGCAGATGCGAAATGAGCGCCTGCTCCAAATTACTCTCGCGGAATGCAGCGGAATCGGACAGATCAAGAAATTCGAGAACATAAGGGTCGCGAATGATGTCTGCCGGCCTGGTCGCCGACTCCGATTTCGCGATTTCGGAAGACACCGGCTCCTTATCCTTGCTCGCCAGCAGGCGCTCTCGAAACATCGTGTTGATTTGACGCTCGAGCTGACGTGTGCTCCACTTCGCGTCTGCGCATTCATTCATGTACCACATGCGGGCATCGGGGTCGGATATACGGGAAAGCCTTCGATAGTGAGTCCAGCTCAATTCGTGACGCAGTGCGTCACGAATTGGAAATGCCTGGTAAAACAACCGCATATAGCGAAGGTTGGACGGATCAAATCCTTTGCCAAAATCGAGAGTGAGTCTTTCAGAAAGTCCAGAAATAAGCGCCTCGCCGTATTCAGCGCGGTCTTCTCCGCCTTGCTGCTCGACGATGCTGCGGCCGATTTCCCAATATGCTTCTACCATCGCAAAGTTCACGGCGGCATATGCCTTGTTACGGGCTGCGCTCAGGATAGAGGAGACCTCTTGGTAAAAGCTCTCGGAGACAATCGAGGCGTCACCGCGTTGCGTCAGTTCACCCATCTATCGAACCTCCAAATCTGTCATCATTTTTGTAAGCCATCATATCGCGTCGTCCAGACATAGTTTTTACTTCTACGCGGTGTCAAGAGTAATGGTAGAGGCCGCCCAGTTTCATCAATGGCCTTGCGCATCTCATGCGCTTTCCAGGTCCGTATCCCGATTTCGAGGGAGAAGACAAGTGGAAGCGCTTATTGGGGAGTGCGTTGTCACGGGTAAGGGCAACAAGCAGCGTCCCGTGTACTTCGACGCGCGGACAAAGCCCCCTCTAATCGCGTACCTCGAATCACGTAAAGACGACAGTCGTTCGAGTTGAGCGCAGAGACGTTTTACTTCCCGCATGCCTGAATTACCTAATGGGCGATCCTAGCTTCATTGCTCAGCCAAGGCAGTACACAAGGGGAATGAAAGTCTTTCGAGTGCATCCAACCGACGTCGCGCGACTTGAGGTCACGTTGCCGCCGCTGGACGCGCAGAAAGCAATCGTTTCTGCCCTCGATTCAATCTACGAGAAGTAGTGTCTCAACAATCAGCTAAATGATTATTAAGCTGCATAGGCGCTTCGACTTGCGAGACGTCTATTTCGCCGGACATGAGCTTGGGAAGCCTTGAGAATGTGAGCATGGTTGTTTACCCACTACTTGCCCCACACATATTGAAGAATGGCTTTGCCGTCATCACTGATAACGGCTCCATCTTCTCCTAGTAGTATGCGAATCCCATCAAACAGATAATCGTCCACGTAATCTATGATGGCAGTCGCACCGTAATAGGGATATGGACCTTTGCGCTGTGCTCGGTCTCGACTATTCAGCGGAATACGTTTTGAGTCCTCCAGGTCGACAATATCGCCGAGTGATACCTCTGTGTGGGATTTGTCCAACGCATGCTCGAGAAGCGCGGTGGCCAACTCAAGTAAATAGGCGTTTATGCAAAAAACGGCCCCGACCTCCATTGCGAGATCGGGGCCGTTGCCGTTTGGCGTGTTTGACGCCGGGAGTCACCTTGCGCGAGCGGGGCGAGGTGCTACTCGACCGGGTCCACGGCGGGAACCTTGATGCCCTCGCCGGCTTGGTCTGCGGTGATGATCTGCTCGAACATGCTGGTTGAGTCGCGGAAGTCCGTGGGCAGCACCACCGTTGCGGCCTTGCCGCTCTTGGCGAACTCGCTCATCATCTCGGTCCATTGGGTGAACATGAACAGCTGGTTGGCCTCGTCGTTGCCCACGCCGGTCTCCTGGATGGTCTCAAGCGAGTCCTTGATGCCCAGCGCGATGGCCTTGCGCTGGTTGGCGATGCCCTCGCCGGCCTTCTCCATGGCTTCCGCCTCCGCCTTGGCCTCGGTGACGCGGCGGATGCGGTCCGCCTCGGCCAGGTCCTGCGCCGCGGCTTTGGTGCGCTGGGCGGCGTTGATCTGGTTCATGGAGTCCTCGACCTCCGCCGGCAGCGCGATCTTGGTGATCAGCGTGGAGACCAGGGTGAAGCCGTAGGCTGCCATCTGCTCGGAGACGGTGGCGTTGACGTCCTTGGCGATGTCGTCCTTTTTGGCGAAGACCTCGTCCAGCGTGTAGACGGGGATGGAGGAGCGCAGGGCGTCGGTGATGAAGTCGCGCATCTGGGCGACGGGCTGTTGCAGCATGTAGTAGCTCTTGTACACGCCGGAATCCGCGGGGCCGGAGCCCATGTCGTAGCTGACGTGGTACTGGGCGGAGACCTCCAGGCCGATGGTGACGTTGTCCTCGGTCTTCACGTCGATGTCGAAGCCGTTCTTCATGGTGCGCAGGCTTACCGTGGCGGCCTTGCGGTCGATGAAGGGGATCTTGGCGTGGAATCCCGCGCCGACGATGCGGTGGAACTTGCCCAGGCGCTCGATGATGACGGCGTGCTGCTGCTTGACCACAAAGAAGACGTTGCCGGTGAGCGCTGCGATCACAAGCAGGATGAGGACGAGGCCGATGAGGCCGCCGAAGAGGTTGAAGATTGCGTAGAGCATGGGTGCTCCTTCGAACGGGTTCTGGACGAGCGGACACAACCCGGGCGTCGCCGAATGCGGCTTGCGGCGCGATAGGGAAGCGCTCCGGTTCCAGAAACGGGATACGTTAGGCAACAGGATACCCATTTACGGGGTGAGAAATGCCATCCGCCGCTCGCCGCCCCACGTAACCGCTCGCCGCTTTGACGGAGCCGCTGTCCCGGCATAGAAAGGGCGACCCACATGGGGCCGCCCGGGATGATCCTCGTCCAAAGACGCTACTTGATGCGGCGAAAAAACGGTTGCGCCGCGCCGCCGCCGACTCTTTAGAGCTTGTACAGGTCGCGGAATTTGGCGGAGAGGTAATCGCAGAAGAACGTGGCGTCAAAGGGGGCGCCGCAAGCGCCGGCGATGAGCTCGGGAGCGTCCTTGCCGCGGCCAAAGCGCCAGATGTTGTCGCCCAGCCAGGTGCGCACCGGGGCCAGGTCGCCGGATGCGCAGGCTGCTTCCAGGTCGATGCCCGCTGCGCGCATGGCGGGAACGTACTGCGCGTCGTAGGCGCTGCCCAGGGCGTAGCTGGGGAAGTAGCCAAACGCGCCGCCGGACCAGTGGGTGTCCTGCAGGGCGCCCTCGGTGTGGGTGGGGACGTCCAGTCCCAGGTACTGCTTGGTCTTTTGAGCCCACAGGGCGGGAACGTCCTTGGCCGTGGCCTCGCCGGAGAAGAGCATGCGCTCGATCTCGTAGCGGATCATGATGTGCAGCGGGTAGGTGAGCTCGTCGGCCTCGGTGCGGATGAGCGAGGGCTGGGCGATGTTGACGGCGCGGTAGAGCGCATCCTCGTCCACATTGTTGTAGACCTCCGGCGCGTGCTTGCGCAGCAACGCGAGCAAGGGGCCCATAAAGGCGCGGGAGCGGCCGACGGTGTTCTCGAAGAAGCGGCTCTGGCTCTCATGGATGCCCATGGAGGTGCCGCCTTCAAGGCAGGTGAAGGCGTAGGCGGGGTCGACGCCCAGCTCGTAGATGGCGTGGCCGGCCTCATGGATGACGGAGTAGACGTTACTCATGAGGTTGTCCTCGTAGATGTGCGTCGCCACGCGCGCATCGCCCACGCTGAAGCCCTCCGAGAAGGGATGCTCGGTAAAGGCCAGGGTGGTGGAGGCCATGTCCAGGCCCACCAGCTTCATAAGGTCGAAGGACAGGTCGCGCTGGACGCTTTCCGGCACGCGGGCGGTGAGGAAGTCCGCCTGGGGCTGCTCGCCGCGCTCCGTGATGTCGCGGACCAGCGGGACCACGGTTTCGCGGACCTGGGAGAAGAACTTGTCGTAAGAAGCGGCGTCCATGCCGCGCTCGTATTGGTCCAGCCAGACGTCGTAAGGGTCGCGGGAGCTGTCGAGGTAGCCTGCCTGGCGCTTGAGCGCATCGACCATGCGGTCGATGTAGGGCTCGAAGGAATCCCAATCGTTGGCGAGCTTGGCCTTGTGCCACACGGCGTCCGCCTCGCACGTGAGGCGGCTCCATGCCTCGACCTCTTCCTGGGGGAATGCCATGGCCTCGCGTTGGTCGCGCTCGAAGACGCGGACCTCGTCGGCGAGCTGGGCGTCGTCGAGCTTGCCCTTGGAGAGTGCCTTGTTGAGCTTATGGACCAGCTTCTGGGCGCGTTCGCTGGTGAGGATCTGGTGGTGCTCGCCGGCAAGGGCCGCCATCGCTTCGCCACGGGCGGGGGCGGCGTTCTCCGGTGCAACCGTGGCTCCGTCGAACTCGGTGATCTTTAGCAGGTAGGAGCGGGTCCACAGCTCACACTGCAGGGCGCGGAACTCCTCGGCGCGCTTGGGCGCCTGGCAGACGTGGCCCTCTTCGTGGCCGTGGCAGCAGCAGTCGCCGTTGCCATGCTCGTGCTCGTGCTCGTGCTTGCCGCAGCATTCGCCGTGCTTGTGGTCGTGCTTATGGTCATGTTTACAGGTGCATTCATCTTTGTGCTTGCCCATGGTGCCTCCTGGCGCGTACGTGGGGGTTTGTTTGACGATTGAGAGTGTACCCAGCGGGCGGGGGAAACTGTCTATGAAAGGGTGGCTAGCTCGCCATCTCGATGCCTTGGCGTATGCCTTCGACGCCCAGCCGGCCCTGTCCGTAGGCCGCCAGGTTGCCCTCCTTGTCGACAAAGTAGGTGACGGGTACGCCGGTTACGCCAAAGGCGCTGGCAGCTTCCATCTCCGTGTCCAGGTAGATGGGGAACGTATAGCCGTTCTCATTGATATAGCTGGTGGCAACTTCCTCGGTTTCGCTGCCGGTGGTGAGGTTGATCATCATGAAGTGGACCTCTTCGCCCGCGTCTGTGTACACCTCTTCAAAGTCCGACATGCCGGTTTTGCAGATGCCGCACCAGCTGGCCCAAAAACTAAGGACAACCGGCTTGCCGCGCAGGTCGGAGAGTCTGACTTGGTTGCCGTCGTGGTCGAGTACGGTGAAGTCGGGCGCGGGCTGCAGATCGTCACCCGTGGATCCCTGCGACTGGCCGCTCGATGCGTTTGCCGAGGCGGGGACGGGGGAGTGGCCCATCCCGCTGAAGGAGCTGTAGAGCGCAGCTGCCCCGGCGATAAGGACGATGAGGGCGAGCGTTCCGATAGCGAGGAGCTTTTTGCTGTTCATGGGAGTTTCATCTTTGCCGCCGGCACGGGCTGTTGCTTTGTGTTCGGGCTACGGATCCTGCGTCGTGGACGACCGGGAAGCGTCGCGCGTCGGGGCTCTGCGACCCGCAAGCTGTCCGAACGCAGCCAAGGCCCATGCCGCCGCGGGGCGCTTCATGAAGGCGACGGGTTCGCCGCAATAACCGCATCTAGTAAGGCCGTCGGGCTTATCAGGGCGGGACCGCGTGAGCGGTTCTGCCCCGTTTTCATACCCTTATAAACTGGAGGAGTTGCCGTGTTGCTGAACACGGGTGAATACAAAGAGTCTCTCGGTCGTGTGGTCAAGGCCATCTCTTCCGCGCGGCCGAATGCGGCGCAGAAGGCTTCTGCAGAGATGATTCGCATGTACTGGCTCATAGGCAACGAGCTTGTGGCGCGTTCGGAGTGGGGCAACAAATACATCGAAACTATGTCGAAGGACATTAGGGCTGCATTCCCCGGCATCAGGGGATTCTCGGTCCGTAGTCTCAAGTACATGGCAAAGTTCGCTCGTGAGGTGGATTCTGAATTGTGCAATAGCTATTGCACAATTCCATGGGGCCATGTGGTCAAACTTCTCGATAAGACGAATCCGGGCAAGAGACGCGAGTGGTATCGGCAGGCGATCATTGAAAACGGGTGGTCACAGATGATGCTTGACCACCAGATTGACCTGCAGCTCCACGAGCGCCAACAGCTCGCTGGCAAGGTGACCAACTTCTCTCGCACCCTGCCCGCGCCGGAGAGCGAACTCGCCCAGCAGGCGCTCAAAGACCCGTACGTGTTCGACTTCATCACTACCAGGCAGGGCCACCGGGAGCATGAGATCGAGCAGCAGATGGCCGAGAACGCAACTGCTCGAACGCGACGCATCGCGACCCTAACGGCATCGACATCTAGGCGTTCAGCCTCAATCGAAGGTCGCGTACCATATCCAGGCGGACGGGATGTTTCCCGAGAAAGGTTGCTACGCGAAGTAGCGCCAGTGCGCTTGCAGTCGCAAGACTCCTGCAATGTCAGTTATCTATTTTAGCGTCTATCATTAAGGCCAATTTAAAATGGACAGAGTGCAATTTATCGGCGCGCGTTCAGAGTATGGAGGCGGCTCATGATCCCCATAGATGCATTCATAGCGCTTTATGACGCGCTCCCCGGCAGCGACGAGATCGAGCTTCAGTTTTTTGGCGAGCGGCCTCATGACTACATGGTTATCAAGGATGAGGATTGTGCCATATTCCAGGCCTATGGGAATGGCGAGCATGCCTGGGTTTCGTTTCCGTCTATTGGGGACCTCATCGCCGCTGATCTGCCCGATGGTATCTGCCTCGCGCGCGACTGGGACGAGCTTGAGGTGGTCATCGTCGACAGCACATGGGTGCTGCCCAATGAGTGGGACATCGCGGATCTTGAGAAGCGCTTTTCTATCTCGCTTGGCTAGCCAGCGTATGCCGCGCTTGACGCTTGTTGCGTAAGCGAACTGATGCTTCATGGCAATGGTCCGAGAAGGGGCGCCGATCCAATGGAGCGCACCTTGCTCCTGTGCGCTCGCTACAAATCCCGCAGTCTGAGGATGCTTGCAATGTCGGCGACGAAGGTATCGAATTCCAGCGGGCAGGCGTTCGATCCAGATTGCTCGGCTCCATGCCGTATATGGTGCTCGCTGCAACGCCATACGGACGCGATGGTTCCACAGCGCTACAATCGTACGTAGTAATTCCGTACAGATGTCGCGCTTAAAGAGGAGGACGACATGGCAACGCCTGCTTTGGAAAAGCCCTGCAGGATGGACCTGAGACTCACCAGCTCCCAGCGAGCCAGCTACGAGGAGGCAGCGGCGCTCAGGGGCCAGACGCTCACGCAGTGGTCGACCTCCAAGCTCGATGAGGCAGCGGCAGCAGATATAGAGGCAGCGCGCCTTACGCGGCTCACGGGGCCAGCGTTCGAGGAATTCTGTTCGATGCTCGACGCCCCGCTACCGGAGTCGACCCGCGAGCTTCTTGCCCGTGAGGAGATCTGGGTATGACGGCTGGGTTCTCCCGGTCCGTCCAGCTTGCGGCGGGGGAGGGTATAGAGGGCTTCCATTGCGGCGTCGAAATCGTTGATTCGTGGGCCGCGCGCCATGCCGCAAACGCTCGCGTGCGGGGAGCGGCCGTGGTCTACGTATCGCGCTGCGCCAGACTCGACGAGGCGGGCTTCTATACGCTGAGCACGCATTCCATCGTGCGGTCCGACATTGGCGGGGGATGGCTCGCCCGCAACGCCCCCTCCCAGGTCCCCGCCGTGCTTCTGGGGATGTTGGGCGTGGACGACGATTTTAAAGGGATGGGGCTTGGCGCCGCCCTGCTGCGCGATGCGATCATCAACGCCTCCAAGGTCGCGGCGATCGCCGGTGCGCAGGCGCTCGTGGTCGATCCCGAGGACGATTCGGCGGCGGCGTTCTATGCCCGTTTCGGGTTCAGCCGCATAGGAGATTCGGGCCGCATGGCCATCAAGTTGTAGGTCAGCGACGGGTTTCAAGCGGTGTTCGACAACCGCGACGCCGCCGATGGCATTTCAACTCGGTACTGGGTGCCGGAAACCGACGACGCCGACGAGCGAGGATGAGCCCGCGCCATGTGCGCCTGCATGATCCCCCTCACATACGACGAGGCCGCCGCGGCCCTCGGAGTCCGCGAGCGCGGCAGCGACTTCATCGTTGCTTTCGTATTGGTGCATACTCAAGACCCCTGTTTTCCCGGAACCTCACTGGTACACCTAGTTTTCTCAGGTTCCTGCAAAGACCTGCCAGCATGGGAGGGAACGCGTCCAATCCCTCGGTGCTGACTTTCAAATTGCCCGCTATGAGCGTTATGCTCCATGCGTTTCCACCGATCGTCCATCCTTGGTCGTTCTTGTTTCCGTACTTTTGGCCCCACTCGAACAGGCGCGATTCCTGGATCGCATGGGCGAGCACGACGGTGTTTGTTGCCGAAAGCCCTCGCAGCAATTCGAATCTGCTGAAATAGCCCCGCTGCAGCCATATGGAGGCGCGGTCGCTCTCCCTGAGTGTCCAGATGCGGTAATACCGTTCCATCGGTGTGTCTTCCGTCCAGTGGTTTTCAATTACCATACAGTCGTAATGAGCGCACACCGTCTGCCTTTCGGTGCCGTGCGCCTCGGTGACTTCGGCAAGATCGGCCTCGAAGCACTCCGAGGGCTGCGGCTCTTTGCAAGGCATTTTCGGGTCGATTGTCTCGATGCCAAGGATCCGGGACGGGTCATCACGTCCTTTGCTGGGGGCACCCTCGTCATTGCACACGTAGATGAGTTGGCCGCTTTGCTTGTCCCTTGCGAGCGATCCCGCTGATATCATGCTAAACCGCCTCCATTATCTACGCTGGCCGTTTGTAGGTGCTGCGCCTTTGAGCGACGGCGACCTCGCGTGTCTCCATAGTCTCGCGCCGCCATTCCTTTGCGGCAATCTCATTATCGCATTGGCCTGATCGTAAAACGTGCAGTGGTGGATCTCAGTTATAGAACAGGTGCCAGCCCCAGACTTCCGCTATGCTTAAGGGGCCATTATTGTGGCGCCTGATAGGGGGAGGCCCGATGAGAGATGAGGGAGCCATAGAGGCCGAGCTCACGCGCAGGGGCTTCGTGGTGCTGGCGGTGTCCGCCGCGACCGCATTCTTCCTGAAGCCCAACCTCGCCGTGGCCGCCCCGCCGCTGGGCGGTTATGTGGTGAGCCTCAGCACCATCGGGTACGGCCATCTCTGGCCCATGGAGCTGGGGGAGGAGTCCGTCGGACCTATGGACGCGGCGGAGAAGCTGCGCGAGTCGCTTGCCGCCGGCGACGTCCTTAGGTTCGAGCAAGAGCCCAGCCTGCCCAGGGACGTGCCCTTCCTGGCGATCGTCAAGGACGGCGTCGAGCTGGCGGACATCCCTTGGCGCGCTACTCCCGAGGAGGAGTCCGCCGTCTCGCTCATAGTCGAGCGCATCAACGAGGGTCGCGACGTCTGGGCCGAGGTGGCGAGCGCCCGCCATCGCACGATGGATGCCTATAACGAATGCGCGAGGATCCACGAGCTAGAGCTCGACGTTTATTTCAGGTAGGGCGAGCAGGAAGGGGCTTCACAATCCACGCCGAGCCAACGCACCCCGCATCTCTGCCCCGCCTCTAGGGAACGGGTGGGTGCAGCTTGTGTTATATGGCGATATTCGTCCGTGGGGTCAGTTCTGAATTCTGCAACGACCGTTGCAGAATTCGCAAGGAGCCACAAATCACTCGGCATTCTCCACGACGAAGGCTGTGTAGTCCTGTGACCGATGAAAGACGCGGTCCACGTAAACGATGCCATCGGAGTACAGGTAGAGCGCGATATGGCCCTTCGCCCGAAATGAGTGGTAGCCGCGCGAGCTTAGAAACGGGTCGCGGCAAAGGGGCTCTGACTCTGGGAAGGAGCAAGTGGGGCGCGCCACCCGTCTGAATTCGGAGGCAAGGGAGCCGGCAGCCGCGGGCGACCCTAGGCCTCCTTGGCCATCTTGAAGGCCGCCCATGCGTTTGGCCAGCCGGCGTAGAAGGCGATGTGGGTGAGGATCTCGGCCATCTCTGACTTGGCGATGTCGTTGTTGCGCGCGCTCTGGAGGTGGTAGGCGAGCGAGCCGTCTACGATGCCCTTGCCGATCAGCGCGCTGACGGTGGCGATCGAGCGCAGCTTGAGTGGGAGCAGGGCCTCCCGGTTCCACACCTCGCCAAAGAGGATGTCGTCGTTGAGGCGGGCGAACTCGGGGGCGAAATCGCAAGCTGGTCGATGAGAAGTTCGCTGATGAGGAAGGGGATCCCCAGGCCGGCGGAGTACGCGAGCAGCATGAGCATGTCCTCTAGGGCGTGGCCCTTCTGACCGGCGAGTATGAGGGCCGACCTCAAAAACGCCTCCACGCACGGGGTCCACCCAGCGAGAAGACTATGCCGAGCATAGGGGACGAGATGAAGGTGATGACGCCTTCGAGGAAGGATACAAGGTAGGTCACAGGCCGTCCTGTTCGCGAGGTAGGGCGGTTTTTGCTGTGGCAATTAGATCGGCGTTCACGGTCTTTGCGTATTGTAGAAAGTGTATTCGAGATGCTGCGCAATTGTCGGTGACTTGGTCACCTTGTGTGGGCGCTTCGTAACACGCATCGTTGCGTTTGGCGATGAAGCCCTTCTTGGTAGGGCTGTCCCATCAAGAGATAACAAGGTTGCTTCGTATGGGCGAAAGGCGGTTTGGATATCTTATCTTGCGATTAAAACTATTATCACTATAAAAACGATAAAAACTATAATTGCTATAATAACGAATATGATCACAGGACGTGCTTGTGGGAAAACGAGGTGCTGATGATGAGGATGAATCCGTTCAAGCCTACCGCCGGCGCCGAGCCGCCTGTTTTGGCTGGTCGCGATGGCATCTTGTACGATTTTGAGATGGGCCTCGAGGAAGGGGTGGGAGCCCCCGGCAGGCTCATGCGCATCACGGGGCCAAGGGGTTCGGGCAAGACGGTCCTGCTGACAGAGCTTGGCGATATCGCCCGTCGACGTGGATGGCGCGTGCTGGACGTAACGGCGGCGGAGCGGCTGCCCGAGCTGATCTGTCGCAGGCTAGAGAAATCTTCCGATGCTGAATATGAGCTCGAGGTCGACCTCATGGTTGTTAAGGCGTCTGCGCGATTGGACGATAAGGGCGAGTCCGCCGACGACGTTTACGAAGCGCTGGGGCGAGCTGCCCGCGCACTGACAAAGCATGGAAAGGGCCTCCTTGTCACTATTGATGAGATCCAAGACGCCAGTATTGGAGAGGTTCGTGAGATTGCCGTTGCAATTCAACACCTCATTAGGGAAAAGCAGAATATCGCGTTTATTTTTGCCGGGCTGACCTCGGGCGTCATGGATCTTTTGGGCGAGGACGGACCGACGTTTCTGCGCAGGGCTTATCCCGAGGAGCTGGGCACCATCCCAACGGATGAGGTGGCGGCTGCATTGCGGAGCACCATCGAAAAAAACGGCATGGTCATCGACGACGCGGCTCTGGCTGTGGCGGCGGACGCAACTGCTGGCTATGCTTACCTTATCCAACTGGTCGGCTACAACATATGGCGTTGCGCGCAGATTCGCCGGGAAGGCGATGAGGGCAGCATCTTGGCGGAGGACGTGCAGCGCGGGATTCGCATGGCTCGGGACGATTTTGATCGCTGTGTGCTCGAGGCGGCTATCGGGCATCTTCCAAAGACCGCCATGGAGTACCTGCTTGCAATGACGGAAGACTATGGCGCTTCGTCGACGGGCGAAATCGCTGCGCGGTTGAGAGTCGGGGCGTCTTCGCTTACGTCCACGCGTAAGCTTCTGGTGTCGCGCCAGATTATCGAGCCCACGGCGCGTGGGTATGTGACATTTTCGATTCCGTTTATGCGCGAGTATCTTGTTCAAAATCGCAGGAGCTTGCTTGCGAGGTATGGGGTTGAGTTATAGACGGAGAGGGACGAGGCCTGTCCGACTTGTTTGCAAGTTCTGCAAGTTCTGTCGGCTTAAAGGGTGATGCACTCTTTTAGTCTGATTGCGTTGTGTTATCCTTCTGCCAATTGCGTTGACGGAGAGGTTGGGCCTCGCTGCATCGTTGCCAAGAGAGGGAGGGTCGCCGGCTGCAAGCCCGCCTGCAACGATAGAAGCCCGAGTTCACTCCCGAGCTGCGACTTGAACGGTGGTTCCGCGATACGGGCGTGTAAGACGATATTTGCGCTCGTTTCCGCGTGTTCGTACTGAGTAGGGAAGCCGCCCGCCTGAGCGACATCGGGCAAAAGAGGGTTCGCCGGGAGGACAACCGGCGGCCAATCAAGGTGGTACCGCGGAAATCTGATCCGTCCTTGGGAGTGTGAGCGATCACATGATTCCAAGGGCGGATTTTTCTATGGAACAGGTTGGTGCCGTGATGCGGCGCCGCTTGGAAAGAGAGGGAACAGATGAGTTTGATCGATGAACTTGAAGAGCTCGAGCAGCGAGCGAAGGAGCTGATCGAGGGTGCGGAGACGAGCGATAAGCTCGAGGCCGCGCGCGTGGCGCTTCTTGGTCGCAAGGGCGAGATCACCGGCCTGATGCGCATGATGGGCAAGATTTCTCCCGAGGAGCGCCCCGTTTTGGGCAAGCGCGCCAACGAGATGCGCCGCATGGCCGAGACGCTGCTGGACAACCGTACCCAGCAGCTCAAGCGCGCCGCCATTAGCGAGCTCATGGCAACCGAGGCCGTGGACATCACCCTGCCGGGCGCTCGTCCTAAGATTGGCCACCAGCACCTCATCAACCAGATTATCGAGGAGATCGAGGACGTCTTCTGCGGCATCGGCTACACCGTCGAGACCGGCCCGCAGGTCGAGAGCAGCTGGTACAACTTCACCGCGCTGAACGCCCCGCTGGACCATCCCAGCCGTTCCGCGCGCGACACCTTCTACGTGAAGGACAACGCCCCCGGCACCGCCGCCCATCCCGAGCAGCATGCCCATGGCGAGTCCGACGTGCTGCTGCGCACCCAGACCTCTGGTGTTCAGATCCACACCATGGAGTCCCATAAGCCTCCTATCTACATGATCGCCCCCGGCCGCGTGTATCGTCCCGACACTGCCGATGCGTGCCATCTGCCGCAGTTCCATCAGGTAGAGGGCCTGGTCGTTGACAAGGGAATCACCTTTGGCGACCTCAAGGGCACGCTCGACTACTTTGTTAAGTGCATGTTTGGCGAGGACCGCGCCACGCGCTATCGTCCGCACTTCTTCCCGTTCACCGAGCCCTCTTGCGAGGTCGACGTCTCCTGCGGCGTGTGCGGCGGCAAGGGTTGCCCCTTCTGCAAGCACTCCGGCTGGATCGAGATCCTGGGCTGCGGCATGGTCGACCCCAACGTCCTTATCAACTGCGGCATCGACCCCGACGTGTACTCCGGTTTCGCCTTTGGCGCCGGCGTGGAGCGCATCGCCGCGCTTCGCTACGACCTGCCCGACCTGCGCGCCCTGGTTACTGGCGATATGCGCTTCCTCGAGCAGTTCTAAACACGCCCAATCCAAACGCTGATTTCATCCCAAAGGAGTACATAGATGAAGGTTTCATACGACTGGCTTTCCAGCATGGTCGAGGTTCCGGAGGATCCTTCCGAGCTCGCGACCGAATTCATTCGCACCGGTACCGAGGTCGAGGCTATCGAGACCGTGGGCGAGTCCTTTGACCACATTGTGACTGCCAAGGTGCTTTCCAAGGAGCCGCACCCGGACTCCGACCATATGTGGGTCACCAAGGTTGACGTGGGCGCCTGCAACGTGGACGCCGACGGCAATCCCGAGCCCCTGCAGATTGTCTGCGGCGCTCAGAACTTCAACGAGGGCGATCACATTGTGACCGCCATGATCGGCGCCGAGCTGCCGGGCGACATCAAGATCAAGAAGAGCAAGCTGCGCGGCGTGGTCTCCATGGGCATGAACTGCTCCGCGCGCGAGCTGGGGCTTTCCAGCGACCATGCGGGCATTATGATCCTGCCCCAGGACGCTCCCGTTGGCATGCCGTTCTCCCAGTACCACGGCACGTCTGATACCGTGCTCGACTGCGAGATCACGCCCAACCGCGCCGACTGCCTTTCCATGATCGGCATCGCCCGCGAGGTCGGCGCCATCTACGACCGCGATTTCCATGTGGAGCTGCCCGCTATCAAGGCAGAGGTCGGCCGCGCCACCGCCGACGAGGTCACGGTTGGGCTTGCGGACGAGAACCTCTGCAGCCGCTATGTTGCCCGCATCGTACGCAACGTGAAGGTTGGCCCTTCGCCCGAGTGGCTAGTGGAGCGCCTGAACGCCTGCGGCATCCGTCCCCACAACAACATCGTCGACATCACCAACTATGTGATGATGCTTACCGGCCAGCCGCTACACGCATTCGATCTGTCCACCTTCGCCGAGCGCGACGGCAAGCGTTCCGTAGTGGTTCGCGCCGCGCACGAGGGCGAGACCTTCCGCACCCTGGACGATGTGGAGCGTACCCTGGCCGAGGGCATGGCGCTGATCACTGACGGTGAGCGCCCCGTCGCTCTCGCCGGCGTCATGGGCGGCATGGATTCCGAGATCGAGGACGATACCGTCGACGTGCTGGTGGAGAGCGCCTGCTTCAACGCCGGCC
>OLFX01002465.1_pt1 | contig 15307 bp, 8 predicted proteins | sample 1605091 | NCBI WGS metagenome assembly OLFX01 (sample SAMEA3888906, study PRJEB22519) | human gut metagenome | biome: human gut; feature: human-associated habitat; material: faeces | place: Denmark | collected 2012 | reverse complement strand
TGTTTGACACACCGTTTGATGAGGTCACAGATCTTCAAAGACGAAATGCAAAGGCTGTAAATTTTGGTATCGTATATGGTATCAGCGCGTTTGGTCTGTCTAACGACCTGGGGATTTCAAGGAAAGAGGCACAGGGCTATATAGACAGCTATTTTGTCAAATATCCAAAGATTAAGGAGTTTTTGGATCAGACGGTTTTGGATGCCAAGAAAAATGGCTATACAAAGACCATGTTTGGGCGTATCAGACCGATTCCCGAGCTGAACTCGAGCAATTTCATGCAAAGACAGTTTGGAGAGAGAGTTGCAATGAATTCACCTATTCAGGGTACAGCAGCCGATATCATAAAGATTGCCATGATACGTGTGCATGACAGGCTTCTTGACGAGGGCTTAAAGTCAAGGCTTATCCTTCAGGTGCATGATGAGCTTTTAATTGAGACAAAGGAAGCTGAGAAGGATAAAGTGATTAAGCTTCTGGAGAAAGAGATGCGTGGTGCGGTGAACATGAAGGTATCCATGGAAGTGGGCACTGAGTGTGGCTATGACTGGTATGATGCGCATTGATGACAGAAAAGGAAACAGTATGATTTTTATAGGAATAACAGGTGGTGTAGGTGCCGGAAAATCGGCAGTGCTTAGCTATCTTAGGGAACTTGATGGCGTAAGGGTCATGCTCTCCGATGAGATAGCACATGAGCTGATGGAGCCGGGAAGCGACTGCTACAACAGATTAAAGGAATTGTTTGCAGAGGAACCGATATGGCTTGAGGACGGGCATTTTGACAGACCGGCACTTGCCGGAGTGATTTTTTCGAATGATAAAAAAAGAGAGCTTCTAAATGAAGTAGTGCATCCTGCAGTAAAGGAATATGTGCTTAATGCAGTTAAAGAGGCAAAAAAAGAAGGTCTTTTTATGCTTGTGCTTGAAGCAGCACTCCTTATAGAGGAGGGATATGGTGAAATCTGCGACGAGCTGTGGTATATTTATGCAAGTGAAGAAGTCAGAAGAAAAAGACTTAAGTCATCAAGAGGCTATTCAGATGAGAAGATAGATAGTATCTTTGCAAGCCAGCTTAAAGAAGCTGAGTACAGAAGGCACTGCAAGGAGGTTATCGATAATGATGGAGATATCGAAAACACGATAGCTTCAATAAATAAAGCGCTTAGCAAATACAAGGAGTAGTGGAAATGAATAATGTATTCGGTTTGGATATTGGTACAAGAAATGTTGTAGGAACTGTCGGCTATCAGACTGATGACAAGGAATTTGTGGTTACAGCACAGTATGTCAGGGAGCATGAGACCAGAGCGATGCTTGACGGTCAGATACATGATATAGGCAGGGTGGCAAAAACCATTAAGGAAGTAAAGGACGAGCTTGAAAAACAGACAGGACAGCCACTTGAAGAGGTGTGTATAGCAGCCGCAGGACGAGTATTAAAGACTGTCACGACGCATGTGGAGTATGAGTATGCGCAGGAGTCTGTGGTGACCGGCGAGGATGTCCATACGCTTGACCTGCTTGGCATAGAAAAAGCACAGGAGGCACTCAAGGAGGTTAACGATACAAGCTATAAGTTTTACTGTGTGGGATATTCTACAGTAAAATTCTTTTTGAATGATGAGGTGTTTATCAGCCTTGAGGGGCATAAGGCAAACAAAATAGGCGAGGATATCATAGTTACATTTCTGCCGGAGGATGTGGTAGACGGACTGTATGCGGCAGTGGGACAGGCCGGGCTTAGTGTAGCCAATATGACATTGGAGCCTATCGCCGCTATCAGTGTGGCAATTCCGGAGAACTATCGTATGCTTAATATCGCACTTGTCGATGTGGGAGCCGGAACGAGTGATATCTCAATCACAAGAGACGGAAGTATCATAGCCTATGGCATGATACCGCATGCAGGAGATGAGCTGACAGAAGTTATCGTGCAGCATTTCCTCGTGGATTTCAATATGGCGGAGAGCATCAAGCTTCAGTCTACGACAAGTGATACGGTTACATACAAGGATATCATGAGCATCGAGCACACAATTCCTGCACAGGATGTCTGGGATGTGGCAGCACCTGTTGTTGATAATATTGCACAAGAGGTATCGACTAAAATCAGAGAGCTAAACGGTGACAAAACAGTGAGTGCCTGCTTTGTGGTCGGAGGCGGAGGCAAGATACACGGCTTCACGGAAAAGCTTGCGGAAGACCTTGACCTGCCGGAGGAAAGAGTTGCTCTAAGAGGTGAGGAAGTGCTTGGCGATGTGACCTTTGAGCAGGAGGATATTAAGAAGGATCCGCTTCTTGTCACTCCAATTGGTATATGTCTGAATTATTATGACCAGAGAAACAATTTTATCATGGTCAGATTCAACGGTGAGAGAATAAAGCTCTATGACAATAACAGGCTTACAATAGTCGATGCGGCGCTTCAGGCGGGATTTCCAAACGATGAGCTGTTTCCAAAGCGCGGCACCCCGATAAACTTTACGGTAAACGGTGTGGCAAGGCTTGTAAGAGGCGAGGCCGGAGATGGCGCAGTAGTGACCATGAACGGAAAGCCAGCAAGCATCAACACACCGCTTGAGCCAAACAGTGAGATAGTCATCGAGCCGTCCACAGCAGGAGAGGCAGCAGTGTATAAGATATCGCAGCTTGATGAGTACAATCATTCTGTCATTACTTTTATCATAAACGGCAGAAGGGTTTCATGTCCTAGGTTTGTCCAGGTAAACGGAGAGCTTGAGCCGGAGGATTACAGCATCAGGGAAAATGATGTGATTGAGACAAGAAATTACTATACAGTGCGCCAGATTGCGCAGTTTATGGACCTCGTTATTGACACAGACCAGATGATATTTGTAAACAATGAAGAGGCAGGTCTCGACACTCTTGTATACGAAAATTTCTCTGTTGAGTGGAAAACAGATGAATATGGTGTTGCAAGAATCGACAATAACAATTATAATGACACACAAGAGTCTGATACAGATGAGGCTTCGGTCTTAGCAGAGCAGGATGCAAACAGCACAGAGTCAGACAACACAGTGACCAGAACATCAGAGCAGATGATGAATCAGGTGCTCGATGAGCTGCATGATGATTTTGCTAAAGAAGCTGAAGCATCTGCTGTGCCGGAAAACGAATTGCCGGAAAATGAATTGCCAAAAAATGATATACAGGAAGAAGACTCATCAAAAAATACAGTTACAGTAATTGTAAACGGTGAGCCTGTAGAGCTGTCCGGCAAGGATACATATATATTTGTCGATATATTTACCCATATCTCATTTGATTTACAGGCAGGAAAGGGCAGGGCAATAGCCACTGTAATAAATGGCAGAGATGCTCAGTTTTCCGAGGAGCTTCATGAGGGAGACCAAATAGAATTATACTGGAAAGAGAATTAACATGTTAGAATTATGCAGCATTGCCAGCGGCAGCAGTGGAAACTGTATATGTGTGGGTACGGATGATTGTCATGTGCTCATAGACGCGGGCATCAGCGGTAAGAAAATAGAAAACGGCCTGAATGAATTTGATATGACGGCCACAGATATGCAGGGGATTCTCGTGACACATGAGCATATAGACCATATCGCAGGGCTTGGTGTCATGGCAAGACGCTATCATATTCCGATTTATGCAACAAAGGCCACAATCGGGGCCATAAAATGTACCAAATCCGTTGGAAATATTGATGATGAGCTGTTTCATCCTGTTGAGGCAGGCGTCGATTTTACAATAGGCGATATAGAGTTTGAGCCGCTTCACATATCACACGATGCGGCTGATCCTGTCGCGTACAGATTTAAAAACGAAAATCATGCGATGGCAGTCGTGACAGACCTTGGCACGTATGATGATGCACTGGTTTCAAAGCTTCAGAACTTGGATGGGCTGCTGCTTGAAGCCAATCATGATATAAATATGCTCCAGACAGGGGCGTATCCTTATCCGCTCAAGCGCAGAATCATGGGTGACAGCGGGCACTTGTCGAATGAGAGAAGCGGGCAGTTGTTATGCGAGCTTCTTCATGATAAATTTGGCTCAGTAATACTGGGACACCTTAGTAAAGAAAACAACTACGAAAAGCTGGCATATGAAGCCGTCAGGCTTGAGGTCACAATGGGAGACAATCCATATAAGGCAAGTGATTTCCCTATGTATGTGGCTAAGAGAGACAGGGCATCAGACCGCATAGCCGTAGAATAAGAGAACAGGAGAATAAGTTGTTATGGATAACACAAAGAACAAAGTAATCATCACAGTTGTCGGAAAAGACACAGTAGGAATCATCGCAAGGGTATGTACATATCTGTCAGAGGGCAGTGTAAACGTGCTTGATATCTCACAGACTATCGTTTCAGGTTATTTCAACATGATGATGATTGTTGATATGGCAAATGCTACAGCTTCATTTGCAGAGATTTCTGACCAGCTTGATGCACTTGGAGAAGAAATTGGTGTAACAATAAAGTGTCAGAAGGAAGAAATCTTTGAGATGATGCATCGAATCTAGTTTAGCATAAAAATGTCATACACAGTTAAAGGAGAACAGCAAAATGATAAATATTGGTGAAGTAATTGAGACCAATGACATGGTGGAGAAGGAAAATCTTGACGTGCGTACAATCACACTCGGTATCAGCCTGCTCGACTGTATAGACTCAGACCTTGCAAAGGTAAATGAGAATATCTACAACAAGATTACAACACTTGCAAAGAATCTTGTATCAACAGGAAAAGAGATAGAGAACAACTACTGTATCCCTATCGTAAACAAACGTATTTCAGTTACACCTATCGCCCTTGTCGGCGGTGCGGCCTGCAAGAGCTCAGAGGATTTTGTTACCATAGCAAAGACACTTGACAGAGCTGCCAAAGAGGTAGGGGTCAACTTCATCGGTGGATACTCAGCACTTGTGTCAAAGGGCATGACAAAGGCGGATGAGCTTTTAATCAAATCCATCCCTCAGGCAATGCTTGAGACAGACCTGGTATGCAGCTCTGTAAATGTTGGCTCTACAAAAACCGGAATCAACATGGATGCAGTAAAGCTGATTGGCGAGATGATAAAGGAGACAGCAGAGGTGACAAAGCACCTTCCTGTATCAGGCTGTGCCAAGTTTGTAGTATTCTGCAACGCTCCTGATGACAATCCGTTTATGGCAGGAGCATTCCATGGTGTGACAGAGGCAGATGCCATCATCAATGTAGGTGTCAGCGGACCGGGAGTTGTAAAGACTGCTCTCGAAAAGGTAAGAGGCGAGAACTTTGAGGTGCTCTGTGAGACAATCAAGAAGACAGCCTTCAAGGTTACACGAGTAGGACAGCTTGTGGCAAAGGAGGCTTCAAAGAAGCTTGGAGTGCCATTTGGAATCATAGACCTCTCACTTGCACCTACACCGGCTATCGGAGACTCTGTAGCTGATATTCTCTGTGAGATAGGCTTAGAGAGAGCCGGAGCTCCGGGAACAACAGCAGCACTTGCACTCTTAAACGATCAGGTGAAAAAGGGCGGTATCATGGCATCCTCATATGTCGGCGGACTATCAGGTGCCTTTATTCCTGTATCAGAGGATCAGGGAATGATAGATGCCGTAAACGATGGTGCACTCACTCTCGAAAAGCTTGAGGCTATGACCTGTGTGTGCTCAGTGGGACTTGACATGATTGCAATCCCGGGCGATACAAAGGCCACCACAATTTCAGGAATTATCGCAGATGAAATGGCTATCGGTATGATAAATCAAAAGACAACAGCCTGCAGACTGCTTCCGGCAATCGGAAAGGATGTAGGTGATGTGGTAGAAATCGGAGGACTCCTTGGATCTGCACCGGTTATGCCGGTAAACAGATTCTCTTGTGATGCATTTGTAAACCGTGGAGGAAGAATCCCGGCACCTATTCACAGCTTTAAAAATTAGTAAATAATGGCATTGTTTACAAGCATGTACTTATAAGAATAACTTATAAGTACATGCTTATTTTAAAGTGGTACTTGACAATGACAAAAATACATGCTTAAATAAAGACAGTTATATGACTGACGGAAGTGGATAACCACATGGAGTATAACAGTTGATTGCCGACCGTCTGGGCGCACATTTATATAAGTTTCCTGCAGAGCTTTATATTATTATGTGTGTTCAGACGGTCTTTTTTATTCCGGCAGGCCCGAGTAATTTGGGGATGCAGACCACATTATCAGAAAACATGGAGGATGACATGGAAAGAGTATCATTAGCAAAGGAATTATCAAGCACAACATACCCTGGCAGAGGTATCGTAATCGGCCGCACAAAGGATGGTAAGAAGGCTGTAACAGCATACTTTATCATGGGCAGAAGCGAAAACAGCCGCAACAGAGTATTTGTAGAGGATGGCGAGGGCATCAGAACACAGGCATTTGACCCTTCAAAGCTTGAGGATCCAAGTCTTATCATTTACGCACCTGTAAGAGTGCTCGGCAACAAGACAATTGTCACAAATGGTGACCAGACAGATACTATCTATGAGCTGATGGACAAGCAGCAGACATTTGAGCAGGCCTTAAGGACAAGAGAGTTTGAGCCTGACGCTCCTAACTATACACCAAGAATTTCAGGAATCATGCATATTGACAATGGTGAGTTCAACTATGCTATGTCAATCTTAAAGAGCAATAACGGCAATCCTGATGCATGCAACAGATACACATTTGCATACTCAGCACCGGTTGCAGGAGAGGGACATTTCATCCATACATATATGGGCGATGGAAATCCACTGCCAAGCTTTGAGGGTGAGCCTACATGGGTAGACATCGAGGGAGATATCGATGAGTTTACCGATATGGTATGGGAGAACCTTAACGAGGACAATAAGGTATCACTTTTTGTCAGATATATTGATATCGCAACAGGCGAGTATGAGAGCAGAATCGTAAACAAAAACAAATAAAACACTATATAAACGGTCAAATATACAAGATAAGCAGATAAAAACAGGAGAACAGAAAAATGCAGGAATACGAATTAAAATACGGATGTAACCCAAATCAGAAACCAGCCAGAATATTTATGAAGGAGGGAGAGCTTCCTATAAAAGTGCTTAACGGCAGAGCCGGATATATCAACTTCCTTGATGCCTTTAACGGATGGCAGCTTGTAAGAGAGCTTAAGAAGGCAACAGGTCTTCCGGCCGCAACATCCTTCAAGCATGTTTCACCTGCAGGTGCAGCAGTTGGACAGCCACTTTCAGATGTGGAGAAAAAGATTTACTGGGTTGATGATATGGATATTGAGTTTACACCACTTGCAAATGCATACATCAGAGCAAGAGGAGCTGACAGAATGTCATCATTTGGTGATTTTATTTCACTTTCAGATGTATGTGACAAGAGCACTGCACTTGTAATCAAGAGAGAGGTATCAGACGGTGTTATCGCTCCGGGCTACACAGACGAGGCTCTTGAGATTTTAAAGGCTAAGAAAAAAGGCAATTACTGTGTTATAGAGATTGATCCGTCATATGAGCCGGCACCTATTGAGAGAAAGGATGTATTTGGCATCACATTTGAGCAGGGCAGAAACGAGCTTCATATTGATGATGATTTCTTCTCAAATATTGTGACAGAGAACAAGGAGCTCACAGAGCAGGCTAAGATTGATCTGGCAATCTCTATGATTACTTTAAAGTACACACAGTCCAACTCTGTATGCTATGTAAAGGGCGGCCAGGCAATCGGTATCGGAGCAGGCCAGCAGTCTCGTATCCACTGTACCAGACTTGCAGGCTCAAAGGCAGACAACTGGTGGCTTCGTCAGTCTCCACAGGTGCTTGGACTTCAGTTCGTGGATGGTATCAGACGTGCAGACCGCGACAATACTATTGACCTTTATATCGGTGAGGATTATATGGATGTGCTTGCAGAGGGCGAGTGGCAGAAGTTCTTCAAGGTAAAGCCGGACGTATTTACAGCAGAGGAGAAGAGAGCGTGGCTTGACAAGAATACAGATGTAGCACTTGGCTCTGATGCATTCTTTCCATTTGGTGACAACATTGAGCGTGCTCACAAGAGTGGCGTGAAGTATGTAGCCCAGCCGGGTGGATCTGTGAGAGATGACCATGTTATTGATACATGTAATAAGTATGGTATGGTAATGAGCTTTACAGGAATCAGACTTTTCCATCACTAATCACAAGGTATAGCGGTTATTAAGCTGAATTTAAGCACAATAAGTAATTCAATAATAGAGGACTTCATGATATAATTACAGTATACATTTTACACAGTAGTTAATCATGGAGTCTTTTTATGTCATTACAGTTTATCACAGGTAATTCAGGAAACGGAAAAACAAAATATCTCTTTAACAGGATAGTGAAAGAGGCAAAGGCAAACCCAAGGGACAATTATCTTGTAATAGTGCCTGAGCAGTTTACAATGCAGACGCAGAGACAGCTTGTAGATTTGTCGGAGAATAAAGCTATCATGAATATAGATGTGCTAAGTTTTAAGCGCTTAGCCTACAGAGTGTTTGATGAGCTTGGAATCACAAATCTCACGGTGCTTGAGGAGACAGGTAAGAACCTTGTACTCAGAAAGCTTGCGGCACAGGAGGCGGATAAGCTTGGCATAATAGGCAGAAACTTAAACCGCATCGGCTATATAAGTGAGGTAAAGTCACTGCTTTCGGAGCTTGTGCAGTACAATATATCACCTGAGGAGCTCGGAAGATATATTGCCTCAGGCAGGCTATCGGATACACTTTCAGATAAGCTCAAGGATGTGCTCGTGCTCTACGAAGCATTTGAGAAGTTTATGCAGGACAAATATATCACTGCAGAGGAAATACTTAATGTGCTTAGCAATGTGGCGGAGGAGTCTGCCATTCTTAGAAATTCAGTCATTGCATTTGATGAATTTACCGGATTTACACCTATACAGAACCAGCTCATCAAAAAGCTCTTTGTCATTTCAAAGAAAATATATGTAACGCTCACAATAGACTGTCGTGAGGATATCTTTAAGAGCAGAGGCATGCAGGAACTGTTTGACATGCCAAAAAGGACAGTGAAATCACTCACCGAAATGGCAGCGTTTTATGGCATAGAAGTCGAGGAACCTATTATCCTTGATAAAAACTACCGGCTTGCAGAAAACGAAGAGCTAAGCTTTATGGAACAGCAGCTTTTCAGAAAACGAAGATGCTCCTTTAAAAAAGTACCAAAGCACATTCATATAGACTGTCTGCGTGACCCGAAGCAGGAGCTGACAAAGATAGTCAGAAGAATTAATGAGCTTGTAAGGAACGAAAACCTGCGCTACCGCGATATTGCTATAGTCACAGGAGATGTGAATATATATGCAGGTTATGTGCGTGAAATATTTGACAAATACAATATTCCTTACTTTATCGATGCCACACAGGAGATACTTTTCCATCCGTTTATTGAGTTTATCAGGTCAATACCCGATATTGCGGCACAAAATTTCTCGGCAGATGCGGTGTTCAGATTTTTGCGGTGCGGCTTTAGTGAGCTATTGGACAGTGAAATAGATGTACTTGAAAACTACGTGCTCGCCTGTGGAGTAAGAGGTAAAAGCGCATGGGACAAAAAGTGGGTCAGGCTGCCAAAGCATAAGGCAGGCTATGACATTGAGCTTTTAAACCAAAGCAGGGAATATATAATGGAGCTTCTAAAGCCGGTATATCAGGTGTTTTCCGATAAAAAGTCAACGGTAAAGGACTATGTGCTCGCTATATATAAGCTGATAGTTTTGCTTGATATACCTGATAAGCTTGCAAAAAAGGAGCAGGCACTGCTTGATGCAGGGGACCAGACCGCATCAAAGGAATATGGACAGATATACAAAATAGTCATGCAGCTCTTTGAAAAATATGTGGCGGTGCTGGGTGATGAATGTATGGATGCAGAGGAATTTACACAGATACTGGATGCAGGACTGGATGCGGCAGATGTAGCAGTCATACCGCCGGGATACGACACTGTGACCATCGGAGATATTGAGAGAACGCGTCTGACCAACATAAAGGTCATGTTTTTTGCAGGCGTAAACGATGGGATTGTTCCAAAGGCGGCAGGAAGAGGAGGCATTATATCCCAGTATGAGAGAGAGGCACTTAAGGAGCTGGATATAGAGCTTGCGCCCGGGGCAAGGGAGCAGGCATTTATACAGAGGTTTTATCTGTATCTGAATATGACAAAGCCATCCAGGGAACTTTATATCAGCTATACGAGGCTTGACAGTGAAAAAAAGGCTGCCCAGCCATCGTATCTCATAGGTATATTAAAGGGGATGTTTCCGGAGCTTGTCGTGACTGAGACAGAGGATGTAGAACAGCTTTTGGATATATCAAGCAGGCAGAGTGCTCTGGATTATCTGCTGTCAAATGAGGTGGATGACAGATGGTGCGAGATTGCAGCAGCGGTGATGCTCTATGACGCATCAGTCAGTGATGCAGGGGACTGTAATGAAGTAGACGATAAAGAATTTACTCAAAAAAATTCCGTGGAGCGGCTCATAAATGCAAGGTTTGAGCATTATTCAAAGGATCCGATTAGCCGAAATGTGGCAAGAAGTATATACGGCAGACACATGGAGGGCAGTATCACGCGCTTTGAGCAGTTTGCCAGGTGTGCATATGCGCATTTTTTAAATTATGGATTGAGGCTTACAGAGCGTGAGGAGAGCGGCTTTACATCCCTTGATATGGGTAATATATACCATGAAGCACTGGAAAGATACAGTAAGAAGCTTGATAGGGAGAGTACTGACTGGTTTAGCGTGACAGATGCAAAAAGAGATGAGCTTGCGATGGAAGCAATAAATGAGGTGATTGATGAGTATGCAGGCTTTGGCATATTTGATACAGCGGAAAGCCAACATTCGATATCACATATGAAGGCGGTCTTTAAGCAGACAGTATGGGCACTCACAACCCAGATACGAAGAGGCAGCTTTGTGCCTGAGAGGTTTGAGTTTTCCTTTTACGAGAGCCTTGATATGGCAAATGATGTGACGGTTGATATAAAGGGACGCGTGGACAGGAGTGACACATATACAGATGAGGGCAGGCTTTTTGTGAAGGTACTGGATTACAAGTCGGGAAATACAGTTTTTGACCTGGTGAAGCTGTACTATGGTACGCAGCTTCAGCTTGCAGTGTACATGGACGCTGTCATGGAACAAAAGAAAGAGGCACTAAAGCAGGTAAGTGTGGAGCCGGGCGGTATGCTGTACTATCACATCGACGATCCTGTAATTGATTTAAAGGATGTGACACCGGGCACTGAGCTGTCTGAGGAAGAAATCAATCAGATGATATTAAAGAAGCTCAAGCCTGACGGGCTTATCAACTCGGACGAAAAGGCATACAGAGGCATGGACAGGGACTTTGAGAAAAGCTCTGACGTAATCCCTGTCACCTTAAAAAAGGATCAGACACCGGCTGCAGGCTCAAAGGTGGCAAACGCCGAAGAGTTTGATGTGATAACAAGGTTTGCGCGAGAGAAGCTTCGCGAGATAGGAAGAGAAATATACGATGGAAATGTTGTCGTCAATCCTATCAAGAACAAGAAAATAGACAGCTGCGCATATTGCGCTTTTCAGGCCATATGCAGGTATGATTCAAGGATACCGGGCTTTAGCGAAAGAAGCTTTAACGGTGACAATAAGGAAGATATACTTGATAAAATGCGTACACAGATTGCAGCGGCAGAGCATAAAGCTTGCTATGGAGATAATAATATAAAGCCATAATCAGGAGACATAATATGGATGTTAAATGGACCAGTGAACAGAAAAAGGTTATAGATTTAAGAGACAGGGATATACTTGTATCGGCGGCAGCGGGCTCAGGAAAGACAGCTGTACTCGTTGAGCGTATAGTAAACAGAATATGTGTGGATAATCCGCCGGTGGATATCGACAGGATGCTTGTGGTGACGTTTACCAAGGCTGCAGCTGCTGAGATGAGGGAGCGTGTCAGCCGTGCGATAGACAGCTTGAAGGAGCAAAAGCCGGACGATGAGAACCTGCAGAGGCAGTCGACACTGGTTCACAATGCGCTCATCACTACAATCGATTCGTTTTGTCTGTTTGTGGTGCAGAATAATTTCGCACAGCTTAATCTGGATCCTGATTTCAGAATCGGTGACCAGGCAGAGCTTAAGCTTATGCTAAAGGATGCTTTGGCACAGGTATTTGAGGACAATTATGCAAGAGAAGACAACGAGGCATTTATCAACCTTATAGATACCTACAGCAAGGGGAGAAATGACTCTGCCGTCAGGCAGATGGTGGAGGATATCTACTATAAGGCGGGCAGCTCATCATGGCCGAGAAAGTGGATGAACAGTCTCCTAAGGCTCTATGATATAAAGTCAGCTAAACAGCTTGAGGACTCAGAAATCATTAAGGAGATAGTGGATTACAGCAGGGTGCTTTTGGAGGAGGATGTTCAGGAGCTTACAATGGCGAAAGACCTGGCATCAGCTACACCCGGGCTTGAAAAGTATGCGCTTACACTTTCAGAGGATATAGCATTGTTTGATGGAATGGCTGATGTGACAGGCTATGTCGGCATGCAGGAGTTCTTAAACAAAATATCCTTTGGCAGAATTGCTGTCATCAGGAAATTTGACGGAGACGAGAAGAAAAAGGAGCGCGTGAAAAGCATGCGAGATGCTGCCAAGAAGAAGGTAGACGGAATAAAGCAGAAATACTTTGGCATGTCAATTGAGCTTATGTATGAGCAGCTGGAGCGTCAAAGACCATTTGTTAAAGAGCTGATAAGGCTCTCACTCGAGTTTTATGATGCGATGGAGGCTGTAAAGACAAGAAAAAGAGTATTTGATTTTTCTGATATAGAGCACTTTGCGCTTCGCATACTGGTGGATGAACAGACACTGGAGCCCACAGAGACAGCGCGTGAGTTTTCAAAACATTTTGAGGAAATCATGATTGACGAGTATCAGGATTCAAACCAGGTGCAGGAGGATATACTTACCGCTATTTCAAGAGAGCACCAGGGAGTCGGCAACATGTTTATGGTGGGCGATGTAAAGCAGAGCATATACAGGTTTCGAATGGCGCGCCCTGAGCTGTTTATGGAAAAATACAACACATATACATCAGATGACAGTGCACACCAGAGAATAGACCTGCATAAAAATTTCAGAAGCAGGAATGAGGTGTTAGACTTTACTAACGACATATTCTACAAAATCATGGCAGCAGATTTGGGCAATGTGCAGTATGATGACGATGCGGCACTGTATCCCGGTGCAAGCTATCCTAAGGAGACGATGCGTCCTGAGCTTTTGCTTGTTGACTACAAGGATGAGGATCTGTCTGAAATTATAGAGGATGAGGATGGAGATAAGGTGCAGATAGAGGCGCTTTTGATTGCAAACCGTATCAGGAGTCTGATGGAAAACGGCATGGTGACTGATAAAAAGACAGGGCAGCTAAGAGCCGTGCAGTACAGGGATATAGTGATACTTTCGAGAAGTGTTGCAACCTGGGGCAATACAGTGGCAGCAGTATTAAAGGACTGTGATATTCCGGCACATGTAGAGTCGAATACAGGCTACTTTTCATCGTATGAGATACAGGTGATTCTGTCCATGCTTCGCATACTCGATAATCCGCTGCAGGATATTCCGATGGCAGCAGTGCTTGCTTCGCCTATCGTGGGCATGGATGATGAGGAGCTGGCACAAATTAGGTCTGCCTTTAAGGGCGTAAGCTTTGCACAGGCTGCACTTAGCGCCATGGCAGGTGAGAATGGCTATGAGGACGAGAAGCTTAAAGCCTTCGCTTTGGTATTTGAGAGACTAAGAGGTGCTGTTGCTGATACGCCAATCCATGAGCTTTTGTACATGATGCTTGATGAGACTGGCTTTTACAGGTATGCATCGGCCATGCCGGCAGGAAAACGGCGCAGACAGAATATAGATATGCTGATTGAGATGGCCGCAGCCTATGAAAAGACCAGCTACAAGGGGCTGTTTCACTTTGTCAGGTACATAGATATACAGCAGAAATACGAGATAGACTACGGAGAGGCCGATACCGCAGGCGAGAATGACGATGTGGTGCGCATTATGACAATCCATAAGAGCAAGGGACTTGAGTTTCCTGTAGTGTTTGTTTCCGGGCTTGGCAAGGGCTTTAACACGCAGGACACAAAATCAGACCTGGTGATACATGAAAAGCTGGGTCTTGGCCTTGTGGAAAAAACAAAAAGCCCAAGGACAAAGCGACCATCACTAATCAGAAATGAGATAGAGAGTCGCATTAAAAGGGAAAATCTGGGAGAGGAGCTGCGTGTGCTGTATGTAGCACTCACCAGGGCGAAGGAAAAGATTATCCTGACAGGGGGACTTTCAAATGCCCAAAAATCCTTTGAGAAGTATAGAGGCAATGTAAATGCGAACCAGCCAATAAGCTTTGGACAAAGGGAGGGAGCAGGGTGTTACCTGGACTGGGTTATACCTGCCATGCTGTCGTACCCGGATAAGTATACGGTCTCCACAGTCGATGCAACAGAGTTCGCTGCACGAACTGCCATGGATATGGCGGCAAACGATATATCAAAAGCGCAGCTTATTGGGCACATAAGTGCAGCGGATGAAACAAAAGCCAAAGAGCTCGCAGAGGAATTTGATTTTGAGTATGCATATGCTTCTGATATAACTAAAAAAAGCAAATATTCGGTATCTGAGCTGAAGCATGATTCTATGGTTGAAAAGTACGACAGCACAGAGAGGGAGGCAGAGCGTCCTAAGTTCCTTTTGGAAGAGAAGGAGACGTATGTGCCGGACTTTGCGAGGGATGATGAGGCAGGCGGTGCTTCTAATGAAAGCAAAGAGCCTAAAAATGCAGCAGGTGTGAATCAGGGAGCGCTGCGCGGAACTGCAGTGCACCGTGTCATGGAGTGTCTGGATTTCAAGAGCCTGTGTGATATAGATACAAAAGACCATGTGGCAGTCAGTGCATTTGTGAAGAAAAGTATGGATGAAATGCTAAAAAAGGGGCTTATCACAGATGACATGTACAGGCTGACCAGACCAAAGCTTATAGAGCAGTTTATATCATCAGATGTGGCAGCGCGTATGGCACAGGCGGATAAGAGAGGCGATTTGTATAAAGAGAAGCCTTTTGTGATGGACTATGAGGGTGTGTTGGTTCAGGGAATTATTGATGTATTCTGGCTGGAGAATGATAAAATAGTGCTGCTTGATTATAAGACAGACAGGGTAAATGCTGCTAAAGAGCTTATCGACAGATACA
>OLFX01002461.1_pt1 | contig 15343 bp, 15 predicted proteins | sample 1605091 | NCBI WGS metagenome assembly OLFX01 (sample SAMEA3888906, study PRJEB22519) | human gut metagenome | biome: human gut; feature: human-associated habitat; material: faeces | place: Denmark | collected 2012 | reverse complement strand
CGGTTCCCGAATGCTAAAACAGGCACAATCTCGTCTTGACGTTCATCCTGCTTCATCTCAGGGCCACGCTCCTTTCCCGTTCAACTCGCTTGGTATTCGTTTGTGAACTTCCATGCTGGCGGCAGTTATTATTAAGACAATATCTCAATTACGGATTATAGCACAGAACCGGGCATGATTGCAAGGCGGACGTCCCACCGGGCGCAAAACGGACGCGCCGCTCACGCCGGACCGTGCCGCAGCTGCGGCGGAAGCTCGGTCAGAAACGGCGTGATCGCCTGCCGGTACATCTGCTCGACGAACCGGATCACGCTCTGCTGGTCAAACCGGTCATACCCGTCCAACACGACGCTCAGAAGACCGTTCGACAGGCAGAGATAGAGCATCTCCAGCTCGTCTGCGGACGCATTTTTCAGGGTCTTTCGCCACGCGGAAATGCTCAGATCGTGCGCATATGCGATCATCCGGTGAATCAGCTCCGTACTTCGACGCCCGAACAGCAAGACACGGCAGACCGCCTCGTTTTCCTGAACGATCCGGTAAAGCCCACCCACAAGCCCCGCAATATCAAACGAGTGTATATAGCTCTGCATAGATCGTTCAAACTGCCCAAACAGTTCCTCCTCGATGCTCTCCAGCAGGTCAAAGCAGTCGGAATAATGGGCGTAAAAGGTCGCGCGGTTCAGTTCTGCTCGTTCGCAAATCTCCTTGACGGTGATTTTGTTGACAGGCTTGTGCTGCATCAACTCCAGCAGTGCTTTTTTCAGCACCATCTTGGTGTATTTCACTCTCGCATCCGTCTTCATTGCGCCTCCACAAAAAGTTTACAAATTAAGCCGACAGTTTGGCAGGATATGTTGCTGTTCTTTCAGCTTTCGGCAAACTGTCTATGGTGTTTCCGGCTGTTTATATTATATTATAATTATGAAAGATAATCAACATCTGTAGGATTACCAAAGGAGGATGTGTGATGTATCAAAATTACCTGATTACCGGCGCCACCGGCTTTCTCGGAAGAGCCGTACTTCAGCTTCTGCTGGCACACAGCTGCCGCGTTCTGGCGCTGGTCATGGACAAAGACCCGCTTGCTTATACGATTCCGGAAAATGTGACTGTGTTCTGCGGCGATCTCACAGACAAAGATACCCTGCGCAGCTTTTTTGCCGCAGGCGGAGATAGCTTCTGCGTGCTGCACTGTGCAGGCCTTGTATCCATTGCCTCAAAGCCGGACGAGGCGATCTACCGCGTCAATGTGCAAGGTACGCGGAACATCGTCGATCTGAGCCGGGAATTTGGCGCTGGGCGGCTGATCTACGTCAGCTCCGTCCATGCGATCCCGGAGAAGCCCGCACCGGAAACGATCACGGAACCAGACCGATTCGTGCCGGACGAGATCCTCGGCGATTACGGAAAAAGTAAGGCCATGGCAACCGCTCTGGTCCTTGAGGCGGCTCAAAACGGTCTGAATGCCAGCGTGGTTCTGCCATCCGGCATTATCGGTCCCGGCGATCTGGCGCGCGGAAATATGACCCGGATGCTGCTTGCCTTCTGCCGAGGTCAGTTGCCACTCGGCGTCAACGGCGGATATGACTTCGTTGACGTGCGGGATGTCGCGGTCGGCGTCCTCGCCTGCGCAGAGCGTGGGAAAGCGGGGGAATGCTATATTCTTTCCGGGCATTACACGACCATTCAGGACATGTTTGCCTTGACAGCCTCCCAGCTTGGTAGAAAAGCACCTAAGCTCTGTGTGCCCGCCACGCTGGCAAGCTGCGCCGCGCCCGTTTTTGAGAAGATTGCTCAGCTCCGAGGGGAGCGTCCCTTTTTCACCCCCTATGCCATCGCCGTGCTCCGCTCCAACGGGCGTTTTTCAAATGCAAAAGCAACTGCCATGCTTGGCTACCACGCACGCCCACTCAGAGAAACGCTCCAGAGCATGATTCTCTGGTTTCAGGGGCAGAATCTGATTTCTCCTGCTCTCTAAACGGCATGTGCCCGACCTTCGCTCTTACTCTCCCCTGTTTGAAAAACGGAAACGGGCAGCGTGATCAAACTCACACTGCCCGTTCACAATAGGAGCGGCTCTTATTTCATCAGTTTTTTGCAAAAGCAGGAGATCCGGTTCAGTGCCTCATACAGATTATCATCTGAGCAGGTGTAGGCGATGCGGATAAAGCCCTCGCCGCATTCGCCAAAAGCGCTGCCGGGGATGCAGACGACCTTCTGCTCGTCGAGCAGGCGGTTGCAGAACTCGACACTGCTCAAACCGAAGCTGCTGATGTCAGCAAAGACGTAGAACGCGCCGTTCGGGCGGTTGCAGCGGATGCCGTCGATTTTGGCAAGGCCGTCAAGCAGGATCGTGCGGCGGCGCTCAAAGGTCTGGCGCAGCTCTTCGCAGAGCTCCGGATGGTCGAGCGCAACGGTCGCCGCGTACTGGCCGGGCGCATTGGCGCAGGCGTTGAAGTTCTCCTGGCATTTGGTCATGCGGTCGACGATCTCGGCCGGAGCCGCGACAAAGCCGATGCGCCAGCCAGTCATGGCATAGGACTTTGAGAAACTGTTGACGATGACGGTGCGTTCCTTCATGCCCGGGAAGGACGCAATGCAGGGGGCTTCTTCCCCGGCGTAGAGCAGGGTGTTGTAGACGTCGTCGGAGATCACCAGCAGGTCGTGCTTCACCGCCAGCTTCGCGATCTTTGCCAGCGTTTCGCGCGTCATGACCGAGCCGGTGGGGTTGTTCGGCGTGTTGATCATCAGAGCCTTGGTGTGCGGTGTGATGAGCTTTTCAATGGTCTCCGGCTGCATTTCAAAGTTGTGCGCCAGATCCGTGGGAACGCGAACTGCCGTGCCGTCGCAGTACGCGACTTGCGCCACGTAGTTCAGCCACTGCGGGTCCTGAATGAGGATTTCATCCCCCTTGTTCAGCAGGACAAGGAACAGAAGGCTCAAAGCGCCCATGCCGCCGTTTGTGATGATGATCTCGGTGTTCGGGTCGTAGTGCAGATCCTTCAGATAGGACTTTTCGGCGATGGCCCGACGGAACGAGAGCGTACCGGCGTTCGGCGTATAATGCGTGATGCCCTTGTCAAGCGCTTCCTTGCAGGCCTCGCAGACCAGCTTCGGCGTCGGCATATCCGGCTCACCGATGCCGAGGCTGATGACGCCGGTCATGGTGTTTGCGCGGTCGAACATGGCGCGGATTGCGCCCTGCTTCAGCGTTTTGGCTTTTTCATTGATCCATTCCATGATGCTGATGTTCTCCTTTTTATCTCTGCACGCGGCCGGTGCCGTCGCCGCCCATGAGCTTGGTGACGTCGGAGACGGTGACGCGGTTGAAATCGCCGATGATGCTGTGCTTCAGGCAGCTGGCTGCAACTGCAAACTCGAGTGCAGACTGCTTGTCCTCATAATGGTTAAGGCCATAAATCAGACCGCCCGCGAAGCTGTCACCGCCGCCCACGCGGTCGATGATATCCCGGATCTCATACTTCTTGGAAACATAGAAGTCCTTGCCGTCATTCAGGCACGCCGCCCAGCCGTTCCAGTCCGCGCTATGGCTCTCGCGCAGCGTGATGGCGATGCACTTCATGTTCGGGTAGGCTTCCAAAACTTTGTTGCCGAGCGCGCGGTACTTTTCACGGTCCAGCTCGCCGGATTCGACGTTTACATCGACCGTAATTTCGAGCGATTTCTGTACATCTTCCTCGTTGGCGATCGCCACATCGACATACTTTGCAAGCTCTCGCATGACCTCGCTGGCCTTCTTGCCATACTTCCAGAGGTTCTTGCGGTAGTTGAGGTCACAGGAGACGGTGATGTTCCGCTTCTTTGCTTCCTTGACGGACTCCAGGCTGAGTTCCATCGCGGACTCGCTGATGGCCGGGGTGATACCCGTGATATGGAACCAATCCACACCCTCGAACGCTCTGTCCCAGTCGATATCACCGGGCTTTGCAAGCGCAATCGAAGAATATGCGCGGTCATAGACGACCTTGCTCGGTAGTTGGTTCGCGCCGCCCTCTAAGTAATAAATGCCCATGCGTCCCTCGCCGCGGACGATCTTCTTTGTGTCCACGCCGAAATAGCGCAGCTCGCGGATGCAGGCGTCTGCAATATCGTTCTGTGGCAGAACGGTCAGGAATTCCGCGTCCATGCCGTAATTTGCAAGGGAGACTGCCACATTGGCCTCGCCGCCGCCGAAGGTCGCCTCAAGCATCGGGCTCTGGAAGAAGCGCTCGTGTCCCGGTGCTTTCAGGCGGAGCATGATCTCACCAAATGTCAAAATTTTCATGATTGCTCCTCCTCACTTTTGCAGCAGATGCACGGCAAAGCCGCCGAATTCGTCCTTCAGGTACACGGCGATCATCCGCTCACCCTTGTACTTGGCTGTCTCCATGTCGCATACGAAGCCCTTCTTCTCCAGCTCCGCAACGGCAAGCGGAACGGAATTCGTGCGGATGGCGATGTGACCGTTCTTGCCGAGGTACATGGATTTCATGACCTCAATACCGTTGGAGGCGAAGTTGGAGGAATTGCCCTCCTTCACGCCGAGCGAAAACGCCTCGTCCAGCTTCTTGCAGACAGCCAGCGAGTCCTCGCCGTTTTCGCAGTTGACGCCGATGTGTGCCACCTCAAAGCCGAGCGCGGCAGATCTTGCCTGTTTGCAAAGCGCGGTGATCTTCTCAAAATTGCCGGCTGCAATGTCCGCTTTCGGGCAGACCCAGCTGCCGCCGACCGCGTGGATGAACGGCGCGGCGATGAACTCGCCGATGTTCTGACCATTCACGCCGCCGGTCGGGATGAACTTGATCCCGCCGAACGGGCCTGACAGGGCCTTCATCGCGGACAGCCCGCCATAGACGCCGGCCGGGAAGAACTTCACGACCTTGAGGCCGAGCTTCATCGCGGCCATAATTTCCGTCGGGGTCACACAGCCGGGCGTCACAGCAACACCGTTCTCTACGCACCAACGGACAACTTCTTCGTCAAAGCCGGGGGCAACGATGAACTTCGCGCCGCACTCGACGGCTTTTTTACACTGTTCAAGCGTAATGACCGTGCCCGCACCGACGAGCATATCGGGGCAGCTTTCCGCGACCGCCTTGATCGAGTCCGCCGCAGCCGCCGTACGGAACGTGATTTCCATCACGTCCACGCCGCCGGCAAGCAAAGCCTTTGCCGTCGCGACCGCATCTTTTGCGTCGTCCAATACGACAACCGGCACAACAGCCGATGCGGCCAGTCTTTCAGAAACATTCATTTTGTCGACTCCCTACTTTCATTTGCGATGATTCCAATAAACATCCCATGCGTTTTCTGCAAAGATCATCTCTCGTTCCTTCTCCGTGCAGTCGGCCAAAAGGAATCTTCCGTGCGCCACCAACTGATGATAGTTTGCCGTCCCCAGCAGCCAAGGGATATCTGTCCCCCACAGCAGCTTTTCTGCTCCCACGATTCTACGTGCCAGATCAAAATACCGTTTCGTACTGGGAAACGGATATTCCTCTTCCTCCCGCACATGATATGGGAGCGCAGAAAGATCGAACCAGACGTTTGGGAGCGTCCCCAGTCGGATCTGCTCCAGCCATGCGGACCAGAGTTTTGGATCGCGCTCTGCGGTGCGTGAGGGCTGGCCCATGTGGCAAAGCACCAGTTTCAGGCCCGGATGGCGCTTTGCGATGGCTGCAATCTGATCTGTCTGATAAGAGCCGTCACCAGGCCGGCCGAGATCAAACGAAACTGTTTTCCCGCCTGCTTCCATAGCCTCCCAAAGCCATCGCAGCTCTGGCGCATCCAGCTGCACACCCGGATAGACTCCATACAGGCCGCCCGCCTCGGAAAATTCGATTTTGATGTTTTTCCAAAGTGGTCCTTCCAGTTTTTCGGTATAATACTGCCGTGCCGCCGGACGCCAAGGGTCAAAAAAAGCGGAGGCAGTAAACTGCTCCGGATAGTCCCGGCAGGCTTGGAGCACATACTCGCTCCAATCTCCATAGCACGGACAAAGGATCAAGACAGCTTTATCCACCCGTCCCTGCCGCATCTCATGCAGCAGCATCTGCAATGTATGGCTGGTGTTTTCGTTGATCGCCGGCAGCACATCCTGTGCAATGCCGTCTCCTGCATCGATCCGGCCATATCCCGCGCCATGGGTATGGCCTTTTGGGCCATACCCATTAACGTTTGGGAAAATATGAACATGCGCGTCAATCAGCATAGCTTTTCCCGCTCAGTTCATGCTGCCCTTTACGCCCTGAACCAGCTGATCGATCACGTTGATTTCTTCGATCGTCGGTCTGTATCCGTCCTCAAACATGACCGAACCGTCCTGCGCATAGATCGGGCCCTCAAACACGGCAATCTCCTTGTTAATCAACTGCTCGCGCACTTCACCAAGCTTCGCCACGATCTCATCAGAGACTGTGTCGCCAAATGTTGCCTGCTTGATCAGGTTCAGTTCCATGCCGCCGCTGATGTTCACCGGTTCATATTCTCCGTCAATCGCCTGCTTCAGATACGGAATATAGCCGCTCCAATCCGTAATGCACGCAGACAGCCACGTCTGGGGATCCAGCTCATACGCATCAGAGTTGCAGCCGAAGCAGTGCACGCCACGGCTGCGGCAGATTTCCATCATCGTCTTGATGGAATCCTGGAACGGCGCAATGACATCACAACCGCTGTCGATCAACTGGTTCACAGATGTGGTCTGCAGGCCAGTATCCGCCCACGACCCGGTAAAGACCGCGGTAATATCAATCTCAGGCTTGATCGACTGCGCGCCAAGTGCAAACGCATCGATGGCAACAATGACATCCGGGATCGGCAGAGAGCCAATGAAGCCGATCTTGTCCGTTGTCGAATACATGGCGGCCAGGACACCATTCAGATACCAGACATCCTGCACTTCTCCATGGATGATGGAAAAGTTTCCGCCGGCGTAATCCGTGATCGGGAGCGAATAGAACGCTACCTCAGGATGACGCAGCGCGACATTGTGCGAGTATTCGAGGAATCCAAACTGCGAGGGGAACAGAATGGTGCACCCCTGTGCAATCAGCTCCTCCATGACACCTTCGCTGTCAGAGGTTGTAGGGACGTTTTCCTTGATCACGACTTCAATGCCAAGCTCTTTCTCAACAAGTTCACCAAGCTGCACGAAATTCAGGTTGAAGCCATAGTCGTCTTTTGTTCCGCTCAGGATAATGCCAAGCTTCTTTGCCCCCGCACCGGGCTTGACGTCGCCCGTCTGTTCCGTCTGCGTCTGGGTAGTGTCTGCCTGTTCCTGCGATGCAGCCGGCTTTGCGCATGCCACCAGCGTTGCCGCGAGCAGAACCAGCACCAACATCATTGCAACTACTTTTTTCATTGTTTTTCCTCCGTCCTTTTTTCTTTAAGTAATAATTTTCAGTTGTTCCGGCATCGACGGCTTTTTGGACGTCGAAATAATTGCCAGAGCGACCAATGTAAACAGGTATGGCATCATCAATGTCACATACATGGAAATGGGCACTTCGTGGATCTGGAAGAATATCTGCAGCGCCTGTGCCAGGCCGAACAGATACGCCGCAAGGTATGCTCGCTGCGGCTTCCACGAGCAGAGGATCACCAGAGAGGAGGCAATAATTCCCCGTCCGTTGATCATGTTGTTTGCCCAGCTCATCGCATAGATCACGCTCATATGTGCCCCGCCGATTCCAGCCAGAACACCTGCAAAAATAACCGCTCCGTATTGCAGAACCACCGGGTTATACCCGTACGCTCTTGTGACATCAGGCCGTTCCCCCACAGAACAGAGCACCAGCCCCGTTCTTGTTTTTGTCAGGAACCACCAAGCCAACACCGGAAGTACATAAGCGATATACGTCAGAATATCCTGCTGAAAAAAGGCCGGCCCAATCACCGGAATCTTGCTCAAAACCGGAATGGCGAGGGAAAACGACTTTCCAAGGCTGACGCCGAGCTGCGATCTTCCAAAAAAGGTGGTCAGGCCCTGCGCAAAGAAAATCAGGATAAACCCGGTCGCCATCATGTTGCTTTTTCTGGAGATGGAAAGGAACGCCTGGATCAGCCCAATCAAGCCGCCTGCAATCGCTGCGCACAAAACAGCCAAAAACAGGCTTCCGCTCCCGGCTGCTACGGCAAAGCCTACACATGCGCCACAAAGCATGCTTCCTTCTACGCTCAGGCTGGTGATGCCGGTTCGTTGGCCAATCAAATCCCCAAGCAGCGCGTAAATGATGGGAGTTCCTGCGCTGACCATGCAAATGAGAATCGTTGTTAGTTCATTCATGCCTTTCTCTTTCCTCCCACCGTCATAATTGTCAGCAAAACGAGCATGATCAAAATCTGCATTGTCGCCGCCGGAAGCCCGGTGTTGATCTCCATGCCGTTACCGGCGACGGTCAAACCGCCGATCAGTAAGGCGGACAGGATCAGCAAAAGCGGGTTGTTTCCGGCCATTCCTGCAGCAAGGAAGCCCATAAAGCCCATGGTCTCGCCCGCACTGATCCGCATACGGCCCTCGACGCCGACGACCATGACCGCGCCGGCAAGGCCGGCAAGTGCACCCGCGAACAAGAACACCCAGGTCTGTATTTTTCTCACCTGTATGCCTGCGTAACGTGCAGCCATCTGGTTTCCGCCGATCGTACGCACCGCAAACCCCACTCTTGTATGATAGATGATATACCAGGTCAAGCCTGCCATGGCAATCGCGACAAAGATACCGGCGTTCATTCTTGTTCCAAAATAGGTGTGAAAACGCAGCTGGGGCGCAACTTCTACCGTCTGCGGGTAATTCCATCCATTTGGATCGCGAAGGCTGCCAAACAGCATGGCAGAGATCAGGTAGGTCGCAACATAGTTCATAAGGATTGTCGTCAGGATCTCGTTCATTGCAAGCTTCTGCTTCAGAAAAACACCGACGCCTGCATACAAAGCCCCGCAGATCATACCAACCAGCAGCATCAGCGGGATTCCGATAACACCGGGCAGATTTGCCAGCACTGTGCTTCCGGCAACAGCGGTTCCGAGAGCGGCAATCGCCATCTGGCCTTCTCCGCCTGCGTTGGCCAGGCCAACACGGGCCGGAATGCTTGCCGCAAGACCCGTCAGGATCAGATACGCCGCACGGACAATTACTTCGCCAAAGCCGTAAGCCGAACCAAAAATAGATGTAATGATGGTCTGATACGCCACAAGCGGCGATTTGCCCTGCGACAGGAGCAGCACGGCAAACGCGATCAGAGGAAACAGGACGCAGATCAGGATCCGAACTGCCAAGCTGTCTTGAAGTTGCAGCGGCTTCTTTTGTGCCTTATTCATGTGCGTTCTCTCCTTGAAGCATAATTTTTCCGATCTCATTCGGCGTACACGCGTCTACACAGTACGGTCCAAACGCAGTGTGAGAAGACAGGACCAGGATCCGGTCGCACATCGTGAACAGCTCCGAGATATCTTCGGAAATCAGGATCGTACCCACGCCCTGTTTTTTCAGCCGGAACAGTGTTTGGTGGACTGCGTGTACTGTGGCGATGTCCAGTCCCCGGCTTGGATAACTGGCAATTAACAGGCGCGGTCTGGAGGGCAAACGCCATTCGCTGCAGATTGCCGCCAGAAAGTGTCCCGGCAATTCTTTCTGCCTGTGGGACCCGGAGGGTCTTGACCTCAGAATGTGTCTGCAGCTGACTGCGCATTGCCTGCCAGTCCATATCACCATGGCGGTAAATCGGATCCAAGCCGACCAGCGCCATGTTTTCCAGAATCGAAAACGTCGGAACAACGTTGTCGCGAATGGGATCCTCAGTCACCATTCGCATCCCCAACCGGATTCTATGCGCAATATCCGTTGAGGAGATATCCTCTTCATTTGCGCTCAGGATACCGCTCTGCAGCTTCCGCGCTCCGTATATGGCCTCCGCCAGTTCTCTCTGCCCATTTCCGGATATGCCGGCAATGCCCAGGATCTCCGCTTTGTGCATTTCAAAGCTGACATCATGCAGAATCAACTGATCGTGGTCATCCTTTATGCTGACTCCGGAAAGCGACAGCTGCAGTGCCGCTGCTTCGTTTTCCTCACTGCATTCCGGGCGTTCCAGCTCAAAGTTGACCGGAACATCCCCCATCATTGCCGAGATGATCTGCTGCTGGCTGAAACCATCTCTGCGTTCGAAGGTACAGACATGTTCGCCCTGACGCAGAATTGTGATTCGGTCGGCCACAGCAAGAATCTCGTCAATTTTGTGCGTGATCAGGAAGATCCCATACCCCTTATTGCGGAATCCGCTCAGCATCTGCAGAAAAGCCTGCACTTCGTGCGGTGCCAGCACGCTTGTGGGCTCATCGAAAATCATCACACGGGTCTGCGGATCCAGCAGAATCTTCAGGATCTCCACATGCTGCCGCTGTCCGAGGTCAAGCTTCCAAACCTCCGTGTCAGGATCCACGGAAAGGCGATACTCCGCAGAGATTCGATTAATTTCATCGCGAAGCTTCTTTTTATTGATCTTCCACCCGGCAGAATGGAGGGAAAGGAATACATTTTCCAGAACTGTGAAAGCAGGAACGAGCCGGAAATCCTGAAATACCATTCCGATACCCTTTTCGCGGGCAATCGTCGGATTCCAGCGCTCCATTTTTTCTCCGTCAATATACAGATTTCCGGCAGTCGGCTGATAGACACCATAGAGCATCTTCATCAGCGTACTTTTTCCCGCACCGTTCTCGCCTGCTATCGCATGGATTTCACCGGCGTGGATTTCGATGTCAATCTCCCGGTTTGCCGTCAATTCTCCGAATCGTTTCGTGAGTTTTTCCGCCCGTAAAATCGGTTCCACTTGCCGTTCCTCCTGTTTTATCATCTCTGCTCACTATAGATCACAACATGATTTCCATGCGGATCAAGCAGGGTAAACGCCCGCGTTCCGTCCTTGCAGCCACAGGGTTCCTGCAAAACCTGAACCAGCGGCGCTGCCTTTTTCATGATTGCCTCAAAGCAACTGTCTGCATCCTGTGCTTCAAACATCAGCGTCTCGTTCCCCTGCGGCATCGGATCCTTTCTGCAAAGTACCTCCAGCGTTCCGTCCCCGGATCCGATTACAAATTTATGCCCCCGGTCCTTTGTTCCGTAGTCCCAGGTATAGCATGCGCGGAGCCTGAGAATATCCCGGTAGAATGCCAGGCTCTGTTCATAGTCCGCCACATCTACATACGCCACTGCGCGGTATTCACCACGGAACATCCCCGGAACTGTCGGCTGCCAACCATGCTGGTACTCCATCACATCACGACTCCAAGAGAAGATCACAATCACGTTTTCATCTGGATCGAGCAGCTGGAACAGCCGGATCCCATACGGGCGGTCCGCGATATGTTCATAAACATGCAGCCCCGGTTTTCTTGCCAACCGCGAATAGCAGTCATCAACATTGTCCGCCTCCAGCATAATCGTCGTCGGCCCCTGCGGCAGATCGGCGTCGGCCGGACGCAGCTCTACTGCACCGCCTGCTGCAGCAAAGCGGCAGCCCTCCATTCCGCCGTCCCAGACCGGAACCAGTTCCAATGTCTGCTGATAGAAGTTCCGGCTCCGCTCCAAGTCTCTGACGCAGAGGACCGTCCGTACCTCTTTTTCAAAATAATCCCTGTGCTGCATACTTCTCTTCCTTTCTTCCGTTTCGGATATCGACCTGAAATACATATATTTATACTTGTAAACTTCTTAATAAATGACTATAATCAGCAAAAAAGCTGGAGGTGCTGCTTCTATGCTCCGTCTATCCTCACAAACACAACAATCCAGGGTGCGCGCACAGCTTGAACTCCTGCTGCGCAATGCGGAACCCGGCGAGCGGCTGCCCTCAGAGCCTGCGCTTGCAAAGCGTTTCGATGTCAGCCGAACCACGATCCGGGAAGTCATGAGCCAGTTGGAAACAGAAGGCTTCGTCCAGCGCAGGCAAGGAAGCGGCACCTATGTGCGTCGTCAGCCGCTGCTGGAGGATGAAAGCCTGCTCCACTTTGTCGATTTTCCGACGCTGATCTCCAAGCAGGGACACACGCCCGCCATGCGGCAGCTCGGATTTGTGCAGCAGCGCGCAGGAGCTTTCTTTTCCACCCGTTTTCACATCGATGAAGAAGATCGGATCCTCACCCGGCGCTGCCTGTACACGGCAGATGAACATTTTTGTGTACTGGCTGAAGACAGTTTCCCGCTGGCCTTCCTCTCGGAAGGTCAGTGTGTACAGCTGCTTGGGTCAAACAATACCGATCTGCGGCTTTTCCTTTTTCTCGCAACCGGCCGCGCCGCCTGTCAGGACGAAACCACAATCTCCGTTGCCCAACCGGAAGACTACCCGTTCCTTGAATCCCTGCTCGAGGACAAGCAGCATCCGCTGCTCTTTCTGAGCAGCATGTGTCTGGATAATCACAATGAACCGTTTATCAGTTCGCAGATTTACTCGGACACAGACTATATCAAGTATCAGCTGAACCGCAGGATCGTCTGAACTCAGTGATTGCTGTGATACAGGTTGATCCGGTTTCCACAGGGGTCTTCAACGGCAAAGTACCGTGTGCCGTAGCTCTGTGTGACAGGCTTGCTTACAATCCGGATGCCATCGGTGGCCGTAAGCTCCCGATAGGTCTGATCGACATCTTCGGTTTCCAGATTGACGATCACAGGGCCGGTCTTTCTGTCATGTGCCTGACAGAGTACGCTGATTGTACCGCGACCAGCCCGGAACTTTGCGCCGCAATCCTGCGCGCTTTCGTTCCAGCTGTAATACGGCTCCTGGCCGAGCAGCGTTTGATAGAAGTCTCGGCAGACAGAAAAGTTTTCCTCTTCGGTGTATAGAAGGATTTGAATGTCTCCTGTAAATGCTGTCATGTTCTTATTCTCCTTTTTTGTAGACACAGACGCCGTCAATATATTTTGCACAGATGTCTCGATCATCCGACCTGGTAATTAACCGTTCTATCCGCTCATACGGTGTCCGCTGCACGCCGTCGCAGAAGCGGCTGTCATCCAAAATCACCGCGTCAAAGCAATATCCCGGTTCAAAGCTCCCGCTTTTCCAGAGTACGCCGCCGCCTTTTGTTGCAAGGTAAAACGCATTGGGCAGAGACAAAACTTTCCGCTGATCCATATTTCTCGCGCCGTTTTTGGAAGCCCAGAATACCTTGGAAGCCAAAATCGCCTCAAATATTGTCCGGAACATATTCAGTGTGTTGCCGCCGCCGACATCTGTACCCAATCCGACTGCAATTCCGGCGTCCAGATAGTCCATGATTGGCGCCGCGCAGCCGCAGCTGTTCATGTTCGACTGCGGACAATGGGCTACTATCACATTGCGTCTTTTCAGCGTTTCCACCTCTTCCGGAGAGGAGAATATGCAGTGTGCCATCACTGCCTGTGTCTGTGGTCCAAGCAGCCCCGCGCGGTCATAGGCCTGTGCATAATAGTCAAGATCCGGTGCAAGCTCCCGCACCCAGTCAATTTCATCCAGCCCCTCTGAAAGGTGCGACTGCACCGGGACATGGTATTCTTCTGCAAGCTGTCCCAACTGCTGTAGGCAGCTTTCCGTACAGCTTGGGAAATAGCGCGGCGTGAGAATCGGATAAATTGCACCAATTCCGTTCTTTGTCTCTTCCAGCCAAAGGCGGGTCTGCGCGATCGTCTCCCGTGTCGTTTCCAGCAGGCCCGGCAAAGAATTTCGGTCCATATTCACCTTTCCGACATAGCCTGCAAATCCGTATTTTGCCAGGACTTTCATGAGAATCTCTGTCGCTTCGCGGCTGGTCGTGGCATAGGCGCACAAGCGCGTTGTCGGTGTAGCCAGAAGAGACTTAGCAAAACGGGTGTAGGCCTGTTCCGCGTATGCAATATCGTTGAATCTGGACTCATCGGGAAACGCATAGCGGTCAAACCATGTGTTCCACTGACCACTCTCGATATTCTGCCCGATTCCCTGAAAGGATGCCTGAGAGGCATGGACATGGATATCACAGGTACCGGGAATGACGAATTTGCCGCCCATATCCAGTACATCGACCTGGCGATATCGATCTGGCAGCGTTTCATAGGCCCCAGCAACCTTTTTCCCCTCACAAACCAGATACGCATCTTCCATGATGGTAAACTGATCCCGCTGTGCGGTAAAAACCAGCGTCCCCTTGATTGCAAAGCTCCGCTCTGCACGATGTTCAACTTGGCTCATAGCATCCCCTACTTAGCATTTCATATAATTCCTGCCTGCATAATACCAGCGTATTTAGGCATCGTCAACACATACCGGCTATTCCAAAAAATCTTTGGATAAATGCAAAAATGGGGGCTGTTTACCCCGCTTTCTTTTCTGTTAAAAGTACAATTTGTACGACAACTTGCCAGTTTTTCAAAAGATGTCTGTCTGTAATCTGCTTGTTGCCGCCAGTCCAGCTTTTATCCAGCAGGAATCTGCTGCCGCTCGGAATGGGCGGCAGCTTGCCTTTTATCAAATCATGCTGACATGTTTCAGTGTCTCTGTGATTGCTTTTTCCGCCGCTGTCCCCTATAATCGAAAGGCAAACGGTATGCAAGCTGCAAACTCAGAAGCGAAAGGAGCGCAACGACATGCAGTGCTCGCCGCCAACTTCGAAGAACACGCTCTCGCAGCCCCTTCGAAAGTGTTGGACGCCTTATGCCGAGCTGCAAAGGTGCAAAACTGATGGATGGCAAGGTTTTCAAGGGCAGCGTCGGGCATCAGGAGCTTGCGGCGTGGGTTGAAGGACTTGGACTTTAAGGGACAGACAAATCGGAATTTTACAAAGGAGTGTGATTGTATGAAAAAGTTGATAGCACTTGTTTTGGTTTTGGTATTGCTCCTTTGTTTGGCTGCTTGCGGCAACAAATTGGTAGAGGGGTCTGAAAAAACTTACTACGGAACAGTCACAGACCGTGCTATGAGTGTAGTAAATGAGGGAGATTGCCAAGGTCGCGCATATATCTCAATTACCACCGACAATGAAGATATTCAGTTTTGGCTAACAAAGGATTGTGAAACTAATGCCCAAATTGGAGATAAAGTAATTATTGAAAGTGCAATAGAAGAACAGACAAACTTACTCGTTGCAACAAGCATTACAGTTGAGTAAATTCCGGTTTAACGAACAGGAGATGATGAACGCATGAAAATCCTATATGAACTATCTTGGCTATGGGAAACGTTGGGCATTGCACTTGTGGCTGCGGCTGTCTGCGTGGCTTGCGCCGCGCTGATCTGCAAAGCAGCGAAGAAGAAACTCGGCAAAAAGGTGTTGGCAGTCATAGGGGCTGCGGCATTTGTGGGCGCGATTCTGGCGGTCATTCTGA
>OLFX01002448.1_pt1 | contig 15427 bp, 12 predicted proteins | sample 1605091 | NCBI WGS metagenome assembly OLFX01 (sample SAMEA3888906, study PRJEB22519) | human gut metagenome | biome: human gut; feature: human-associated habitat; material: faeces | place: Denmark | collected 2012 | reverse complement strand
AACCCGGCGCAATCGACGCCAGAGACTCTCGACGCGTGATACACAACAAAGCTGAGCAATCTCAACATTACACTCAGCGCCCTTAGTACTTGCCAGCAAAGACAAATGACTAGCTCTCGTGGGTAGATAAACCAGCTCCAGCAACGTGCCTCGACGAGTGACCGGCAACATCTGTTCATGCCATATTCCTTGTCCGCATTGCCAGCGCAGACGAGTTTCACCTCGAGTTTGAGTCGTCAACACGCGCCCCCGAATCAGAAGCCAACCAGCATGAAGAGAAAACGAGTCTGGCAATGTCAGAGGCTGCCAATCGCAATAGCTACACATAATATAACTTACAGTCCAAGGTAACAGATGGGGGATACAGATCCTTATTAGCAGGCCTGTAGATAAGAGCAGAAATAAACACCAAAGCGCTTGCTCAATATATTCAAACCATCCATTTCTTCATTTTTTTTTTGAACCAAGAACCAGTAGGAATAGGTTCAACTGGTGATAACTCAGTCAACTTCACACTTAATCGTTCCATTTCAGCTTTTACTTGTCCTGAGAACGCGGCAGCGAGAAGGCACTCTTCATCATTACGATCATGTGCCTTGAAATAATCTTTATGCTTCACTCGATTAGCAGTAGCAGCACTACCACGCAGATGCTTGCCCAACAAGAATTCCTCAAGTGATTTAACTGCATAGTGATTTACCCTGACACCGCTCCAAATCACTTCAGCACTAACCCCTTTACCATGCCTCGGGTGCAGAATCAAATCACGACCCAACACATCAATATATCGACCATAGCGCAAATCAGCATAATGCGGATTATGAAAGCGGTTAACTCGTTCGGGTTTAACCACACTTTTGAAGTTATGATGAACGTTAAAGGATTGCGGGGCACGATAGGTAAAACGTTCAATAACCCCCCCCTCTTCAGCAAACAGTTCACCACTAGAACCAAAATTTGCCCAATTCAATGCAATAGCGCTGACACTCTCATCCTGAAACTTTTCAGAAAAAAAATCTGACAATTTGGTATCCGATTCAAGTGGCAATAAAAATTCATCAGCATCTATAAATGCAAGCAGGTCTATGTCTCTGGGACAGCTACGTAAAATATGTTCATATGCAGGTAATTGTGGCTTTTGATTCACCAAAATCGGTTGATCGAACATCTTCACAATACCTAAGCGAGCGAGGGACAATAGCAACTCTCGACTACCATCACGACTACCATTATCTGCAATAATAAACCCATCAACACCTAATACTCGATGGTAAGCAATCCATTCAAGTAAACTTGAATACTCATCCTTGATAATAGCGGCTATATAGAGTTTCAAATTATCATCCAGCAAAAAATGTATCTATTCAGATACTATCTGATATAGACACTTAATTTTATCATCAGACCGGAAAAAAAATAACTCTTCCAACCAGGTAATCACCCCATCAGACTCCAGCCCAATAATTATTTTTGTTGAAAATGGGACACTGATATCAAATCCGCACTGAAGTTTTTGATGTTTTTCAGGTTGCTGCTTCAGTATAGTTGAAATAACATCAGGCCGCTTTATATTGAAGGGGAAACTGTATGTCAAATGTTCAATTTTAACTGCGACACGGAGATCTTTTTCCACTTCTGCCAGTAACCATCCCCGAAGCACAACCCGACCATTGACGATCTTTAATGGTTGTTGTTCTGATGGAAAATCAATATTCCAATGTAATTGACCACCAGACTTGACAAGTGACGATTTAGTGAGGGTATAAATGACAGCCATACGACTCCTTCTATTTGAAATATTTATCAAATAACTAAAGCTATCTCCAGATTGCCTTTTCAGAAAGATATTCCCCAGTCTTTATGGGATATACATAACTGTGAATACAACCAAGAAAAATGAGTTTGCCTCATGGAAGACATTACGGTAATAGAATTCAATTATCCCATTTACAATCTATTGCCGCGTTATTTAATCTGCCCCAAAAAGATCTCTGGTATAAACCTTCTCGGCGACATCAACTAGTTCAGCAGCCATGCGATTACAGAGAATAACATCACTCAGCTTTTTAAACTCAACCAGTTCACGGATTACTCGGGAATTGAAGAACATATCTTCATGAAGAGTCGGTTCAAATACCACTACCTCAATACCTTTGGCCTTAATACGCTTCATGATTCCCTGGATGGCAGAAGAGCGGAAATTATCTGAGCCTGCTTTCATCACTAGGCGATAGATTCCAACCACCTTAGGTTTAAGAGACAATACGCTATCAGCAATAAAGTCTTTGCGAGTGCTATTAGCATCGACAATGGCGCGAATCAGATTGTTAGGCACCTTGTTGTAGTTGGCTAGTAACTGCTTGGTGTCTTTGGGAAGGCAATAACCACCATAACCAAATGAGGGATTGTTATAATGGCTACCGATACGCGGATCCAAACCAACCCCTTCGATAATCTGACGAGTATCCAAGTCATACGACTGAGCATAGGTGTCCAGCTCATTGAAATAAGCCACCCGCATTGCAAGGTACGTATTAGCAAACAACTTGATGGCTTCCGCCTCAGTGCTGCCCGTTAGCAGTACCGGGATGTCCTGCTTGATCGCCCCTTCCTGCAACAACTCGGCAAATCGTTTGGCCCGCTCGCTGCTCTCGCCCACCACAATACGGGAAGGGTACAAGTTGTCATAAAGCGCTTTGCCCTCACGCAAGAATTCGGGGGAGAAGATCAGATTCTCGGTGCCTAACTCACCACGCATCCGCTCGGTAAAGCCTACCGGAATGGTAGACTTGATCACCATCACTGCATTAGGGTTGATACTGATCACATCGCGAATCACCCGTTCGACCGATCCGGTGTTAAAGTAGTTGGTCTCGGGATCATAATCGGTGGGGGTAGCAATAATCACAAACTCGGCCGCTTCATACGCCTCGAATTTATCCAGCGTCGCCTTAAGATTCAGCTGCTTGTTGGCCAGATAGGCATCCAGCTCTTTATCAGCAATGGGGGATTGACGGTGATTAATCAGTTCGACTTTTTCTGGTAATATATCCAGTGCAATTACTTGATGATGTTGAGCTAATAGCACTGCAATAGATAGACCGACATAACCAGTTCCAGCTATAGCTATTTTCATTATTTCTTATCTTAAATATTTTTTAGAAAAAATAAAGACACATAATTTTTAGACCGTAATTAACTCTCTAAAAATATTTTTTAATTCAGCCTCCTTATTTTTGATAGAAATATCATGAATGACATCACCATAACAATCAACAGCATAAACATCCAATACTTTAGTAACACCACAAACTATTGTCGATAAATTAAAAGATACAATGAATCCACACAGTTCATAATTGGAAATACCACATAAAACCACATCAGGACGATTGACCTTAATATATTCAACAGGCATTACGATTTCTTTTTTATTAATAACTAATATAATTCGTTCAACTAAGTCTCCAGCAGAGCAACTGCACCACCCTTCAATTTTTATAACGGAGTCAACCTTCTTTATAACATCAATATAACTTCTTACTTTATAATCACACAAACGTCTATATAAAGGAGTATGCCTTGACGTATCAAAAGTCACTCCTAGCTTTGTATCCAATACTCTTTTCTCATATTTAACTTTAGCTATAAGCTTACTAACCACACTATCTCTAACATTATTCTTATCATGATTTATGAAAAAATATCTATTCAAATCACTATTATTACCTGCAGCTCTTCCTCTCGCCATCTTTTTATGAAAGAATTCACTGTCAGACTTTATTACATAGTGATTTAGTCGACATAAATCCCATGACACATGGTCACTAATGCCGGTAGCACTATTTAGTTTAGAACCATCTGTCATTACATAATGATAACCTTCATTAAGCTGAAAATGATGAACACCTCCGCCATGAGTCCCGTAGATTGCTTTTGTTTTGAGGAATGACTTATAATGTAGATTTAAATGACAATCTTTCTCAGAACGATGATCGAATCGCTCAATGACTAATCCATCGCCAGGTAATATAACATTGGATGAGCCATAAACACACCAATTAATTGCAATTGCACCAACGTTCTCGGATGAATCTAACAAGGCCGTCAAATCACATAGTTTATAATCTTTCTCGAAGCATAAAAACTCATCTGCATCTATGAAAGCAATATATTCACATTCACTCTGCGCCCGCTCTAATATTAAATTATAAGCAGGAACCTGTGGTTTTACTCCCTCCACAGTCTTATATTCTATTCTAGTTATTTCATTAGATTCATGTAGTTTAGCTAAAATCTCAGAGGAACCATCATCACTAATATTATCAACAATATAGATCTTATCAAATCCCAAAATTTTATGATAAGCCACCCACTCTGATATATATGGACCCTCATTCTTAAAAATTGCACCTATCGCCTTCATAATTGCATCACCATAAAGTTTGCACTCATTTACTTTCAACCAAAGTTGGCAAAATCATATTTCTCGGAGTTAATTTCATCTGATAATGTAGAACTCATAGAAAGGCCTGCAGCGTATGAAGAGACTGAAATAACTCTTTCAATCGCATGTGCTAGTGTACCATCAATCTGCCCAGCTTCAACATCGAAGTCTTCGTCGGTCAACCCTAGACTTATTAACGGTTTTAATGCATCAACACGCGCAAAAAACATAGTACCTGCAACAAAGTTAAGCTCACGAATATCATCTAGTTTGTAGCCCATACGATAACAAAGTTTTTCAACTTTCTCTGCGTTTGAGCCCCAATAGAAATTCATTGGAACAATATGGCCTTCCGGTCCAATAATACCGACCTTAGGCTGTTCTCTAAAGATACCCAACGCATTATCAATCGCATGTGGCGTAATTAATTTTGAGTAGAGATCATCGCGCCATTTATCGCCATCGTTACGATGTTTGGAACGTTTAGTATGCACCTTGACAATATAGTCATACTCCTCAGCAATCACTGACCTCATAATTTTTAAAAAAGGCAAAACATCACGGCCACGGTTTTCTAATGGCATCAGATTATAATCAAGGCCAGAGGTTTGTAGTATGCTTCGTGCGGCCCACTCCTGTTGCTTTGGCGTTGTAACAAATAACTTAATCTGGCAGGAGGCTATCCTTTGCACTTCCTTAATGATCTCTTCTAGGATATCGAGATAGAAGGCATGAATAACAACGGCTAATTTGTTTTGATGACGATAACCAGACTGAGTACAAATCTGAGTCCGGATCAATGCCGTACGGGTGGCCTCAAGATAGCCAAATCCATACGCCTGATCAGGCTCAAGATGTGCACCTTCAGCCCATTCATTCCATGCATTGATAAATATGAAACGTTCTTCTGGATTACTAATACGCTGTGTAGTGTCCAATGATGCATTGAAAAGCCATTTTTGATAAAGACAAGGAGAACTTCCATACAGAATCGTGCCATTATTCTTTCGTCTAGCGGTGTTATCCCAGCTAGGAGTTACACCACGAAATAAACGATAACCAGGGTCCGTATAGTTTTCACTACGCCTGACCAACTCGTTCCAGTCATAAATATTACCGGTGAAATCATCAGAAAGGTTGGGAATCTGATGGGTGATATTTGGAATATTTGAGCCATTAGGAGGAAACTCAATAGCAGCATCAATCCCATACACTTCAGGAGACTCTTTTTCAAAAGACTGAGTGTATGTTATATATATCTCACCGATACCATTTTCACGACACCAAGTACGCCAACGCTCTATCGTTGCTTTTGCATCAGGAAGTAAACTTGGACGATAAATAGTGAGTAATGGTTTACCATCGACACGAATATAACGCGGATCTAGCATATATTTTGAGATATACTTGATAAATGCGATATCATCCTCTGGGCTGTGATCTTGTGCAATAAGAATTTCGTTCTCAAGACCATCCCAACGACGGCTCCAATTCTCATTTGCCCAGCACAAACTGAAGGGCAGATCCAGATCACTGTTATCTAAGTAATTTAGAAGCGGCTGCTCCATAAGACGATGACCGGCAAACCAATAAAAATAGAAACAAAAACCGTCAATTCCGTACTGTTTCGCCAATTTTATTTGGCGTTGCTGAGTTTCAGTATCAAGCAAATTATAATAGCCAAGCTCATCTGGAACATGTGGTTGGTAATGCCCTTTATATTGTGGCTTCGCAGGTCTCACATTCGTCCACTCAGTGAACCCCTCTCCCCACCATTCATTATTCTCAGTAAATGCGTGGAATTGCGGCAGATAGAAGCAAATTGTTCTCACTGGTGATTTAAATTCAAAATCAAGTTTGCTTTTTTTAACATATATAGGAACAGGAACATCAGTTTTAAATAATGATGAAGTGGCTGGCTTACATACGCGCCCCTCGTTGATACCTTGTGTAAGGTAGTGAATCAATGGATTAACTCCAGCATCTTTAACATCTGAATTAAATTTTAAGTAAAACTTTGTGGAAAACTCCGTACTAGGATCACGCAGCATTCTCCACCCATATTTCAAATAGTGTTCTACTGGATCCATATCTAAATATGCCACATCAGGGTATGTTTTTTTATACCACTCACTATCAAAAAGTTCAGAAGCTTTTAATAGCTCTTTATAAAACTGCATATTTACTCCTGTTTTCAATAATTATTTTTATATAAGAGTCATGGACGACACTGTCGTCCTTCATTTTCCCCATGTATAATGAAATGCAAAAGCGGATTGATACCGGCAGTAGCCACATCAGGGTACATACTTAGATACCAGCAAGTATCGAACTTAGGACTAGGATTATACCCTTTTTCTGTACCGATATTTAGATAATGTTCAATGGCTGAATCTGTAGCACCTAATTCAGGATACTGCCGGCGATACCACTCTTCATCGAAATAGCCTGACTCTGATATTATCTTAATCTGACTCATACTATGGTTGGGAACTTCTTTAAATGGCTTTGCTAATGCCCTCACAGGGGCAGTCAAACGCCAAGAAACCGTGCTCTTCAGGTTGATGATGCGCGTCTTAAGTCGGTTGATCTGTTGCTCGTTATTTCTTAACTCCTTTGATTGTTGTTCATTCAATTCAGTCATAGTCGCAATCTCACTAAAACGCTCTGCAATATTGGCTTCCAACCTTTCATTGAGTGTGGTTAGTTCTCTTACCTGGTCTTCCAGTACAGAATGCTGGCGCTGCAGCAAGGTTAGCTCCTGGATTAAGGTCTCCTTCTCTTCTTGCCAGGCTTGCTGCTGAGCTCTATATGTTTCATTGGTCTGTTGTTGTTCACTTTCTGCACTAAGCAGTTCCTGATCACGCTCTTCCAGCCAACGGGTTAAGGTTGCAATCTCGCTGTACCGTTCATTGAGCACCAATTTCAGCTCATCAAGTTGTTGTTTTTCTTTTGCTGTTGAAAGCAATGTAGCCTGGGCCTGCTGAAGCGACGCTTGCTCAGCCCTTAATTGCTGCTCTACGCCAGACAACTTGGTGGTAAGCAATTGTTTTTCACCCTCAAGTTCAGTGATGATCTGCGCACGCTCTTCTAAAAGACGTGTTAGAGTTGCCATTTCACTAAAACGCTCGGCTAATGCTTGGTCCCGTTCGCTAATCTGTTGCTGATGTGTGGTCCGTTCAACTGCCAGTTGTTGTTGTAATGCTGATAGAGTCTCTGTGAGTTGCTTATACTCTGCTTGTTGAGCAGCTATTACGTCGCTTTTTGACGCAATCTCAGACTCGTGCACTTCTATTAGTTGAGTCAGTTCATCACGTTGCTTAGAAACCGCAGCCAAAGCAAGAGTTTGCTCATCTATGCTTTGCTGCAATGTTTGTTGCACAAGTTGCTCTTCTTCCAGCTGTTGCTGTAATGCATTAGCCTGCTGTTGCAACAAGTTCACCATATTATCTCGCTCGGCCAGTGTACGAACCTGTGTATTCTGGACATGTAGCGCTTGTTCCAACTGAAGCTGTAATTCGCTAATTTGCCGCGAATGTTCGATTAATGCACTGTTGCTCTTGCTAAGCGCTAGAGTAAGGTGAGATGCACGCTGTGTTTCTTCACTCAATTGTAACGTCAGGGTATTGACCTGTTGCTCCAGTTGATGGCGAGCTTGCTCCTGGCTCGTGATGCGACTCTGTTGCTGCTCTAGTTGATGCAGAGCTGAATGCAACTCATCGTTGGCTTGTATTCGCTCCTGCGACCATACACTCAAGTTTGTTTGGGCCTCATTGAGCTGTTCTTGCAATAATGCCACCTCAGATGTCAGCGAATTGATATGTTGCTGAGCAAGAGAGAGATCATCAGCTTGAATTTGAGCATGTGCAAGCTGCTTTTCCATTTCTACTATGCTGTTATGTTGTGCAGTAATGCGCTCTGCGAGACGTCCCCTTTCCAAGGCCTGTTGTTCTACCAATAACTGCTGTTCCGCCTGAATGTCATCTTGTTGTGTAACCAACTGACGTTTTAACTGGGAATTCTCCCAACTCTCGCTACAAGATTTCCCCAAGCGATAAAAGATGTCTCGGACTTGTTTAGTTGCACGAGCATTTTCTGAAATTTTATACAAATTATTAAGTTCTGGAGATTGTTCACACCCCACACCAACTATCCCTAGTCCATTCCCATGAGCAAACTCAAAGTGTGGATATTGTCGTTTTAATTCATCCAAAAGCTGGAATACGCCAAAACCACGTTCCCTAACATTGGTATCATGCATAATGACCACAGCCCTTTCAGAGAGCTTTGGCAACCAGCTTTCAAAATCATGGCGTACCGCTTCGAACGTATGCAAACCATCAATATGAAGCAGATCAATACTACCTTGTGAAAAATGTTCTAACGCTTGGTCAAATGTACTGCGAATGAGAGTAGAAAAACCTGAATAGTGCTGTTGATTATATTCTGATACTTGCCTGTAAACTTCTTCGCCATACAGTCCCGCATGTTCATCTCCCCCCCAGGTATCAACGGCAAAGCAGCATGTTTCTAAATCTAGTGTAGAGACTGCTTGGCAAAATGAGAAATAAGAACTTCCATAATGAGTTCCCAGCTCAACAATATTTCTTGGCCGCAGTGTGTCAACTAACCAGAAAGCAAAAGGAATATGTTCTAGCCAAGCAGATTGTGCAAGATATGTAGGACGCCAAAAAAGAGATGATTTGAAAATGAAATTCAATTCCCCGCCAATATCAGTGATGGGATATAACTCACGATTTTCTACTAACTGACTATTTTTTTGACTATCCATTGAGGAAAACTCACATGTATTTATAGAATTAAATCAAGAGACCTGAAAATACCTATAGTGCGGTAACTTATTAACTAACATTAAAATATTAACAATACACTTGGAAATATTAGTTAAAAATAAATCATTATGATTTCTCATCAATCCTGGTGCTCACGCAAAGTTGCCAGCCCCATAATAATAAGACCATAGAACAAGCAAAGTAATACACCCACAGTCGCAAGATTATAGAATCGCCGTGGATATTCGGCATCTTCCGCTAAAGTTGGTTGGGTAATAACCAATAGGTGCTTAAGTTTACGATATGCCTCAACCCGCGTCTGCTCTAAGCTGATAAGGCCAGTTTTGTAGAGATCCGCTGCCAAGGTTGCCTGCGTTTGCACATCCATGTAACCGGCGGTGATTTCATTCATGGCATCGTTATCTTGACCAGTCAGCTTAGCACGCTCCTGTTCAAGCTGCTTGGTTAGGGCGTCAACTCGGCTCTGTAATGAGACTACGGCCGGTGCGGTTTCCTTCATATAGCTGCGCAGTTGTTTTAGCTCCGCCTGTTGACGCACCAGCTCTCCTTCAATCTGGCTGACCACTCCTAAGCGTGCGCTGCTGGTAGATTCAGGGCTGAGAAGTTGGTGGCTATTCTGAAATGCTAATACTTTAGCTTTTTCATCCTGTAAGCGTTGATATGCTCTATTTACTTCTTTTTCAACAAAGGCCAATTGTTCGAGCGCAACCTGATGACCTAATTTGTTAATAAAACGCTCCGATTCTTTGAGCATTAACTCAACAACTCGCTGACCGTATTGGGGATCAAATGTCTGCAACTCAACGGTAAGTACTCCTGATAATTCATCAAGGTGTAACGTCAAATGTTTGCGGTAATAATCAAGAAAATCCTCCCTACTGACTCCCTTATGCAACCGCGAGAAATAATCTGCACTATCACTCTGGAAATGTGCTTTAAGTGCAAGTTCTTTGTCCAACTTGGCCAGCATATCCCATGACTTCATATAATCCTGAACGAGTAATATATCCTGATGATTACTACCACCGATCCCTAACATTGATAACGCATCAGGCAACATTTTAACTTGATCGGCTTGTTTAATCATTAATTCAGCCCGGCTCACATAACGATCGGAAGCAATGAAGCCAAAATAGAGCACTGCGATAGAAAAGCAGATAACTACCCAAAGAAAACTGCCTAGCTGTAAACTTTTCTTCCACGAGCGGTGTACAATTTGATATCCTCTCGAATCAATCAAAAATAGTTTTGGATTATTGCTCAGTTTTCTTAACTTTCGCGCAAGGCGAGATATTGAGGATGAAGAATTCGGAGATGTCATAATCAGTTGCTGCTCAAAGTGACTGGTAAATTTTGATGGCATCATCAATATTATCAAAAACTTCTAATTTACCATCACGTAACAAGATGCCCATATCGCATTGTTGTCGTAGATTTTTCATATCATGTGAAACCATAATCAAACTAGCTGTTTCTCGCTTTTTGTTAAATACATCAATACATTTTTGTTTAAAACGTGCATCACCTACTGAGGTAATTTCATCGGTAAGATATATATCAAAATCAAAAGCCATACTAACAGCAAAAGAAAATTTTGATTTCATGCCGCTAGAGTATGTTTTAATAGGCAACTCATAATGTTGTCCAATTTCAGAAAACTCTTTAACCCACTCTTCTACGGTGCTTGTATCGCGTACACCATGAATGCGGCAAACAAATCGCGTGTTTTCACGACCAGTCATACTACCTTGAAATCCCCCACCTAGTGCTAGAGGCCAAGATACTCGGCAGAGACGAGTTACTTTCCCCCTGTTAGGCGTATCCATCCCTCCTAACAAACGTAACAAAGTAGATTTTCCTGCTCCATTGATACCTAGAATACCTATATTACGGTCCCTTGGTAGCTCAATATTTACATTCCTCAGGACATAATTTCGTCCAAATTTAGTCGGATAATATTTTGATACATTATCAAGAATAATCATTTTTCTTAACGCTAACTAGCAATCAATTGGCGATGCCGTAATCGGTAACAACTCATAGCAAAAGTGAGCAATAATAAGGTGACAACCGACAGATACGCCCAACTTACATCAGGACTACGATAACCAGATATCCATGCCCTTCGGATTAGTTCTACAGCATGCACAAGTGGATTCCATAAAAACCAATGCTGATATTGAGGGGGAATAGTAGCAAGAGGAAACATAACACAAGAGATAAACATCAAAGGCATCATTAACAAGCTAAGAAATTTATCTGCCTCTTTCGCTAAGTTACAAATAACACAAAATACAATACCAAGAGAAAAAGAAAACAGCATCAGAAGAGAATAACCAAGGATCACTTGCAATGGATCCGCAGGTATTGCATCAAAGCCAAACCACAATAATCCTAGTACTAGGATGATACCGACAATCATGCCCACCATTGTTTCTAGCATAAAACGTGCTATAAAAGTTGCAAAAGGAGTCACTTGTCTATAACAAAAAAGTCCCATATTAGCATTGACAGCAGATTTCAACTGAGTCACAACTTTATTGAAAAACATGAAAGGTAAATAACCAGCAGTAATAAAAACCTGGGCTGGGACACCACCAAAGCCACTTTGGCTTCTCATCCCAAATACTACGCTGAACAGGCTAATCATTAATAATGGGTCAAGTAATGCCCAAGCATAACCTAGTCGGTAATTACCAAATCTTGTTTTTAGCTCACGAATTAATAAGCCAAATACTACATCACGTAATACTTGCAAAGAAGTGCGTGGAGTTTGACTAATAATGGGTTTGTCCATTAATACTTACCCAAATAATCGGCTCATTATAGCAACGAGCCTCCGATTAAAATTTAAAACACTCAATCATTTAATAGCAACGTTAGCAGCCACAGCGATTTGATAAATAATTTGTGTGATATCTTTAAATGATTGCATGGTTTTGCTATCAACCTGAGGTAGAACCAATATCTGATCCCCCGGTTGTACTTTACCTTGCCCTTTAAATTCTACAAGACCATTTGCATGTACAATAGCAATTCGCTTGTCGTTAGCTCGCTCAGTAAAACCTCCGGCCCATGCAACATAATCATCCAAATTAGCATCGGCATTATATACTACTGCTTGTGGCATCAACACTTCACCACCCACTTGAATAAGATCAGTCTTATTTGGAATAACTATTTGATCGCCTTGTTCTAATTGGATATTGGCAATAACACCTTTATCTGCAACTACTACTTTACCAAGCGGTTGAACTTTACGAGCCTTTTCAACAAACTGCATCACTAACTCTGCTTCTTTAGCACGTATATTCGCCTCACCATCAGATCGCGCGGGTGTGGTAAATACACTACGTTCCAAGCGGTTTAGAGATTCATCCAGCATCTCTTTTTGTCTTGCAGCCACACTCTTTCGTATCAGATAAATTGATTGATAATCCGCAAGCTCTGGGTCAATAGGGATATAGTTCAATAAATCATGCAATTTAGTTTGCTTACGAACCGTGAAATATGACGGTCCCATATAACTGCCTGATACTTGTATATCATATACTTGTGCATGCATGTCATCATTAAAAAGTACTTTGTCACCGTCTTTAAGTTGAAGACGTGTAAAATCTTTATACGGCAAGTAGACGGAAAACGGGCCGCTTTCCCTGTCGCCAATCACACCGACATGACTGACTTTTGCGAGAGGAAGTGCATAATTCACCAATTCAGAGCCTAATGCATTGCGCTGGGTAAGCTCAAATCGGAATGGGTTTCGAACCTTTCCCGCAACATTGATCATTGGACCTTGTTGCTCAACTAAAATCACATCTTGATCTTTTAATGCCAGCTTCGGGAGTTTCCCATACCGTATGAAATCATAAAGATCAATTTGCTGTATTACTCTATTTTGTCGTAACACCTTAATTTTTCGATAACTTCCACGGTCAGAATCTATTCCACCGGCACGTTTTAAAAAATACAATATACTATCAGAAGATTGTCCTGCATACTGCCCAGGACGAATTACAGGCCCCGTAACGAATACACTTACAGGGGTTGCAGTCAAAAGATTTACGTAAGTATTTACATTATTGGTAAATACATCACCGATCTTACTTGCCACCAACTGATTAACTTGGCTTGCAGGAACATTTTTTACATTTATTGGACCTACATCAGGTATGAAAATATTTCCTTGATTATCTACCGTAACCACATTAGAGAAATTGACCGCTCCCCAAATCCAGATATTTAACTTATCCCCAGGAGCAATCAAATAATTATCGCTTAAGCCGTCACTCCTTTCTGTTTCATAGCCTCCGGCAAATAAATTAGCACCATACGGAGGAGGTAAGCCTGCTTCAGATTGCGGCAGTAATTTTCGTACATCTGACTCTCCTGGAAGCAACATCCCATTACGATTCTGTTGTGTGAAGCTTCCTGTTGTGGAGGTTGTATTAGGCTGTCCAGTGATGTCTGCTAGCATTTTCCGAGACTCTCCTGTCGAGGCAGCAAGATCATAATCTAAATGTGAACCATTAGATTGATTTTGCTCTATTGCGGCGAATGCTGATGCAGAAATAAGAAAGAGAAGAGTGCTAAGTTGCGAAATTTTCATTATTTTCTAACCGTCTACCTTCAACTTTATTCTTCAATAAGCAAAGTGCTAACTGATGTTTGTTCCAACTGAGGTACTTGATACCACTTGTTATTCTCTTTACATACAACACTTCGCTTTGAATAATTTTTATTCATCGCATAACTTAACTTTATGCATTGAGAACCTAAAGCCGATATATACCTTTCCTCAATAGTATAAATTACGCCATTTTTGTTGAATGTCGTGCCTTGATCTTGGTTATTTAATGGTGCCTGCAAATCTTCAGGAATAAGAGAATAAGAAGAATTAATCGCTGTTACCAATGGACGAGAGGCTTCAACTTGTTTTGGATCATGTGCGCAGGCCGTTATAAAAAAGATTAGTGAAAATAATAAAATACGATGTGCAAGGTGCATTTTAAAACGTTATCCAAAAGTTGATAGTATGTAAAACAATTACCTTCTATTATTGATACTCTGACAGATATCAATAATAGCCCATAAATATAAGATATTTAAAATTATAACCACACAAATTAATCATAGATGTTGCTAGTATAAGATTGACTTTAGTCAACTGGTGTTTACATCATCTGTTTATAACTAATTACGAATATATCCTTTATCTTTTGGATATGTACTACATATGCAACACACATCCCTAAAAATATTATTTTTATGGCCCCGTATATTGCTATCTTTTTTTTATAAAATTTAATAATAACAACCATATGGAAGAGAAAATTCCTCTTATACATAAAGAGGGATCAATTAAATAAATTTGTTTTGTAATGACTCAGTAAGGCATAGACGTTTTCATAAATTCTTAAATTACTATACCCAAAAATCTAAGTCCTGAAAAACTTTAACACTCTAATATTTTCATGAGCCGTTCAGCACACCCTCAACTTCGATAAAAAATGCTAACTAGTAAATAATTGTCGCAATAATAATAGTCGTACTTTATCAATAACAGATAAACAAAAATAATAAAAAAGAGGGGAGATACACTTGCGATAGAATGGCGGCTTCTTGCCCCCCTTTGCCCGGTCCTGACTAGCATGGCTGGAGTCAGTGTCAGGCCACGACCATGCTCATCATGGAAGCAGCTTTTGTAGTACACTTCGCAGCTTATTTTCCTGGAACGAAATGTCTGGCATCGTGGTGCATAACATAACCCCCAATGCCCAGCAGATGCACAGAAGGTTCTAGAATCGCCCACTGATATCCCATACAAAATTTACCAAAACGTGTTCGTATTTCTCGTATAAATAATGTCTCTATGGTGACGTTCTAGACTTCAAACCCACTTTTTGAATTTGATGATGTGCTCCTAATCTCTTCAGGAATGCTACCGCCCTTGGCTTTACAGCTACCAATACACTGGAGGTATACTTATCTGCAACTGGATGAACTAGATATACTTGAGCAAACATTTCATAAGCTCGACGAACAGTTTTCGTAGAAATTATTTTCCTTATTTAAAATTCACTTATTGATTATCTCTAGGAATTTTACTAATTTCCAAGTCACATAAAATACAGATCACACAAGAATTATCCTATATGCTTTAACC
>OLFX01002445.1_pt1 | contig 15442 bp, 10 predicted proteins | sample 1605091 | NCBI WGS metagenome assembly OLFX01 (sample SAMEA3888906, study PRJEB22519) | human gut metagenome | biome: human gut; feature: human-associated habitat; material: faeces | place: Denmark | collected 2012 | reverse complement strand
ATGCTGATAGATACTGTGTTTTAGCGGATAATCAGATTTTTATTGTGTTTTTAATGACAAAAACAAAAATCTATTTTCAGAAAAAGCCAGTATTTGCTAAAAAAAGAGTAAGGAAAAAGTAAGAAAACAAAAAACAAAATGTGATACGATAGAACTAACTTGGGAAAGCAGAAAATTAATTTGTAAAATAGAAAAGTGGGAGGAAGCGTATGAAGAAAAAAGTAATCGCGATTGTGTGTGCAGTCGCAGTGCTGGCGGCAGCCGGAGGGGGAGTGGCATGGCATTTCCTTGGAAACAGTACAAAAGAGGACGATAACGTCGTCTATGTCAATACTGTAAAAGCCCTGACCAATCTGGGAACCGGAAATGGAATGGAAAACCGCTATGCCGGTGTTGTGGAGTCGGAAAATACCTGGAAGGTAGAGAAAAACAGCGAGAAAACGGTAAAGGAAGTTTATGTGGAAGTCGGTCAGGAGGTTCAGGTCGGAACACCGCTGTTCTCCTACGATACCGAGAAATTCCAGAGTGACCTCGAGCAGGCGCAGCTGGATCTGGAACGCATAAACAATGAACTTTCAAGTATGAATACCAATATCGGCCAGCTTTACAAAGACAAAAAGCAGGCATCAAAAGACCAGCAGGCAAGCATCACACTGGAAATTCAGGAAGCGGAGCTGGATTTAAAGAAAAAAGAATATGAAGGAAAATCAAAACAGGCGGAGATTGATAAATTAAACGATAACATCACCAATGCGACCGTGATCAGCGAAATCGCCGGTGTTGTAAAATCAATCAACAACGATGGCAGCAGCGCCGGCGCTTACTCCGGTGACAACTCCGACAATTCCTTCCTGACTGTTCTTGCAACGGGAAATTTCCGTGTAAAAGGCCAGATCAATGAACAGAATATGAGCGACGGTTCGATTACCGAAGGAAGCCAGGTGATCGTGCATTCTCGTGTAGATGAGAATCAGACCTGGACCGGAACCGTGACAAAGATTGATCGGGAAAATGCACGGACAGGAAGCAATAACGTTTACAGCAGTTCGGGAGACGGTATGACGCAGTCAAGCAACTATCCGTTTTATGTACAGCTCGATGGAACAAATGGCCTGATGCTCGGTCAGCACGTTTACGTAGAGCCGGATGTCGGCCAGCAGGAAGTCAAAACAGGAATCTGGCTGTCTGACTCCTTTATCAACGATGTCGACAGCAATCCTTACGTCTGGGCCGATAATGGAAAAGGCAAACTGGAAAAACGAAGCGTAACCCTTGGAACACACGATGAAAATATGATGGAATATCAGATCACCGACGGCCTTGCAGAAGATGATGCAATCACCTTCCCGGAGGACGGTCTGGAAGAAGGGATGAAGACCGTAGTCAGCACCGACGGATCACTGGGACAGAGCAATCCGGCCGGCGGCGAGGATGACGGAATGGTGGATGACGGTATGCTTGACAACGACGATGGAATGGTCGACGACGGTATGACGCAGGATGAAAACGGCATGGTTGACAATACCATGGACGGCGCAGAGTACAGCGGTGAGGAAGATACAACGAACGTGATCGGCGGCGCCGACAATGGTAAGGCAGAACCGGCAGACACACAGGAAGCCGGATCAGCAGATGACGGGGAGGTGCAGCCGTGATTCTGGAATTAGAGAATATCTGTAAAGAATATATGCAGGGCAAAATCCCGGTTCCGGTTCTGAAAAACATCAACTTCTCCATGGAAGAAGGAGAGTACGTTGCGATCATGGGTCCTTCCGGTTCCGGAAAAACAACACTGATGAATATTGTCGGCTGCCTCGACCAGGCGACGAGCGGACGGTTGATCCTCGACGGACAGGACATCAGCAAATGCAGTGACAATCAGATGTCGGACATCCGCCTGCAGAAAATCGGCTTTGTCTTCCAGAACTTCCAACTCCTTGCAAGACAGAGCGCAATGGAAAATGTATGCCTGCCGTTGACGTACGCGGGCGTGCCGAAAAAAGAGAGAAGAGAGCGGGCAGCGATTGCCCTCGAGCGGGTGGGGCTCGGCGACCGTATGAGTTTCAAACCGACCCAGCTCTCCGGCGGACAGAAACAGCGTGTGGCGATTGCAAGAGCGATCGTCAACCATCCGAAAATTCTGCTGGCTGATGAGCCGACCGGAGCGCTCGACTCCCATTCCGGCGAGCAGGTCATGGAGCTGTTCCAGAGCCTGAACGACGAGGGCGTCAGCATCTTGATGATTACGCATGACGCGGAGATCGCATCGATGGCACAGCGCACCGTGGAGATCCGCGACGGAATGATGAAATCGAAGGAGGTGGCCGAAGCATGAAAAAAGGAAAAGCCGCAAAGAAAGCAGCGATTGCAGTCGTGACAGCGGTTGCCGTGGGCGGCGTCAGTGTCGGCGGTTATTACGGCATCCGCCAGGCGCAGAAGACGACCGTAAAAGTGTATCCGGTCAGTGACTTTACGAGTGGTTACTGGGGAGACAGCATGAACATGGAAGGCCAGATCACCTCGACGGCTTCCCAGAACATCTATCTTTCCGACAGCCAGACCATTTCCCAGGTTCTCGTCAAAGAGGGCGATGTGGTAAATGCCGGAGACACGCTGATGACATACGATACCAGCATGATCGAGCTGGATCTGGAAACGCAGCAGTTGCAGCTTGCACAGACAAAGCTGAAAATCCAGCAGAGTGAAAAAGAACTGGAAAAGCTGAAAAAGACAAAACCGGTATCGGATACCCCGCTGGATCCGGTGGAGCCGGATTTCCCGGAAGATCCCGACTTTCCGGATTTTCCAGATGAACCCATCGATCCGGATTTTCCGGACGAACCGATTCCGACCCCGGAACCGGAGCCGACGTACGAGGATGCTGTTCTGTACAGCAGTACGAATAAGCTTGTATTTGGTTCCAAACCATACAAAGGAGAAGGAACGCAGGAAGACCCATACACCTATCTCTGCGCACCGGGAACAGTCCTGACAGGCGGATTCCTGAATCAGATGGCAGGATACGCGGATGAAAAGGGAACGAAAAAAGAAGAGGACAGCGAAGGATACTGGTTTCGCCTGGAGATTCATGAGGAAAACAAAGCCGCAGAGGCGCTGGAAACCGTGTGGGAGCAGGATGGAACGAAGATTGCGAAAGCATACGAGACTTCGTATGAAGCAGTCCTGAGTCTGAAAGAATCCGAGTCGGCGGATGCACCGGAAGTAAAAATTACCACGCCGCTTGCCAACACAGAGGTGGCAGAGGGCGGCGGGCTGAAGCTGAAAATCGGAATCAATGAGAAGAAAGATACCGAAGAGAAGCCGGATGAGAAAGCTGACGATAAAACGGATGATAAAACCGAGAGTACGTCCGAGGACGATGTGACACAGCCGGGTGAAGCCGGAAATGGAAGCGGAGAGACAGACGATTTCACGGAAAACACCGAAACAGATGTCACTTACACATACGTCTGGAAACACAACGGAAAGACAATCGACGGAGATTTTAAGGATACTTACACAAAAGAAAACATCACAAAAGAGGATGCCGGAATCTACACAGTAGAAGTGACAGCGAAAAATGACAAGGGTACTTCCATGGCAGTCAGCACTGCAAATGTGGCGGTAAAAGAAGGAACGATTACCCCGGCACCAAGTGTAACTCCGACCCCGGGCGTTACGCCGGGACCGAGTGTAACTCCAGAGCCGACCATCAGCCCGGAACCAAGTACAACACCGATTCCGACCACAGAGCCGGTTCCAACAGAAACTCCGGTGCCGAGCGAGACCCCAGTTCCGACGGAAACGCCGACGCCGACCAAAGTCCCGGCAGAACCGGAAGCGGAACCGCAGAGCGAAAGTGCACAGGAAGCAGTGCAGACAACAGCAAAAACCGTATTCTACGGTGAAAAAGCATCGGTACAGTCCCTCTTTACATCATCCACAGGAAGCAGCGCCAACAACAATACTTCTTCCGGTGATGATACCCAGATGACCTACACAAAAGATGAGCTGAAAAAAGCCATCAGCGAAAAAGAGAGCCAGATCCGTGGTCTGAAGCTGGATCAGAAGGAAGAGGAACTCAAAGTCAAAAATACGCAGAAATCCCTGGATTCCCAGACCGTAAAAGCGACGATCAGCGGTGTGGTAAAGAAGGTTGGAAATGCAGAAAACCCGTCCAACGACGGAAGCGCCTTTATCCAGGTCAGCGGAAACGAAGGTCTGTACGTGCGCGGCTACTTAAGCGAGACGTATCTCGATCAGGTAAAAGTCGGCGACGAACTCAACGTGACTTCCTGGTCTTCGGGTGCTTTTGCAGCGGCAACCGTAACCGAGATTTCCCCGTACCCGACAACAAGCTACATGTCCTACAGCGAGACACCAGCCTCCTTCTACCCGTTCACAGCCGTTATCCCGGAGGGCGGAGAAGGTTTTGAAAACGGCGACTGGATCGAGATTGCAATCACTGTCGGAAACGATGTAGAAAACGGCAACGGCCTGTACGTCAGCAAAGAATTCATCCGTGAGGAGAACGGACAGAAATTCGTTTATATCCGGGATGAAAATGATAAATTAAAGAAACAGAATGTGGTAACCGGAAAACTTCTGTGGGGCAGCTATTACGAAGTGAAGAGCGGTCTTTCCGAAGAGGATTACATTGCATTCCCATACGGCAAAACCGTGGTGGAAGGCGCAGACACGAAGGAATCCAGTTCATCGGATTATTACAACAGTTAAGGAGGCGCACCATGTTAGAAAATGTAAGACTTTCCTTTCAGGGAATCTGGTCACACAAAATGCGTTCCTTCCTGACGATGCTGGGTATTATCATCGGAATTGCGTCGATCATTTCGATTGTCTCCACGATCAAGGGAACGAATGAGCAGATCAAACAGAACCTGATCGGAGCCGGAAACAACAACGTGACCGTCAGCTTAAAGCAGGGCGACGGCAATTACTGGATGGACAACGGACTGCCAAGCGGCGTGTCGAAACTGTCCGATGACCAGAAAAAGCGGATCCGCGAGCAGGATCAGGCGGAAAATGCATCGTTTTACACCGAAAGAACGTATGTGAGCGGCATCGCAAAAGGAAACACAACACTGGACAGCGCGAAGGCGCTTGGCGTGGATGAAAATTATCTGTCGACGTGCGGCTATCAGATTTATCAGGGACGCGGCTTTGTGGAGAGCGATTTCTCGAAGATCCACAAAGTTGTCCTCCTCGACGATACCGCAGTGCTGACACTCTTCCCGGATGAGTCGCCGGTCGGCAAAACGATCGAGATCATGGGAGAGCCGTTCACGGTGATCGGCGTGATCAAAAAAGCCGATTCGTTTCAGCCGGTCATCAATTCCAGGGATGACTACTATACGTACAATCAGGAATCCTATCCGCTGGTGCTGATGCCGGATGTCTGCTGGCCGATCGTATTCCAGTATGATGAACCGGAAAATGCCGTTGTGATGGCAAAAACGACCGAGGATATGAGCACGGTGGGAAAGACAACAGCGGATATCATGAACGAATCCGTGACCAATACAACTGATTCTCTTTCCTATCAGGCAGAGGATCTGCTGGAGAAAGCAAAGAGTCTGCAGGAGTTAGGCCAGAGCACGAACCAGCAGCTGATCTGGATCGCGAGCATTTCGCTTCTGGTCGGCGGTATCGGTGTTATGAATATTATGCTGGTATCTGTAACGGAACGTACAAGCGAGATCGGCCTGAAAAAGGCGATCGGAGCAAGAAAACGCAGAATTCTGTTCCAGTTCCTGACCGAGGCGGCGGTGCTCACCAGCATCGGCGGACTGCTCGGCGTGCTGGGCGGCATTATCATGGCACAGGTGATTTCGAGGGTATCGCAGACGCCTGTGGCGATCAGTATTCCGGCAATCATTTTCTCCGTGGTCTTCTCCATGGTGATCGGTATCGTATTCGGACTGCTGCCGTCGGTAAAAGCAGCGAACCTGAATCCGATCGATGCGCTGCGAAGAGAATAGAACAAAAAAGAGTTGAAAAATCCGTGCGGGTACAGCGTAGGTGCTGGATCCGTGCGGATTTTTTGTGCGGCGTGTGCGGATGAAACTTAAGATCTTTACTTTTTGCGGAAAGTCGGTTATACTGGAAAATAAGCGCAATTTGCGGCGCAGCAAAGAGGCATTCGAGTTTCGGATTCGGTATGTTTATGAAAATATAAGAAAGATTCAAAGACATTTCACATTCGTTTATGGTATAATCAAACAAGAGTATGACCAACGAAAAGGAGTATACGCGAATGAATATTTTGTTTTTTATCACACCGAAAAGTGAAACGGCTTATCTGTATGACGACTGCTCACTTCGGCAGGCCATCGAGAAGATCGAATATCATAAATACACGGCGGTTCCGGTACTGAACAAAAAGGGCTGCTACGTGGGAACACTGACGGAAGGAGATCTGCTCCGCATCATAAAAGAACGGTATCTGCTGAATTACCATGAAGCAGAGGATATCCCGCTCTGGCAGGTTCCAAAACGGTGGAATTATGAGTCCGTCAACATCAACAGCAACATCGAGGACCTGATCGAGATGTCCATGCGGCAGAATTTCGTTCCAGTTGTGGATGACGAGGGAATCTTCATCGGCATCATCCGAAGAAGAGATATCATCCAGTACTGTTATCAGAAAAGCGGCATCAAAGAAGAGGAAGAAGCCCGGCGCAGCGCGCGGAAACAAAACGCAGAACAGATGATTCTGCAGTAAAGAAGAAAATGAGGGAAACATTATGAAAAAACTGATCGATCTTATCCAGGAAGAGCTGGTAAAAGCCTTTACCGCTGCGGAGATGGACCCGTCCTATGCAAGGGTTTCCGTTTCCAACCGCCCGGATCTGTGCGAATACCAGTGCAACGGCGCAATGGCAGCTGCAAAAGCATACCACAAAGCACCGATCCAGCTGGCTGAAGCAGTTGTAGAAAAAGTGACCGATCACAGCGTGATCGGTGAAATTGAAGCCGTAAAACCGGGATTCATCAACCTGAAAATCAACCCGGAATTTCTGGCAGATTATCTTTCCAAAATGCAGAACGACGAAGATCTTTCTGTAGAGAAAGCAAAAAATCCGAAAACCATCATCGTAGATTACGGCGGAGCAAACGTGGCAAAACCGCTTCACGTCGGCCATCTCCGTTCCGCGATCATCGGGGAAAGCATTAAGCGTATGGGACGCTTCATGGGCCACAACATGATCGGTGACGTTCATCTTGGAGACTGGGGTCTGCAGATGGGACTGATCATCACCGAGCTGCAGGAGCGCCATCCGGAGCTTGTTTATTTTGATGAGTCCTTTACGGGAGAGTACCCGGAGGAAGCACCGTTTACGATCAGCGAGCTCGAGGAGATTTATCCTTGCGCAAGCGGCAAATCGAAAGAGGACGAGGACTATAAGAAACGTGCACTCGAGGCAACGAGAGAGCTGCAGCAGGGCAGAAGAGGATATCGTGCGATCTGGAAACACATTATGAACGTTTCTGTTGCCGATCTGAAAAAGAACTATGGAAACCTCGACGTTCATTTCGATCTGTGGATGGGTGAGTCCGATGCACAGGAGTACATTCCAGACATGGTAGATTACCTGAAAGACAATGGTTATGCACATTATGACCAGGGCGCACTCGTTGTTGATGTCAAAGAAGAGACAGACACAAAAGAGATCCCGCCGTGCATGATCTTAAAATCCGATGGGGCAGCTCTGTATGATACGACAGACCTGGCAACCATCATCCAGCGTATGAAACTGTACAAGCCGGACGAGATCTGCTATCTGGCAGACAAACGTCAGGAGCTTCACTTCGTACAGTGTTTCCGCTGTGCAAGAAAAGCAAAACTGGTGAATGATGATACCGTTCTTTCCTTTATCGGCTTTGGTACCATGAACGGAAAAGACGGAAAACCGTTCAAGACCCGTGAGGGCGGCGTTATGCGTCTGGAGCGTCTGATCGGCGAGATCAACGATGAGATGTATCAGAAGATCGTGGAGAACCGCAGCGTAAAAGATACGGATGCAAGAGGAACGGCACAGATTGTCGGACTGTCTGCTATTAAATACGGTGACCTGTCCAACCAGGCATCGAAAGATTATGTATTCGATGTTGAGAGATTTACTTCCTTCGAGGGAAACACCGGTCCGTACATCCTGTACACGATCGTTCGTACAAAATCCATCCTCGGAAAATATAAAGAAGAGGGAAATGAACTGAAGAAAGGCGCACTTCTGGCACCGAAGAGCGACAGCGAGAAAGCTCTGATGCTTTCCGTATCCCGTTTCAACGGCGTTGTGGAGAACGCATTCGAGGAGAAAGCACCGCATAAGATCTGTGCTTATATCTACGAGCTTGCAAACGAGTTCAACCATTTCTACCACGAGACCAAGATCTTAAGTGAGCAGGATGAGGCAAGAAAAGCATCTTACCTGGCACTGCTGGATCTTGTCCGCGAGGTACTTGAGACCTGCATCGACCTGCTGGGATTCTCGGCACCGGAACGGATGTAAGATTCGTCAAGAGGGAAAAAATAGATAAAAAACAGGCGATTTTTTTGGCAGCCGTCGGCTTCTGTAGTTCTTGCGGAAACGGCGGCTGTTGTGTTATACTTACATCACGATTTTTCATCCGCTTGGACATTCGTCCTGAAAAATCGATTCTATATTACTCTATCGAAGAGCCATTCGGCTCAATTTATATCCATGTACAAAAACAGAATATCGGACTGACAAACACTTTGACGTAAAAAGAGGAGGCGGGATCATTGGAAAAGTAGAACTTCCGGGAGGGAAGTATCGCCTGCTGTCAGTGCTCGGAAGAGGGGCAACGTCTGTCGTTTATCTTGCAGAGAAAACTGGATCCGGAAAGCGGTATGCAGTCAAGGTAAGTATATGTGACAGGGAAAAACTGCGCCGGGAAGCGTTTCTTTTACAGAAGTTTTCATATCCCGGGATTCCCTGTGCGGTGGAACTTCTGGAAAGTGGGACAAAAAGCTTTCTGGTGATGGAAGCTGTAAACGGAAAATCTATCGGACAGCGTATGCGTAAGGGAGAACGGTTTTCCAGCCGGGAAATTCTGAAAACGGGAATTGCCCTGAGCGGGATTCTCTGTTATCTCCATGCACAGAACCCGCCGGTTTTCTACCGGGATCTGAAGCCGGACAACGTGATGATAACAGAGCGTGGTGAAATATACCTTGTGGATTTCGGTGCAGCCGGAACAGAAGAAACGGGTGTGGAAGTCCGTTATGGAACCCGCGGTTATGCAGCGCCGGAGCAGTATGACGGGAAGTGTGACGCCCGTTCCGATCTTTATGCACTCGGCGCACTGCTTGCGGCAATGGCGAAGCATGCGAAAAAGCGGCAGAAAAGAGGACTCTGGCGGGTGATGGAAAAGTGTATGCAGAAAAAGCCGGAGGAGCGGTATGCGTCTGCCGGAGAAGTCAAAAAGGCACTGCGGCGGCTGGAAAGAAAGCAAAAAGGCAGGAAGACTCTGCGGATCTTTGCAGTTTTTGCTTTTCTGACAGGAGGAGCGGCTGCGGTTGCCAGCAGGATGCCATGGGGGCAGTTTCCGGCGGCAGACGAATGGGAGGAGCAGGGAGATCTCTGGTTCTGCGGAAATCCGGTGGAAGAAGGCAGTCTGCCGAACTACCAGAAAGCGCGGGAAGCGTTCTTAAAGGCAGACCATCTCAGTCAGGCGGGGCGTGTGGAGCAGGAACTTGTGGAATACTGTCTGGCGGATGATGCGGCAAGGGAAAAAATGCAGATGGAGCCATTGCTGGCTGAATTTTATGATGACACGCAGCAGGAGCCGGAAAAGGAAAAACGCTGCCGCAGATATCTTGCTGTTGCAGGAATGTATTTCAGTTTTTCCGAAGAACTGGCGCGTGAAAATGACACAGACGCCATGCGGAAAGGAATCGAAGTGCTGGAAAAGGCCGCAGGCGAGAATATGGAGGGGCAGTGGGAGGCGGTTATCTGGCAGAGACTGGCGGATGCGTGCTATCTTGGCGGAAAATCCGGGGATGGGGAAAGAGAACAGGACTGGTGCCAGGAGAGTTTTCTCTATTACGAACGGCTTCTGTGCAGCAGACAGGATGGAAACCGGCGGAAAAATCTGCTCAGGGCCGCAGAGCTGGCACTTCAGTTCGACATGCAGGAAAAAGCAGAACAGTACCTCAACGAGGCCGCAGAAATTCCGGGAATGGAGGAGGATATTTTTTATCAGCAGATCAGAAAAAGATGGGAGGAAGCAGGATGAGAAAAAAGACCATATGCGCAATGATGACAGGATTCCTGGCAGTCCAGGGAATCGAAGTCCACGCGGAGACACAGCAGACGACAGGCGAGGCCGCAAGTGCGGTGGAAAGCGTGGAATTAGAAGCTGAAATCATCGAGAACAGTGATGTGACAGATGCAGACGGGAAAGCCGGACCGGAGGAACTGCTGCCGGACGAAAAGTCAGAAGAAGAACCGCCTATAGAAGAGAAACCAGAGCAGGAACCAGAGCCGCCGGAAGAGAAAACAGATCCGGCAGAGACCGGAAAGAAAGAGAAAGAAGGAGAAGAAAAAATGCTTCCCCCGACGGTAATTCCGGATCCGGAGAAAGAACCAGCGGAAAGGTGGGAAGAAGAGGAGAAAGAAATTTCGGAAGATTCAGAATCGGGGAAGCCAGGAGAATTGCCGGAGGCAGGAGATATGGGTTCCGGGGAATCGGAATCAGAGGAAGGATGTGAAGAAACAGATACAAAAGAATCAGAGACAGAAGAGTCAGATTCGGAGAGAACGGATTTTGGAGAAATGGACACAGAAAAACCAGATTATGAAGATACAGGTTCAGAAAAATCCGGAACGGAAAATTTGATGCCAGAAGATCCGGAACCGGAAAAGCCTGATATGGAAGAAACGAAGCAGGAATCTCCGTCAACCGAAAAAGAGTCAGAAAATCAAACCTCGGAAACAAAAGCACCAGAAAAAGAGGAGCCTACCGTAATGCCAGATGCCGGAAAGTCAAACACAGAAAAGCAGGAACAAACGGGGCCCGGGCAATCGTCTCCGGAGAAAGAAGAACTCAAAACAGACGAACAGCTGCCCGTTGCTGCAGCCACGCCCGAGGAGGTGACCCAAGATCCAGATGATATTCCGCTACAAACAGAAGAAAGCAGTCCTCCGCCTGCCGAAACTCCATCTAAGAGTGCCGGGGAGGAGCCATCTCAAATACGGCCGCAGATCATCGCCGATTTCGTATTATCACAGATAGCAGACGAAGATTTCGAAGCGCCGAACCCCCTGATTATCCGCCCGGCCGACACCAGCGTCGAAATAGATCCCGGTTATACCCCGGAAATTCTGCTCGAGGGAGCCGCCGACACGGCTGAAATTCTTTCCTGCATGGTAAATGGCTCCGAAGCCGAATATGAATGGAAAGAAAACAAAATCTGTCTGAAAGCCGAGAGCCTTTCCGAAGGCTACAACCGCATCACTGTAAAAGTGCGTGGCGCAGACGGCATTGTACGAACCATGAAACCGTGGGAAGTCAACGTGAAACCAAAAACTTCCACACTTGTCAGCCAAAGAACCAGCCAGAAACCAAAAGGAACCCGCCTCTTGCAGTCCTTAAGGCGCCTCTGGAACCTGATTCGTGCCATTGCCGAAATTCAGAATCAGACCACCCGCTATCTGCGTGCACTCTGCAGAAAATAGCCTGATCCGGTTTTGTTTGTATTTCTAATTTCGATATGCTAGAATAAAAGACATGTCATACGATAAAAAAGTAAAAGAGGAAATAAGAGTATGTCAGATATGATATTATTTGATCTGGACGGAACCCTGACCGATTCCGGTCCTGGAATTACAAGATGCGTACAGTATGCGCTGGCATCCTTTGGCATCGAAGAGCCGGATCTGGAAAAACTGAACTGTTACGTGGGACCGCCGCTTCTGGAATCTTTCATGAATTTTGCAGGCCTTGGCTGCGAAGAAGCACAGCAGGCCATCACAAAATACCGGGAGCGGTACGAGGCAGAGGGCATTTTTGAAAATGAAGTATACGAGGGAATCCCGGAGGTTCTGGCGTATCTGAAAGAGAAGGGAAAAATTCTGGCGGTAGCATCGTCCAAACCGGAAAAATACGTGGAGCAGATCCTGGAGCATTTCGAAATCAGAAAGTATTTTACCGTAGTAACCGGTTCAGAAATGAACGAAACCAGAACCGACAAAGGAGAAGTCATCGCAGAGACGCTGCGCCGACTCGGAGCAGAAGACAGCCGTTCCGACGTGGTGATGGTTGGTGACAGAAGCTATGACGTAATCGGGGCAAGAGAAAACGGACTGCTCTGTGTCGGCGTATCGTATGGGTACGGCGGAAGAGAAGAACTCGAGGCAGCAGGTGCCGCAAAGGTATGTGATACACCGGAAGAACTGAAACTGCTGGCGGAGGATCCGAAAGAAGAGAAGAAAAGACGCGACCGCATCAAAAAAATGAAGCCGGAGCGTATCCCGTGGCTGACAAGAGGAGAAAGTGGAACAGGAATCTTTGCGCCGAAAGAGAAAAAAGCAGAGAATATAAAAGAAAAAAGGACAGCGAAAACAGAGCCAAAAACGGAGGAAATCGTAATTCCTATCCAGCGGAAGCTATGGCGTCTTTTAAAACCGCTTCTGACGTACGAACTGTTTCTGATCGGAGCAACCGTACTTCTGGCGCTGATCCTGATGACGTTTACGACCGGCGGTTATCTGGAAGAGCGTATGCACGCGACATCCGTTCTTGCATCAGCAATCGGCAGTCTGGCGGCGATCCCGGTTCTCTGGAAACAGTACAAAAAAGATGAAGGCATGTTCCCGAAACCGGAAAAACGGTGGAGTGCGGCAGAGGCAGCCGCCTGTATTCTGCTGGTTATGACCTTCGGCCATCTCCTGAACACTGTCATGAACGTGACCGGCTTTACCAGAATCTTTTCCGGCTATCAGGACATGGCATCAAAGATTTATGAAGGACAGAACCCGCTGCTTCTGATCCTGTCCGTCGGTGTGCTGAGCGCGGCCGCAGAGGAAATTGTTTTCCGCGGCATGATTTACCGCAGGGCAAAAGATTTCTGGGGAACCGGCTGGGGCATCGCAGCATCATGTCTGCTGTTCGGTGCATATCACGGCAATGTGACGCAGTTTGTCTATGCAGCCGTGGTAAGTGTGCTTCTGATCCTTATTTATGAGCGGTGCGGAACACTCCTTGCCCCGGTTCTTGCGCACATGGCAGAAAATATCTGGGGACTTTACCGGAGCCAGTTCGTATCCTGGATGACCCAAAAAGCGCCGGCAGGTGCATGGATGTTCGTCTTTTTGGAAGCGGTAATCTGCGCCGGAACGTTCTGGTATCTGTTTTTAAAGGATAAACAGGGGAAAACACAAAAATAACAGAAAAAAACCGCAGAATCCGCGAAAAAAATGCTTGTCATGAAAAAAACTCTGTGATACAATCTTACTGTTGCACAATAAGCACCCATGCGGTACCAAGGATGGTGCCTGTTTTTTGAAAAACAGGTTCCAAGGTGAAAAAACATGGGGAAGAATAAAACCATAAGGAGATAAAACAATGAGCGTAATTTCAATGAAACAGTTACTGGAAGCCGGTGTTCATTTCGGACATCAGACAAGAAGATGGAATCCTAAAATGGCTCCGTACATCTACACAGAGCGTAATGGTATCTACATCATCGACCTGCAGAAATCTGTAGGAATGGTAGATGACGCATACAAAGCTGTTGCAGACATCGCAGCAGACGGCGGCACAATCCTTTTCGTAGGAACCAAAAAACAGGCTCAGGACGCTATCGCTGTTGAGGCAGAGCGCTGCGGAATGTACTATGTAAACGAGAGATGGCTCGGCGGTATGCTGACCAACTTCAAAACCATCCAGAGCCGTATTGCAAGACTGAAAGCAATCGAGACCATGGAGCAGGATGGCACCTTCGAAGTTCTTCCGAAAAAAGAAGTCATTGAGTTAAAGAAAGAGCTTGCAAAACTGCAGAAAAACCTTGGCGGTATCAAAGAAATGAAGAGACTGCCGGACGCTATCTTCGTAGTAGATCCGAAAAAAGAGAGAATCTGCGTACAGGAAGCTCATACACTGGGAATTCCGCTGATCGGTATCTGCGATACCAACTGCGATCCGGAAGAGCTTGACTATGTAATTCCGGGTAATGACGACGCTATCCGTGCCGTAAAACTGATCGTTTCCAAAATGGCAGACGCAGTTATCGAGGCAAAACAGGGCGAGGCTGAGGAAGCTGCATACGAAGAAGCAGCAGAGACAGACGCTGAATAATTTACGCGAAGTAATGAACTGGGGGGAACTTGAAATTCAGGTTCCCTTCGGCGAATCTCACAATAGCAGATCGGCATGAAGATGCAGTCTGCTGAATCACGTATACGGAGGAATAAAACAATGGCTATTACAGCAGCAATGGTAAAAGAGTTAAGAGAAGTAAGCGGTGCTGGTATGATGGACTGCAAGAAAGCTCTTACAGCTACCGAAGGTGATATGGACAAAGCAATGGAGTTCCTGAGAGAAAAAGGACTTGCTACTGCTCAGAAAAAAGCTGGCAGAATCGCAGCTGAGGGTATCGTTATGCTGAACGTATCCGAGGATGGAAAGAAAGCTGTCGCTGTAGAAGTAAACGCTGAGACAGACTTCGTTGCAAAGAACGAGAAATTCCGTGGCTATGTAGCACAGGTTGCAGAGCAGGCTATGGATACAACTGCAGCAGACGTAGAAGGATTCCTGGCAGAGCCTTGGAAATTCGATACCAACGAGACCGTTGGCGAAGAGCTGGCTCATCAGATCGCTACCATCGGCGAGAACATGAACATCCGTCGTTTCCAGCAGGTAAAAGAGGAGAACGGTTTCGTTGCTTCTTATACTCATATGGGCGGTAAAATCGGTGTTCTGGTTGACGTTGAGACAGACGTTGTAAACGACGACCTCAAAGAGATGGCTAAAAACGTTGCAATGCAGATTGCAGCTCTTCGTCCGCAGTACACAAGCCGCGACGAAGTAAGCGCAGACTACATCGCACATGAGAAAGAAATCCTCATGGCTCAGATCCAGAACGACCCGAAAGAGTCCCAGAAACCGGAAAAAGTTATCCAGGGAATGATCCAGGGCCGTATCAACAAAGAGCTCAAAGAGATCTGCCTGCTTGACCAGGTATACGTAAAAGCAGAAGACGGAAAACAGTCCGTAGCTCAGTACGTAGCACAGGTTGCTAAAGCAAACAACGCAACTGTAGCAGTAAAAGGCTTCGTTCGTTTCGAGACCGGTGAAGGAATCGAGAAGAAAGAAGAGAACTTCGCTGAGGAAGTTGCTAAACAGATGAACGCATAATCTTACAGTTCGCATAAGAATTTGAACCGTATTATTATCA
>OLFX01002434.1_pt1 | contig 15551 bp, 8 predicted proteins | sample 1605091 | NCBI WGS metagenome assembly OLFX01 (sample SAMEA3888906, study PRJEB22519) | human gut metagenome | biome: human gut; feature: human-associated habitat; material: faeces | place: Denmark | collected 2012 | reverse complement strand
GGAGCCGCCGACCGTGCTCAGTTGCAGCTTCTGTCCATAGACCACAGTGTTGTCACCGGTGATGCGCAATGTCTCCTGAGGTTCCTTTGCCGTCAGGGTCAGTACCAGATCCTTGGTAAAGTTTTTATAATTTGGATTGGAAATCGTTACCGTCCAACAGATGGTGTCATTTTCCGCACCGGCTGTCAGCCTGTAGGTGATCTTTCCGGCTGTATTAATCATAGCCGGTTCCACCTTTGCAGATCCCGAAGTTTGTGCCTCGGAAATGCTGTATGTCCATGTCTCCCCGGCAGGAAGTCCTGTGTAATCGGGTGTGAAGGTCTTCTGCTTCCGGTCGGAGAATTTCTGCTTTAAGTTCTCCTCCTGCAATACACCGCCCTTAGCCTGCGTAATCGCTACCTTTGCGGTGGTCATGTTGGAAACAAGCTTATAGTTGTCTGCCGCTTTTCCCTGCAGGGTCACCGTAACGGTAACTTTTTTGTCTGTGCCGACATTCGCATTAACCATCTTGCCGGTCGCGGTATAATCGGAACTTGTCAGCGTTGCAACAAGTGTGTTTGTGCTGTCTTTGAAGGTCACTTCTAAAATGATCACGGAGGTATTATTCCGCTCGTAGCTGCGGTCTTGCGTGCGCGCGGTTGCAATGCTGATAGGCTTTGCAGTAATAGTTGCCCTGGTCTTATATGTTCCGCCGGTCAGTTCATAGTGAGAGGCAAACTCACCAAGAAGTTTTACCGTTACCTCTGCATCCTGTTTCCCGGCGTTTTCACTTTGGAAAGCACCGGTCACCGTGTAGTCCATACCCGCTACCAGACTATCTATTCTCACGTCTGCCTCGTTGGCAAAAACTACCCCTGTGACGTCAGCATTCACGCTTCCATCGTATTCCTTGTTGGCAACGGTAGCCTGTACAATATGAACACGTGCCTTATTCACCGTCAGTGTGTAACTTGCCGTGCCTAACTTATAGTTCTTCGTCTCGGCGGCTGTCGCGGTAATGGTTGTCTCGCCCACTCCGACAACGGTAACCTCACCTTTTTCATTCACAGTTGCAACGGAATTGTCGTTGCTTTGGTAAGTCACCACGCCGTTGCCCATATTGGTAAGCTTATTGTTGGCAGGCTGCGTTCCATAGGAGGTCGTCACAGTGGACTTTTCAAAGCTCAGCTTCGGATCCGCCTTCTCAATGGCAAATTTCTTAACAACATCTGCAAATCCATAATTCCCCTTTGCCTTAACGGTTACGAAACCGGCATTCGTACCGGCGTTTACGTTATCACCGTAAATAATGGTGTAGTCCGTACCCTTCGTCAGCGGTCTGCCATCGATGGTTACGGTAACATCCGGTGTAATCCGTTCGCCGGTATAAGTATAAGTTGTGTTACCGCTCAGTTCCACAGTCGGTTCGGTAATAATGGGAGTAATCCTAAACGCCCAGTTTTCATCCGTCAGGTCACTTGCTGCGTTAAAATTCGAGCCGTACGCCACACTGATTTTAACCTTGTATTCACCCGCATTCATGGGCTGCACTTCCGTCTCGCCCTGATAGTATTTCACCATAACATCGCCCATGCCGGTGATGTTCGTCGCAGTCTTGATGTCTGCAGTCTTTGCCATGCCGTCATATGTCAAGCTGCCCGGTGCGGTAAAGACAAAATTTTTCGCTGCGGGATCTGCCTTTTGAATCTCATAAGTCACACTGGCTGTCACACCACCCACTGTGATGCTTGCGGTATAAGCACCGACATTGGTGGGATAGGAACCGTCAGGGAGTGTAGCACCCTGTCCGTTTCCAACCGTGTAGCTGATTGTGGGATCCTTCTCACCGGTGAGCAGTTTGTTCTCAAGTATTGCCTTTTTGTTGCTGCCATCGTAGATCAGAGTATTCTCCTCAGGTGCCTTGATGGTCACGCTGCCGCCGTCAATGTTGGGACAGTTCGTTGTATTAACGCAGGTGGCGGTAATCGACTTGCCGTCTGCGCCCAGCGTGTATTGCCAACTGTGCTGGTGGGCGCTAAGGTACAGATTACCCTGCGCATCCTTTATAACCATATAGCCCCTATCTGTATTGTCCGGCTTGAAAATCTTAGTATAGTCCACCAAGCCGGTTGCTCCGGTAGCAATCTGAACCGGAACTTCTGCCGTGGGGCTATTGGTGATAGACACACCAATACTTGCGGCATCCGTCAGGCTTGAATCAATGTTGATAAATGATTTCGAGTTTTCATCATATTCGAACAGGAGAACATTCATGTCGGTGTTGCCGGTAATCTTTGCCGTGCCGCCGACCGTCATTGTAACATTCGCAGGAATATCTGCTCCTACTTTATTGCCGGTGATGGTACCGCCATACATATTAAACACATCAGTACCGGAAATCCCATCCACACCATTCCTATTTCCGGTGATGGTGCCGCCATACATGGTGAATGTAGCAGTGTCAGTGCTAGAGTGAGCATTGAGTTGCACACCATCAGACTTCTTATCGGTTGAGGTGATGGTACCGCTCTCGTGGTCGCACAGGGTCAGATTGCCATTCTTGGGAATAACAAACGTCGAAGCATCCTGTGCCGAATTGGTGATGCTCTTTCCGTTCAGGCAGAGATTTACGTTGCCTGAGATTTTGATCGTACCGGCAAACGTAATATCGTTCAGTAAGTAGTAGTTGCCCGCAGGAAGTTTGTATTCCATCCCTTCTGTGCCATTGCTACTGCTTACTTTCGTTCCGCCGCGCATCAGCGCCTGTGTATCTGCATTATAGGTCAGGGGAGTCCACAACACATCGTCATGCTTAGTCTTGTGACTGCAGTCTGCACTGCCACAGATTGCATGCTCATGCAGCTCGCCACTTACCACATACAGACTGTTGTCGATGTTCTGCTCGCTGTATGTGTTGCTGCTATTATTGTCGATGGTGAATTTGCCCGCAATTTCATCCGTCAGGGTAATCCCCGTGGCTGCCTCGGCGAACTTCATAAAATCTCCCTCCGCAGGCAGCTTTTCCAGCGTCACACCAATGTTTGCACCATCCGTCAAACTTGTGCCGCTGCCCCTAGTCGAGCCGACGGTGATAGTCTTGCCGCCAGGCAAATAAACATTGCCATTGGTGTTGCCGGTAATGTTCACATCCCCGTTGACTTCCATGGCTTCAACACTCTCAGCTACATACACACCACTACCGTTGTTCTTCGCCGTGTTACCGGTGACACTGACACCACTCCATTCGACGCTATGATCACCTTTCACGGCAACACCGCCGCCGTTGGCATCGGCTTCGTTACTGGTGATGCTGCCACCACACATCTCAAAGGCGCAATCCATGTCAACGCCGCCACCGTTGGCGGCTGCCTTGTTGCCGGTAATCGTTCCACCTAACATCAAGAGTCTGCCAACGACATACCCCCCGTTCACTTTATAATTACTTACACGTCCAGCCACGCCACCGCCATTGTTTGCGCTGTTGTCTGTGATGCTGCCGCCGTACATGTAGAAGAAACTGCCGTCCAAATACACACCGCCACCGTGGTCATCAGTGTTGTTGCCGGTGATGTTTCCACTATACAGGCTAAGGTCACTGAAGGGTTTTAAATATACGCCACGCCCTTTCATACCGTCAACATGGGTAATCTCTCCTGTGTTGTTACCGCTGCCGTTACAGTCACAAAGTGTAAGTGAATCCGTATCTTTTCCTTCACCTACGGTAATGGTGTCAAAATTGCCGTTAGCTGTGATGCTGTAACCATTCAAACAAAGTGAGATGTAGCCTGTCGGATTCCAGCTCGTATTATTCAGAGCAATATTAGTCGTTAAATAGTAATACTGTCTGTGTGAGCTACTACTTCCACCCTTGATGTTGCGCAGATCCTCTTCCGTCCTGATCGCAGTCCACAGCACATTTTTGTGATTCTTACTCTCAGTGCAGTTCGCCGTGCCACAGAGACCATGCACATGTAATTCGCCGCTTGAAAAGTTGACAGCGTTGTCTAACGCATACTTGTAATAGCCGGTATCGCTGTTGAAAGCATTCAGGTCATCCGCGGTCAGTGTGTAATCATCGCTTGTACCCTTGGCGATGGCAACTCGCACACCCTCGGCGAGCTGCTGTCCCATGGTCACGCCAATCTTGGCGGAGCTGCTCAACCCGTTCGCACCGATGAGAATGGTCTTGCCGCTGGGCAAATAGACATTGTTATCGTTTCCATTACCCGCGTTGTCGGTGATTTGTGCCGTACTGGACACAGTAAACTTGCCGTAATAGGGCTCAGAAATATATACACCACCGCCGTTTTTGCTAGCGACGTTGTTTGAAATCCTACCACCGGACATGGTAAACCTCATATTTCCATATGCACTCTTCAGCCATATACCACCACCGTTACCAGTAACGGCTGTGTTTCTAACGATATTACCACCAGATATATTGAATTTTACTGACTTACTAATTGTAGATTCATAGTATATACCACCACCGCTAGACGGTGCATGGTTGCTGTCAATACTACCACCGGATATAACGAAGTTGGTGCTATCTTTTGCATACACACCGCCGCCGTTACCGTTTATGGTTACTTTGTTATCAGAGATACTGCCCTTATACATGTAAAAATTACCACCATCTACGTATACACCGGCACCACTACCTTTGGCAATCTGGTTTTTGGTAATTTCGCCGTTATACAGTATCAAGGTACCCAAGGACATTATACCTCGTCCTATATTATCCTGTGCATGGGTAATCTTGCCGACCACTTTCTGACAGTCGGTGATAATCAGCTTCGTTCCTTTCGCAACCTGAATGGCATCAACTTCTGCTGCACAGGTGATTGTTTTTCCATTTAAACAGAGTGCTACATCATAAGTGCAGATCCATGTATCATTCAATTTAACATTGTCTGTCAGATAATAATAGCCCCCACTCTTGATGTCAGTCAGATTGGAAACGCCTATCCAGGTCTGATTTCCATGATTCTCGCTGTCACCACAGGTTGCGCCACAAACGGGATGCCGATGCGGTTCGGTCGCCGACAATTTCACCTCGCCACCCACAAGAACTGGATAGAGGTTCTCTTTATCACTGCAAATATGATCCAAATCTTCTTCGGTCAGGTGACCGCCACCCCCAGCCTCCACAGCTACCGCGGCAACCGTTACGAGGTTGCTCTCGGTGGGTGTATCCTGGGTGGATACGCCGATTTTTCCGGCGAATGTGGATAATTTACTAATCCGAATTGCATTGCCGGTAGCCAGATAGACATTGTTCTGAACATCTTGACACAAGTTGTCACAGACCCGAGGAGCACCGCCGGCAATTTTAAAAGTACTATTTTCTACATAGACGCCGCCACCATTCTCGGTTGCCGTGTTATTGCTAATCTGCGCATTGCCGCTCATGGTAACCTGACCGTTTTTACGTACATACACAGCACCTCCTTGGGTGGCTGTATTGCCGCTGATTTTCGCATTATCGGACATATATAAGCAGTTACCGACTTCTCCGTCAGTGCTGGCAAATATATACACTCCGCCACCTGATGTCGTCCATTTGGTGGGAGCAATGTTGTTACTAATCTGTGCATTGCCGGACATGTTCATGACGCTTTTGTCCGACAACAGTACACCGCCAGCAGAAGCAGAGACCATGTTGTCGCTGATTACACCACCATACATGTTAAATGTGCTACCGATCGCAGCGACGCCACCACCCCAACTTGCAGCATTGCCTCTGATTGCACCGCCATACATATTAAATGTGCTATTATGCACATACACACCGGCTCCATTATAACTGCCTTGGAGCTTATTACCACAAATAGTTCCACCGTACATGGTAAAAGTGGCGTTATTATCCACTTTCACACCTAAATCCGACCTTCCCACGCTGTGAGTGATAACTCCACCTGTAACGGAGATGCGGTTCTCCGTATTCTCCTCGCACGGCACCCATCGAGTGAACAGACCTTCCTTGCTTGTGGTGAAATAGTGCATACTCTCACTACTATTGCAGTCACAGAGAGTAAATTGTCCCTTATCTATCTCAATGACAACAAAATCCCCGTTTGCCGCAATGCTGTGACCATTCAGACAAAGCACCACGTTATTGTTCGGTTTCCATGTTTCCATTGTCACGATATCCTGAGTCAGGTAGTAATATCCTTCCGTTGCAGCTTGCAGTGCTGCTTCACTGTCTATGGACTTCCACTCTGTCACAATGCTATGCTTATACTTATCTGTGCATGTCGCGCCGCAGATGGGATGGTCAACATGCTGACCTTCCGCCACCGTCATCGGAACCGTCATCGGTGTATTCAACGCTTCAGAAATAGCATGAAGTCGTGTCATATCCAGTTCTGCGATCTGCTCCTTGGTCAGTGACTCCATAGCCTCGTCGATGGCTTCCAGCTGCGCACCGACACTTTCTGCATTTTCCACCGTCACTTCGTCCGGCAGAGCATCGATGAGTGCCTGTACCTTCTGCACTGCTGCCTTCTTCTCATCGTCTGCCGAGGTATCCTGCGTGCCGGCATCACTATCGCTGACACTTTCCACTGAGGGTTCCACAGTATCGGGGGCTTCGCCCGCAGTGGAATCTTCCGTCCCGGGAGTTGCCGCAGTGGTGCTCTTATCAGCCGGAGTCTCTTCCCCCGGTGCCGCAGCTGCTTCTGCTTCCTCTTGCTCTGCCGCAGAGTCTGTTTCCTGCTGTTCTTCCTGTTCTGCCACCGCATCAGCCTCCTGTGCGAATGCTGTCATGGGCAGTGTTGAGAAGCAGAGAATAAATGCCAGTAACATGCTCAATACTCGTTTTTTCATAGCGTTTTACCTCTTTCCGATGGGCATAGTGATACCCATTATCTTAAAGATAACGTACCACACTTTCTCTCAGCGGAACCAGGGGCTGCATGAATCGACCCAAATATGTCATGAATCGACCGAAGAGGACTTTAAATGGCTCAATGCGGTTCAATAGCAAGTATTCCTTGAAAAAGTCTTTCCGGTATTATATTCTATTATTATGTCCTATAAAAATCAGTTACAAAGTATACACACAGAAAGGTTTCTATATGTGGATTGCAGATCATTGGAAAGATTATGAAGTGCTGGATACGTCCAGCGGAGAAAAGTTAGAGCGTTGGGGAGATTATATTCTCGTCCGTCCGGATCCCCAGGTCATCTGGAAGACACCCCACGATCATAAGGGTTGGAAGCAGAAAAACGGTCATTACCACAGAAGTGCCAAGGGCGGCGGAGAATGGGAGTTCTTCCATCTGCCGGATGAATGGGCGATTCATTACACCCTGCCTTTTCAGAAGGAAGCCTGCGGTAAGACTGATCCTCTGACCTTCCATCTGAAGCCCTTCAGTTTCAAACATACCGGTCTGTTCCCGGAGCAGGCTGTGAACTGGGACTGGTTCTCCGGTCTGATCCATGAGGCAGGCCACCCCGTGAAAGTACTGAACCTCTTCGCTTACACCGGCGGTGCTACTGTATCCGCTGCGGCTGCGGGAGCTGCTGTGACCCATGTGGATGCGTCCAAGGGTATGGTCGGCTGGGCGAAGGAGAACGCTGCTGCCAGCGGGCTTGCCGATGCTCCTATCCGCTGGCTGGTGGACGACTGCATGAAGTTCGTAGAGCGTGAGATCCGCCGTGGCAACAAATACGACGGCATCATCATGGATCCCCCTTCCTACGGCAGAGGTCCTAAGGGCGAGATCTGGAAAATAGAAGATAATATCTGGGATTTCGTAGGACTGACCGCACAGCTTTTATCCGATGATGCGCTGTTCTTCCTGATCAATTCGTACACTACAGGATTGCAGCCCGCCGTGCTGTCCTATATGATGAATTCCACCCTGACGAAAAAGTTCGGCGGTCATGTGGAAGCCGAAGAGATCGGCCTCCCTGTCACCGAGAGTGGGCTGGTACTGCCTTGCGGCGCTTCCGGGCGCTGGCAGCGTGACTAAATTATACGCATAACATGCAATCGCAAAAAGGAGCCCCCTTGTGAGGCTCCTTTCTTCTATAGCACATATTTTCTTAACACCGGGATCTTGCGCAGCACCCATGCGGTTGCCGTTGCCAGTGCCAGCACTACCAGGCAGATTGCAACCAGCAACAAAATCAATACCGCTTGTCCCGCGGCTACAGACTGCACACCGCATTGTTCCAACACCGTAAAGGGTGTGATCTTCACGAATTTATACAACAAGTTCACATACACCGGATGTACCAGGTATACGGCGAAGCTCAAGGCTCCCGCCTCCTGCCAGGGGATCCGATGTATTCTGTCCTTCTCCCGGGCAGCCAAAGCCGCGCCATCTCCTCCCCCATTCCATCCTGCAGCGAACAGAAGCACTGCAAGCAGTACTGTAAACGGATAATTGTATGCCATCTGAATGGAGAATCCCGCAAGTGTTCTGCTCAGGATCATTCCCAGAGCCAGAACCGCTACTGCAGCTGTCAGCCATACATTCCTTCCCTTGTCCACACATACTTCTCTCACCGCGAAGAAATATCCACACAGATAATACAGGAAATACACACCGCCATCCGGCAATACCGGAATACTGTTGACATCCAGTACCTTATTCAGAAACGGTGCCACACTGCTTCCTAAGAAGATCACTGCCATCATTGCTACAACACCCCACACCGGCAGCACCCGCAACACTTTTTTCAGAAGCGGCGTGATCAGATATAAAAACAAGATCAGATACAGATACCACATATGGGACCATGTATGTCCCATCAGAGTCATCTTCAGTGCCTCCGGGATCATCCTGATCCGGAAGGTCCGCTCCGCCACTACCAACTCGGAAGCTGCATACGGAACGCCGAATAGGAGGATCGCCAGCGCAATCCTCCTGCAATATTTTTTAATCATGACCGGATAAGTCAATGTACGTTCCGGATTCAGGAACAAATATCCCGAGATCAATAAAAATATAGGAACACACCAGGTCACCAGATCCATAACTGACAGCAATAATGACCGGTATTCCGGCACTATCGACGCATCTGTCACATCTGTCGCACCTGTCAGTACATGCATCAGCACCACTGCACAGGTTGCCAGTACCCGGAGCACGTCCAGGAACTGCTTCCTGGGTCCGGATAAGCCGTTTGTCATGTCTCTCCCATCTCCTCCATCAGGCGCATGCCTGCAGTATCTGTCACAGGAAGGGAGAATACTATGCTTTGTGCCTTACTCTCCAGTCCTGCTTTTTCCATTATAGCACGCATGATGGAATTTTTCTGCTCACTTTTTACCACAATGAACAACATTTCTTTTTCCGGCACCAGTGTCACGCCCAGAAACTGCTGTGCATTCTCTGTTCCGGTACCCTTGGCATGGATGACTGTACCGCCTGCCGCATGTACTTCTCTCGCTGCATCCATGACCAGCTCCGTATATCCATGATTGGCTATCACTACCAGAAGCTCATTCTTCGTCTCTTTCAATGTGGACTCCTCTCCTTTTACGAATTTCTGCCCGCAGGTCAGGTAATTCAATGCTTTCTTGCCGCCGACACTGCTCACGGGAATGATAAATGCGATTCCCATTCCTGGGAGATCGATCTGCATTTTCTTACGCAGAGCAGGCTTGATCTGCCGCCAGGCAGCATCTGTGACAAGCTGGAACAATACGCTCTTCTCCATGCCGTCCAGTCCAAAATAATCTAAGATCTCATTCGCCGCGGTTCCCATGCCGACGGTAACACTGCCGACCTGTGCGCCGTTTTCTTTATAGCATTCCACGAATTTCCTCGTCAGCTGACGATTGGTGATGGTGACCATCATATATAATTCACTCATGGGCACACCTCCTACAGTTCAATGATGGCATTCTCATCCAAAGCACCAAATGCATCCGCCGCACCGGCAAATACGCCTGCACCGCTCTTCTGCTGCTTTAACTGATATACCATTCCCAATATCTGGATCGTGATCAGCGGTGTCATGGCTACCATGGCCACCACACCGAAAGCATCTGCGACTAAATTGCCGCCCACCGCCACACAGGCACCCTGCGCTAACGGCAGTAAAAAGGTAGCTGTCATGGGACCGCTTGCCACACCGCCGGAGTCGAAGGCGATCGCTGTGAATATCTTCGGTACAAAAAAGGATAGTCCTATCGCCACGCCGTAGCCCGGGATCAAAAACCATAGAATCGGAATCCCCGTCAGCACGCGGATCATCGCCAGTGCTACGGATAAGGATACGCCCACGGACAGAGAAACCCCCATGGATCTGGCAGAGATGGCACCGTCCGTCAGCTCCTCTACCTGACGATTCAGTACATAGACCGCGGGCTCCGCTTTTACGATAAAGTAACCGATCAGTGCTCCCACCGGCACCAGTACCCACCTGTAGGATCTGGCTGCCATGACCTGACCGAGGTAATTACCGGCAGGCATAAAGCCCACATTTGCCCCTGTCAGAAACAGTACCAGACCAATATAAGTATAGATCAGACCGATCAGAATCTTCGCCAGTGTCTTCCCCGACAGCCGCAGGGCAAATATCTGGAACAGACCGAAAAACAATACAATGGGAAGTAATGAGAGTGCGATCTCTTTCACATAATCCGGAATCCCATGGGCAAAAAGCTGCGCCAGTTCCACGGAATCAGCGATCTCCGGGATTGCCACCGGCTGGTAATCCGCATTGGTCGGCTTATAGATCAGCCCCAGCACCATGACCGCCAGGATCGGGCCGATGGAGCACAGTGCTACCAGACCGAAGCTGTCGTCTGCCGCATGATGGTCATTACGGATGGACGCAATACCGACACCAAGTGCCATGATAAAAGGAACGGTCATGGGTCCCGTGGTCACACCTCCGGAATCAAACGCCACTGCCCGGAAATTCTCCGGTACGAGAAATGCAAGAACGAACACTGCTATGTAGAAAAAAGTTAACAACGGCGGCAGTGCCACACCGATCAGCATACGCAGAAGGGCAATGACCAGGAAGATTCCCACGCCCACTGCCACTGCCAGGATCAGCGTCATGTTCGGCACTGAAGGCACCTGTGTCGCCAGCACCTGCAAGTCAGGCTCGGAAATGGTGATCACCACTCCCAACAGAAAAGATAACACTACGATCAGCAGAATATTTTTACTCTGGGTCATTCTGGCACCCACTTTTTCTCCCATGGGGGTCATGGACATCTCCGCACCCAGGGTGAAAAACATCATACCGGCCATGACCATCACCGCCCCCACCAGAAAGCACAGCAGGATACTGGAGGTAATGGGGGCTATGGTAAAGCTTAATACGATCACGATCCCTACTACCGGCAGGACCGCCTTCAAGGATTCTGCAAATTTTTGCCGGATCTTTGGATTCAATAACTTCAATATTGGTCTTTCCTTTCTTTAGGTTTTCTTTATCTTAACATGAAGCAAAGACCCGATCCTACCGTTTTTCGTGAATTTATAAAATTTTCACGGGTTCTTAACGCAATCTTTATGCAGACAGCTCCCGGTCCTGCCCAGACTGCTTTTTCACAAATTTATAGGCCCAGACATCCACCACGATCACAAACAGGAAAAAGAAAACGAAGATCCAGTCCGCATCCAGAGACAATGCGGAATCATAGATACCGTGTTCGATCATCGGCATGAACACGCTGAGTTTCAGGTAGCGTTTCCTGCGTTTTGTATCGCCTGCGAGTTCTGCCTCCTTCGCCACACCGAAGAAATATCCCATGATCACGCCATCGATGGCATGGGAAGGCACGGACAACAGGGCTCTGGTCACTGCCGTCCCAATGTCACCGTCCATACAATACAGAACATTTTCAATGGCTGCAAATCCTAATGCCGAAGTCACGCAGTACACGATGGCATCGAATTTATAATTGAATGCCGGATGCTTCCATGCCGCCCATTTGGCCGCCTTCATCTTGCAAACTTCCTCGATCAGTGCCACCCCGATAAAATTATCCAGGATCACGTAGCACAGCGTATCTGCATCCACAAATACCAGAAATACTTCATCCAGAATGATTTCCAGTATCATGGCTGGGATCACGGACAACACGCCGAACAGGAAAATCTTCCACAATAATCCCCTCGGCTCCTTCTCCACCTTATCCTGTCTGTAGATCCATACCACCAGTGCGATGGCCGGCAGTAATGCCAATCCTGTCAGAAACATAACCTACTCCTCTCCTGTCCACATAGACGGTCCGCCCTTTCAGGACCGCCACCATACTACATTTTAATCTAATGTTTTTCCTGATGTCAACCTAACGAAAGTATATGTTCCTATTTTTTGTGTCTTAGCTTTTCCGGAGGATACCTGCCTGCCTTTTGCCACAGCTTTAGGGGAAAATATACCGATTGTCATATATCCTTAACTACTTCTTTACACCTTGCATTGCAAAGTAATGGTACTATAGTTATAATAAATTTACAAAACAACTAACAATATTTCATGGAGGATCACACCGTGTTCCGATCATTTTCCGATAAAAAATCACCGCGGAAAAGCTTCCGCTTAAAACCACCCTTTACCAGGCACGCCATCAGTATCCTGATCTGTGCTGCCTGCATGCTGTGCGCCACACTTGCCTCTTTTTTATATCAGCATATTGTCCCGGACAACCATGCCAATGTAGCACTGTTCTACATTCTGGCACTGGTGATCATCGCCAGATGGACGGTGGGCTACGGCTACGGCATTGTCTGCACCCTTTTTTCCGTAATAGCGATCAATTATCTGTTCACCTATCCGTATTATAAGCTTAATTTCACACTGACCGGCTACCCTATCACCTTCCTGCTGATGAGCGGGATCACTCTGATCCTGTGTACCATGACCTCCCATATGACCATCCAGTCCGAGATGATCGCAGAGCGGGAAAAGCGGCTGGCAGAGGCCGAAATGGAAAAGATGCGTGCGAATCTTCTGCGCGCCATCTCCCACGATCTGCGCACGCCGCTCACCGGCATCATCGGCAACAGCTCCCTGTTTCTGGAAAGTCAGAACGATCTAAGCTCCACCGAACAGCGTACGATCATGACCAATATCTACGAGGATTCCAACTGGCTGTTGAATATGGTGGAAAATCTGCTGTCCGTCACCCGTATCCAGGGAGACAGCTTAAGCATCAATACCACAGAGGAGCCGGTGGAGGAAGTGGTGGGAGAAGCTTTGGAGAAGCTGAAAAAACGCTATCCCGATGCCGCCATCCGGGTCAGGATCCCCGAGGAATTTCTGATGATACCCATGGATGCGGTGCTGATCGAGCAGGTCACCATCAATCTGCTGGAAAATGCCATCGTTCATTCCGGAAGTATCCTGCCCATTGATTTCATCGTGGAGGATCATCCTGAGCATGTCTCTTTTATTGTGAGAGACTACGGAAAAGGACTGTCGGAAGAAAAATTACAGAATCTGTTCGAGACGGGTACCTACAACAATTCCCGGAGCTCGGATTCCCGCAAAGGCATGGGTATCGGTCTGTCCATCTGCAAGACCATCATCACCGCCCATCACGGAACGCTGAGTGGCAGGAATCATGCGGATGGTGCGGAATTCTGTTTCACACTTCCCAAGGCTGGAGCTAGCGCTACGGAAAAATAAGTATACTCAGCCACATAAGACAGAACTGTTGAAAATACCGGAAAGGATATGGATCACAGATATGAATAAGATCAAAGTTCTCTTAATCGAAGACGATAGAAGTATCAGTAATTTCATCACCGCTACCATGGACCGGGAGGGCTACAAGATCATGCATGCCTTAAACGGCAGAGAGGGACTTAGTCTCAGCACTTCTTTCTGCCCCAATGTGATCCTGTTAGATTTAGGGCTGCCGGACATGGACGGGCTGGAGGTATTACAGAAACTCCGTTCCTGGAGCGATGTTCCGGTGATCATCATATCTGCCCGCACCAAGGAGCAGGAGAAAGTCTCCGCTCTGGATCTGGGGGCGGATGATTATATCACAAAACCTTTCGGCACCGGAGAGCTCATGGCAAGGATCCGCACTTCTCTGCGGCACAGCCACGCCCAGACTCCCGGTCATGTATATAAGGCACTGGATCTGGAGATTGATTTCGAGAAACGACTGATCCGCCTGCGGGGCGAAGAGGTGCACCTGACCCAGATCGAATACCAGCTGCTCACACTTTTAGCGGAAAATTCCGGCAGAGTTCTGACATACAGCTATATCATGAATGCCATCTGGGGTCCCTATATGGACAATAATAATCAGATCCTCCGGGTCAACATGGCGAACATCCGCAGAAAGCTGGAACGGAATCCTGCCCAGCCCCAGTATGTATTCACGGAGATCGGCGTAGGCTATCGGATGCGTGAGAATGAGAACGGTGGGACTGTATAAACAGAAATACAATTCCCGACACTGCCTCCAGCAAAATGAGTACCGTCCCTCTGTCCAGTGCCTTCCAGACGCTGTCCAGGGTATCCATCCGGCCCAGAATGTCTATGTAAAAGAAATCCAGATAGATGACCGCCGGTGAGATCACACATCCCGGATGCAGTACCGTCCGCTCCATGAGCAGACGGTACATTTCCACTGCCAGAAATATTACATTCAGGGCATAGCCCGCACAAAGCTGATTGTTCAAAAACGGTCCCAGGGAGCTGAGTTCCATACCAAGGGGAACACTTCCTGCCCGAACCATTTCGAAGCTTAAATACATGATTCCAACACTCCACAATAGCATCGCAAGGGATGCTATTCCAAGTCCTCTGCTTAATTGACTGGAGGGAATCATTTTCACATCCTCTTCCTTTCCGAAATACCGGTATACAAGCCCCAGCATCGTCAGCGTCCCCGCCATGGAGATTCCGGCCACCAGGCAGGCAATATCTCTTCCCCCAAACAACCCTCTTCCGGAAAATAAACAGATCCCGATGACACAGTTATAGATCAAAAGCCCCAGCACGATCAGATACAGGATCCTCTTTTCACGTTTCCGCTGCTCCTGGAGCTTTGCCAGTCTCACGACTTCCGTCACAGCCTCCTCCCGGTCTCCCGCCCGCTCTCCGGTCACAATGTCCTGAATCGGCAGTTCCAACAGATGGGACAGGGACTCCAATACGCCGATATCCGGAAAACTTTCTCCATTCTCCCACCGGGATACCGCTTTGTTGGTCACCCCTAACATCCTTCCCAGTTCACTCTGGGTATAATTTTTGCGCTGTCTGGCTTCCCGGATCAGATTTCCAGTTTTCTTTTTATCCATACTAATCCCTATACCTTTCTGTACTCTGCAAACTCTTAGGTGCTTTAGCACCTTTGCTTTAGCACCGTATGCCGGCCGATCTGTACCCTTATGGTAACAATCCTTTGGAAAATGCGCAATCCATTGTAACGAGACTGCCTGTTTTCCGTGATTTTTGCGCAAAAAATTCCCCTCGGCGAGGGGGGAGTGTACCGAGGGGGATAGAGAGAAAAGTATTTTTGAAAGAGGCGGGTTCCTTTTTCAGTTATTATAATAGCGTAATTAATTTATATTTACTGCTGTTTTTATAGCTTGTTTTGGTTGAAAATACTGTTTTTTTGTGGTATTCTG
>OLFX01002430.1_pt1 | contig 15579 bp, 5 predicted proteins | sample 1605091 | NCBI WGS metagenome assembly OLFX01 (sample SAMEA3888906, study PRJEB22519) | human gut metagenome | biome: human gut; feature: human-associated habitat; material: faeces | place: Denmark | collected 2012 | reverse complement strand
CACCGATATTTTCGCTGCCGTTGAAGAAGCGAGCGCTGTCCTTATCGATACGAGCACGAACATCGTCAGTTGCTTTACCGAAGTTAACAGAGTTCATCTCTACTAAGTCTTTATTTACAGCTACTTTGTATTCAGCACCACCGTTTGCATTTGTACCTTGTGTTACAGTCGTATTATCGCCTGCTACAACTGTAGTATGTTTTTTAGCTTCTGCTTCAACGGTGTTAACTTTTGTTTCTAAGTTATTAACTTTAGTATCTACATTGTTTACTTTAGTTTCTACATCGTTAACCTTAGTTTCAATAGTGTTAACCTTAGTCTCTACTGTATTTACTTTGTTTTCTACAGTATTAACTTTAGTTTCTAAGTTGTTAACCTTAGTTTCCACAGTATTTACTTTATTTTCTACAGCAGTTACTTTGTCGTCTACTTTTTTAAGTTGACCTACGTTAACTGCATCAGTATCTGCTTCGCCGGCTTTCACATTATTGATTTTTTGATCGCCTGCGCTAATACCGTTTGTAGTGTAGTAAACGGTTTTATCCCCTTCACTTGCGTACATACCGTATTTAGTGAAGTTCGCTTGTTCTAAGGTATCTGTATTTTCGATTTGAATGCCTTTAGGTGTGATACCGATGTTTTCGCTGCCGTTGAAGAAACGAGCGCTGTCTTTATCGATACGAGCACGTACATCGTCTGTAATCTTACCGAAGTTAACAGAGTTCATATCCTCTAAGTCTTTCTTTACAGACACTTTGTATTCAGCACCACCAGCCGCATTTGTACCTGCTGTTACAGTTGTGTTATCTCCTGCTACAACTGTAGTATGTTTTTTAGCTTCCGCTTCAACATCGTTGATTTTTTCTTCTGCTTTTTTAAGTTGTGCTACGTTTACTGCATCACTGTCATCTGTACCAGCTGCTACAGATGTAATTTGACGTGTTACATTATTCGCTACGTCGCCAACGGATATGGCAGAGCTTGTCGCTTTCCATGCAGCACTTGTTTCTGTAGAAGCAGCACCTGTTTTAACATCATAGCCAATACCGCCAGCTGCTACTGTTGCTTTGGAGCCACTACCAAGAGCTACGCCGCCTTCAGCAGTTACCTCTGTGTTGTGGCCAATAGCTACTGCTTCGTTCACAGTTGTTGTAGTACCAGCATCACTAGAACCAATTGTAACAGTATTGTTAGCACCTGTTACAGTACGGTTATCGCCTACGATAATTGTGTCAGTTGCATCAGACACAGTATTTTTGGAACCAATAGCTGTCATGTGCTGAACTTTAGTAGCCGTATTACCTACGCCCATAGCAAGGTTGTCTTTGCTTTCACCACCCTTAACACCTGTCACAGTATTGTTAATACCGATCATAGATGTACGTAACGTGTAGTCAGCCTTGTTAGCGCCACCAAGGGCCATCGTGGAGCCGCCACCGTTAGCGTTTTTAACAGCAGTACGTAATGTTTCTGCGAATTCCTTAGCAGAACTGCCTGCATCAGTTGCATTAACAGGAATCGGTGTAACGGAGTTTGTAATTTCGTTACCTGCACCCATCACAATTGAACCGTTGGAGTTGAACGTTCTATTCGCTGTACCTACGATGCTGTTACCGATACCAGAGTAGAAGCTGCTAGCCGTTTTAGATTCATTACTATTGAAAGAACCATTCACAGTAGATGCTAAGTTTTTAACAGGGTTGGAGAAACGACCACCATTATATTCACTGGAAATAATATTGTACGTACCAGTGTTTGTAGCAAAGGCACCGTTTGTGAAGCTGTTAGCGCCCACTGTAGTAGCATATACATTCAATGCATCTGTACGAGTTTTAGCAGAATCTACAGTTGTGTCACCAAGGTCACCTTTATAGTTATGGGAACCAATCATAGTGCTGCCAGTACGAGCAAAGGTATTGTCACCAATCGCTACGCTGCCTACCACCTTAGTTGGATCCGCAGGAATTCGAGCGCTAGAGAATAAACTACCGCTATAAGTAGTTTGGCCCAAAGCAAAAGCAGCCTCTACGCCGCCTGCCATATTTTCAATTTTTGCATTTTTACCGATAGCTACACTACCACCTTGGCTAGCATAGTTATTGATTACAGCGCCGCTACCTACAGCAATATCGCCTGTAGCAGCACTAGCACCATTAGAATATTGAATAGCAGCGCCTTTACCAACAGCCACATTTTCCGCTTTAGGTGCACTGCTGCCAGTGCCGTATGCTACGCCACTACCACCGCCAGTCGTGGTGTCTGCCGCACTTGCAACAACCCACAAACTGGATAACAACACACCGTTAATTAACATAGTTAATAAACGTCTCCGTTTGTTCATGATGAGTATCCTCCATGTACTTTAATTACTATCTCTCTTACAAATAACATATAAATAATTCACGATATTTTCATGAGTATTATATGAACATTGTAGCATGAATATCCATTTTGTAAACAGTTTTTTATATATCTATTAAATGTATTTAAAAGCAGAAACTGTTTTAGTATTACTCGACCATGTAAATGACCTATAAAATCTATAATGGTCTATGCGGTTATATGTTCCATAGGTTATATGTCCCTATATAATGCTATAGGTCATAGGTCCTTATATATAATAATGTTATATAAGAATATATAAGGTTATATAAGAAATACTCTATATATCGGGATATACACTTAACAACAAAAAGTGGGTAGTTAATCCATACAGATTAACTACCCACTTTCGGTAAGAGTAAGGCGAACCTCTTACAATTGCCGCATGATTCAAGTTTGTTGTTGAGAGAGAGATTTTTAAGTAAATACACCGCAATAGTTATTGAAGTAACAGAGAGTAACTAATAATGAACGGGCGATCACACGGCACTAAAAAAGTAATGTTTCCACATTAAGATAATGGCCTTACATAAGAACCATTATCTATAAAGAACAGTTAAACTTAATCCTAACTCTTCCTTATCATTAGTATATCATTTATTAAGCTGAGATAATAGATATTTTTTCATTAAATTTTCATTAAAAAAATAATGAGCCGAATGAATCACAGTTCTATTCACTTTATGAGTTGTATTATAAAAATTATTACTCAACCCAGATCGTATTATGACGTCTTACAAGGCTTAGCATTTTGGAGCGAACACTCATAGCACCCTCTACGCTGTGCTTACCACCATACCAAGCTACAGGAGATCCAGCTAAGCGGAATGTAATCTTCCCATACGCCCCACCCGAGTTATGCTCAGGCTTGTTATAGCCCATATCGACAGACACACGCGGTGTGAGCTGCAACTCGGAACCAACGCGCAAACCATTCTTATCAGCCTGACGTTCTTGATTCCAATGGTACCCTTCTACATAGACTCTCGCCCAGCGAGCATTTTTGAAAGTCTTACCATATTCGAGGGTATAACCATTGGCTACACGCTCCAAGGTATGAAGGTTCGCATCGAGGACGCGCTCATCAGAAGCAGAACCGTACCAGTTGAAGCGGAATTCGCTTTCACCAGACATATATTCAAGGCCCCCGCTGAGGCGGTCGTGATGACGCAAGAAGCGATGGTCATAGAAGAGATGCGCACCATAAAGGCGACGATCATCCTTCGAGATACGTCGGTATCCAACACCTACGTTGAGGGTTGTCCCAATATCGGAGGCCCGAGAAATGCGCTGCTGCGTAAACCATACGTCCCGCGACTTATCATCGTAATGGCCTAGAGGCTGAACAGTCTCAACAGAGTACAATGGCTTCCATCCCTCTTGGAACTGAAAGCTCAGCGTAGTGCGTCTCATCCATGGTTTACCTTTAGCGCCATACATCGCATTGGATACATTGGACATAGCCACCGCATTGATAGCGCGGTTTACTGCATCTACGTCGCTGTACTGCACCGTCTTGGTCTCTTGGCGATCCATCACGAGAGGGCCACCTTCACCAATCACATGGTCTGGTGTGGCCGCTGGAGTGATATGGAAATCTTCAGCTGCCACTTTGACGTGCTCCTCACGAGTATTCGTTGCCACTGTAAGGGTATGCTCCCTTTGGACAGACTGGTCTGCCCCCTTATGCAATTGTTGCTTCTCTGCCTCTGCGGAACCCACACAACACAAAAGGGCACTCAAGGCAACACATACAATACGTTTCATTACTCTCTACAACGTTTTATTATTCTCTACACATAAAATTCATGAACAATAAATGAAATATATATTAGTGTAACGAATAATGGGCACCACTGTCAAGAAATTAAAACCATATATAGGCAAAACCATAAAGAAATTTTTCTATGTAGATTAACCTTTTCCGTTTCGACTTAAACATTTTTATACCATTGCATAAACATTCTCTAAAATATCCGTTTATGGTGTATTTTATACCCATAATATACAAAATATTCATTTACAATATGCTTTTTATGTATTATTATGAATCTGTAAGTTTTTATGAAAGTTTTGTGAAGTCATAATATGCAAAGGAGTGTATTGCGATGAGTAAGAAACATTTTGTATTAACTGGTATCGTGCTAACTGCACTATCTATGGGAGTCGCTTCTGCAGCGCCGATTAACATCGTCCAGACGGGACACAATATAGGCGCGGAAGGAACGACTTTCACCAATGATGGCAACATTACCTTAGGTCACGCCGCAGGGGCTGCGAATAGCACCCATCAAGTGATCAACAGTCCTAACTCGAATGGTAATAATATCGCCATCGGCACCCTATCCAGTAATGGTTCCAAGGGAGGCGCCAATATTACATTAGGCGGTAAAACCTTCCTTAATGGCACGGGCGACAACAACGTAATCGCTGGTTCCCTCACTGCCAACAATGCGAAAGCGACCATGTCCATCATCATGGGTACCCAATCGGGCGAGAAATCCGAAGGTACTAAAAACGTATGGCTCGGTCATTACCAAGGGGCGAATAGCACGGCTAACAATTCCGTCCTCATTGGCTCTGGTTCTTCGGTGAAAGCTGATTTTACCCTCGGCATCGGTCATTATACGAATGTAAATGCCAAGAAGGGCCTCGCTATCGGTTCTTATAATACCTTATCCGATAAGGCCACTGAGTCTGGCGTATTCGGTCAAGGTCAATATGGGAAAACTGCCATCGATGCAAGTGGTTCCTATAGCATTGGTAACTATAACCACATCTCTGGGAACAACACCTTCGTCATGGGTAATAATGTAACTACAGCATTAGAGAACGCCGTTATCCTCGGCAACGATTCGACGGATGGCGATGTGGTAGGCACATCGAGCTATACCTTTAAAAATGGTACGACTGTAAACTATGCAGGTACTACACCTGTTTCTACCGTATCTGTAGGCGCTAAAGATAAAGAACGGACTATAACTAATGTAGCGGCAGGTCGCGTAAGCGCTACCTCTACAGATGCTATCAACGGTTCTCAACTATACGGTGTGCATCAAATGATCGATTCTCTTGGTCAAAGTACAAATGCACAACTACAAAGCTCCATTAGTCATGTAGAGCAAAATATTAATCGCGTAGAGCAAAACATTAGCCGCGTAGAACAAAATATCGGTCGCGTCGAATCGGAATCCAATAAAGGCGATGCTCGCGCCGCTGCACTAGCTGCTTTGCATCCTATGGGCTACGATCCAGACAACCGCATTCAATATATGGCAGGCTATGGTCATTATAAAAATGCCAATGCCCTTGCCCTCGGTGTTGGTTACTACCATCGAGACAATCTATTATTAACTACAGGTGTAACGCTCAATAGCCACCTTATGGCTAATGTAGGCATTACCTATAAACCTGGTAAGTCTAACATGACGAACCACCCTCAAAACCTTGAAGCTCGCGTACAAGCGTTGGAAACACAAAATAAAGAGCTCCAAGAAACAGTACGTCAGCTTATGTCTAAATTAGACAAATAGTACTAGTTAGTTAATTAGTTAATTAGTTAATTAGTTAGTTAGCTAGCCAGCTAGATAGCCATCCCATATACTATTTAGCTAGGCTGAAGCCCTTATATATTCTTAACACTTACAAAATAATCCTTATGATAAAACAATCCTTACAATAATCTTTTAAACAATTCTTATAGTAATACTTGATACACTACTTATAAGATTACTAAACCTCTTTAACAAACAAGCCCCCGTAGGAAAACCTACGGGGGCTATTTGTTTAACAACGACCATATAGCTTATTGAGAGAGAAATAGGGTATCCAAAAGGATTGTAATTGCTGTGTAACTAGGAGTAATTGCATATATTCGGATACCTGTGTATAAATTTATGTATAGTACGTAAGGGTTGTCTATATATAAAGTGCTATACGGCCATGGGTATAGTATAGACCTAACAGCACTACTATTATATGATTTTCCACACACCTTTTTATATAAATACGCCTAAAAAAAGAGGTAACGACCTATGCCGTTACCTCTTTCATAGATATATAGTTATATATACCGATTAGCGGATGCGTTTAACGCGGTTATTACCGTCACGCATAGCTTCTTTCAAGCTGTAGATTACCATTTCGTTCATGTAGAAACGCAATTCATCATTAGACATGTTAGCTGTATTCTTTTCAAGAATTGCCAAAATTTGGTTTTCATATTCAGCTCTGCTCATGTCAGACACAGTTGTGTGGTTTGTGAAAAATTCTTTGTAATCTAAATACAAGCGATCTAATGCTACGCGAGCATAGCTATCTTTTTTATAGCGATGGCTTGTAATGTACCAACTACGACGAACATTCATGTAGTACAACACGTTATTAGTATAACGTTGTTGACCAGACATTACGCGATTGTCGTCTTGGATTAAAGCATTGCTCATCCCCAATTGGAATGCTGCAAATTCAGATACTACAGCTTTTACCTCTTCACTAGGAACAGCAAGAGAGATGTCTTGTTGTTCTGCAGTCAAAGGAGCCGCAGGTTGTTCAGGCATCATCAAAGGATCTTGTGCCGCATGTACTTGGCCAGCAACACATACAGAAGCAATTGCCATAACTGGTAATAATTTAATTAGTTTCATAAGTCCCCTCATTGGAAGCCACCCTCCCCAGGGCGGCTTTCCTATGTTTTAAATACTCAATACACTCTCAAGTGAATGATTATTTGGTTAACCCAGCTTGTTTCATAAGCATTGCAATTTGAGCTTTCATCTCTTCATTATCTCGTTGTACTTGTTCGTACTTAGCAGATAATTCCTCATCGCGTTGTTTCATGCGTAAGTTCTCAGCTTTCAATGCAGTCACTTCATCTTGCATTACATAGGCAGAGCTGATTGGGCCTGCTTTGTAACGTGCTGGAATTGCTTTTTTAGCGTCAGATGTACCGAATTTATAAGATACACCAGCGTTAACCATATTATCATGACCACCTAAGGAAACACCCATATGAAGCATTGTAGATTCATTTGTATAGTGAGCAATACCAATAGCAGCAGCAGTACTACCTTTATAGTTGCCAACAGCCGCCAACACTTGTGTAGGTTCTAATGGATCATATTGCAATGGTTTAAGACCTGCCATGGCTGCGCTAGCTGCACCAACATCAGCGATTTTACCATCTACACTATGCATAGCATTGCGCAATTGGTTAACGTTAACCGCATCAGTGCCATTGATGCCTGGCGCTACATTAGTAATCGTATTATTACCATTGTTTAAGCCATTTTCTGTAAGACTTACAGTGTGACCTGGTACAGGTTGACCGTTGATGGATGGAGTAATTGTGATGCCACCACCATCTACCTTTGTATCTACTGTATAAGGAATTGTAGTATTAGTTCCTGGTACAGTTTTTGTATACATAGTAGAACCGTCTTTTAGGTTGAGGTCCTTAGCCAACTTGATATCATAGCCATCGCCTGCAGCGTTCTTCACAACAGCTAGGTTGTTGTCACTTAAACGATTTACATCAGCGCCACCTTTTAGGTTCATTGTATCGCCTAAACCGCGAACAACTTTACCATCGTTACCAGCTTGGTCACCTTGGAATACACGACCATTTTTAGCTTTTTCGTTAAAGTCGTCGTTAACAGCTTTTAATTGATCTTCTGTTGCCGCGCGACCTGTAACAGCTACAGGGTTGTTAGGATTCCATGTTTTATTGTCCAAACCTGTTACAAAGTTACCGTTTTGACCACTGGAGTTTTGGTTACCCATAATTACATCGCCAGCTTTCACAGTATTACCTGCTGTAACAGAACCTGTGCTGCCGTCGATTGTAACTTGGTTAGCACCATTACCTGCAGTAATCGTACCAGTAGATCCGTCAACTTTAACTTGTTTTGCTAGATCTGTGCCAAGTGTAATTGTATCATTCAAGGACATCTTAATCGCAGTGCCATCTACGGAAGTTTTGATGTTGCCGTCGCCTTTGAGGTCGATTACTTCACCAAGAGGTTTCTTCACAGATTGACCATCCTCTGCTTTAAGACCGAAGCCTTGTGCCTTGATGTCTTCCATTGCAGTATGCAATTGACCGCCATTTACAGCGTCTTTGCTGCCGGCAGCAATTGTACCATCTTCTACATTAGTGATTTTCTTATCACCAGCATTAATGCCGTCTTTTGTTACCTTAGGACCATTTTCGATAGTCAAACCGTCTTTATCGATAGTAACCGCTTTGTTACCACCATCGTTGATTTGCAAGCCATCTTTAGTCAACTTAGTCCCTTCATTAGCGCCGTCTTTGATAGTTACGCCATTTGTATCCATCTTAGTGTCGCCTGTAGTCACTGTGTTTGCTGTAACAGTATCTACATTGAGATCCTTAGCCAATGCTACTTTCACAGCACCATTATCTACGGATGTAGTAATGTTTGTACCGTCACCTTTTACAGTTACAGTATCACCAAGGGATTTCTTAACAGAAGCGCCATCTTCAGCAGTTAAACCGAAGCCTTTAGTTTTAAGGTCTTCCACCACTGTATGTAATTGACCGCCGTTAACAGCATCTTTACTGCCTGCACCGATTGTTCCGTCAGCTACGTTAGTGATTTTCTTATCACTAGCGTCGATACCATCTTTAGTCATAGATGGACCATCTGTAATTGTAACGCCGTCTTTATTTACGGTCGTCAACGGATTACCTGCTGCATCATTAATAGTGAGGCCGCCACCGTTTACAACAGTGTTGCCATCTGTACCATTGTTGAAAGTAGCAGAATTTAGGCCTTTAAGGTCTTTTGCAAGACGGAGCATCAATGTATCAGTGCCATCAGCTACTACCCCAATATTATCTTCATTGGACAGTTTCGCTGCATCTGTAATACCACCCTTAACATTGACTTGGTTGTTAAGTTTTTTCTTGATTACAGTGCCAGTATCGCCACCGTAGAGCATGCCGTCGTCCATTGTAGCTACTTGGTGTTCCCCAGTGTTATCAGTGTACACAATACGTGTAATACCATCTACACCGTCTACTCCTTTTTCGCCTTTCACACCTTTAGCAGCATCATCGTAACCATTTTTCACGGACATGTCGATACCATTTGTGCCATTGATACCGTTAGTGCCTGCAGGACCTGTTAAACCGATATGACCAACGCCGTCTTTACCGGAGATGGAAACTGCGTCTTTACCATCGGCACCTGTGATGCCTACTTTACCATTGTTGCCGTCTTGACCAGCCACACCTGTAGGACCTGTAATGGATACGCCATCCTTACCATCTTTGCCGTCTTTATTGACTTTGATGGAATCGGCTACAAGGTTTTTGTTCAATTTAACATTAATCGTTGTAGTGCCAGTTGTATTATCTTGGTCGATGAAAGTCTTAATATTTTCGCCACTGTAGTTAGCATCTGCATCAGTGCCTTCACCTTTTACAATTACAGTGGAGCCTAATTTATTAGTCTTAGTACCACCAACGTTAGCGTCGAATTTAAGGCCTGCATTGGATTGGTTTGCCAACGCATCTTTCAATTGATCCTCTGTAGCAGCACGACCAGTTACGATGTTGTCAACATCCCAAGTTTTGTTATCAAGACCTGTTACATAGTTACCAGTTTCTTTAGTGCCATCTGCTTTAGTTGCTTCTTGGTTACCTACAGTCGCTGTACCTGCTTTCACAGTTTTAGCAGCTGTTACAGTATTAAGACCTTTTAGATCTTTTGCCAAACGAACTTTCAACGTATCTGTACCGTCAGATACAACACCGATGTTATCGTCAGCAGTCAATTTAGTTTCGTCAGTAATGCCACCCTTAACATTTACTTGATTGTTAAGTTTTTTCTTAATCACATTACCAGCATCACCGCCGTACAACATGCCGTCGTCCATTGTAGCTACTTGGTGTTCCCCAGTGTTATCAGTGTACACAATACGTGTAATACCATCTACACCGTCTACTCCTTTTTCGCCCTTAACACCTTTAGCAGCATCGTCATAACCATTCTTAACGGATATGTCGATACCATTGGAACCGTCCTTGCCGTTTGTACCAGCAGGGCCTGTTAAGCCGATGTGACCTACACCGTCTTTACCGGAGATGGAAACTGCATCTTTACCGTCAGCACCTGTGATACCAACCTTACCATTGTTGCCGTCTTGACCAGCTACGCCAGTAGGGCCAGTAATGGATACGCCATCTTTGCCATCTCTGCCATCTTTGTTAACCTTGATGGAATCAGCAATGATGTCTTTATTCATCTTCACGTTAATAGTTGTGTTACCAGCTGTATCTTGTTCGATGAATGTTTTGATATTTTCGCCGCTGTAGTTTGCATCAGCTGCAGTGCCTTCGCCTTTTACAGTTACAGTGGAGCCTAATTTGTTAGTTTGAACGCCACCAACGTTAGCATCGAATTTAAGGCCTTTGTTAATTAAGGCATCGGAGCTGTCTTTGATTTTGTCAGTTAAGTAGTCTACGTTAACTGCTTCGCTACCGTCGTTACCTGTTGCGTATGCCACATTAGTTACGTGAGTACCACCTGATTTGTTAGTACTGTTGTACGCAGGACCTTCATATGTAACTTTAGATTTATCTACATTACCTGTACCATCTAAATCATACTTAACAGCACGATCTTCTAATTTGTCGAGCTCAGTTTTAGACGCAATATCTTTGATAGTTACAGTGTTAGTAGTACCAGATTTATCATCTTTAACCTTCAAGTCTACTTGGTTGTTTGTAACCTTGTAGGAACCGTCAGTTGTGTTAGCTGGATCACCAATCAAGCGATAGTCAGATGCACTTGCGCTCGCCGCTTTCACCGCATCACTAACAGTTTTCAATTGATCTTCTGTAGCAGCACGGCCAGATACAAAGACAGGATCAGCCATGTTCCATGCTGTGTTATCTAACCCTGTTACGAAATTACCAGTTTGAGTGCCACCTTTATTATCTGTAGCAGTTTGGTTGCCCACTGTAGCTGTGCCAGCTTTCACAGTATCTGTAGCCGTTACAGATTTAAGGCCTGTAATATCTTTAGCAAGTTGCAATTGAAGTTTAGCATTGCCATTAGCATCAACTGCTGCAGATGTAACACCGATATTGTTACCTGTTGCAAGGTCAGCTGCATTTGTAACGCCACCAGTTACGTCCACTTGTTTATTGAGTTTTACATTAGAAGTAGGACCCATGTCACCTTTGAATCGAAGGCCATCATTTAGTGTAGCAACCTCTTCTGTAGTACCATCTGGTTTTTCATATACGATACGAGTTGTAGTTGTGCCAGCCGCACCGTCTACACCAGGTTTACCATCACGTGTAATGGAAAGATTTGTTGTTACACCATCTTTACCATTGATACCGATTTTACCGTCTTTACCATTTGCGCCTGTAGCAGTTACAGTTTCAACCTCAAGATTTTTATTCATCTTAACGTCGATTGTCGTATTGCCACTGGAGTCTTGACCAATAAATGTTTTGATGTTTTTACCGCTATAGTTAGCGTCGGCTTCTGTGCCTTCACCTTGAACTTTTACAGTAGAACCTAGTTTATTAGTCTTAACACCACCAACGTTAGCATCAAATTTCATGCCTTTGTTAATTAACGCATCGGAGCTGTCGTTGATTTTGTCAGTTAAGTAATCTACGTTAACTGCTTCACTACCATCATTACCTGTTGCGTACGCCACGTTAGTTACGTGAGTACCACCAGATTTATTAGTACTATTATATGTAGGGCCTTCGTATGTCACCTTGGATTTATCTACATTCCCAGAACCATCTACATCGTATTTAACAGCGCGATCGTTTAATTTATCGAACTCAGTTTTAGACGCAATATCTTTAATAGTTACAGTATTAGTAGTACCAGATTTATCGTCTTTTACCTTCAAGTCTACTTTATTGCCAGTTACAGTATACGCTTTGTCAGTAGCTGTATCGTTTTCAATCAAGCGATAGTCACTAGAACCGGCATTCGCTGCTCTCACCGCATCACTAACCGTTTTCAATTGATCTTCTGTAGCAGCACGACCAGATACAAATACAGGATTAGCCATGTTCCATGCTGTGTTATCTAAACCAGTTACAAAGTTACCAGTTTGTGTAGCACCTTTGTTATCTGTTGTACTTTGGTTACCCATAGTAGCAGTGCCAGCTTTCACAGTATTGGTAGCCGTCACTGTATTTACATTAAGATCTTTATTCAAAGTAACAGCAATCGTGGAATCATCACCAGTTTGCGTAATTTTTGTTGTAATATTCGCATCGCCAGATACAGTTACGGTAGAGCCTAGTTTATTTGTCTTAACATCATTGTTGTCAGCATCAAATTTCAAACCTGTGTTGATCAAATCTGTTTTAGTGTTGTTAATTTTATCTGTTAAATCAGATTTTGTAGTATCTAACTCTGTTTTAGAAGCAATGTCTTTAATTGTTACAGTCTTCGTATTCGCTGGAGTACTACCATCTTGCACTGTTAAGTCAACTTTATTGCCAGTTACAGTATATGCTTTATCAGCAGCCGCACCATTCTCTACCAAGCGATAGTCACCAGCCGCCGCTACATTGACCGCATATGTTTTATATGTGCCATCTGTACCTTCTGTAACCGTTGTATTTTGACCAGCAATTATTTTTACGGCCTTTTGAGCCTCTTCACGGATAACGGTTTTACCATCGTTATTAATGTTGGATAGATCAGTTTTTGCTACCTTTGTAGGATCTACGTCAACAGTATAGTTACGAACACCGTTTACATCAGGTGTACCACCTGTAAGGGTCATCAAGCCGCTAGTGCCTAAAGAAACCTTTGTATCCATAGCATTTACAGTATATGTTTTTTGACCTGTTGTAGTATCTACAGTAGCTGCTGGAATTGTTACATTATTACCAGCCTCAACGATTGTGCCTAATGCAGTGATATTCTTTTTACCTACATTTGTGATGTTGGAAAGATCTTTATTAGCTGCATTGTCGATTTTATCCTTTGTATCATTTGTTAACGTTACATCGATAGTTTGGTTATTAGCTTTAGTTGTTACATAAGTGCCATCGCCTTTTACAGTCAATGTTTGTTTATCTAACAATACGTCATTTTTGCCGTTATTGTCATTCGTATTGCCTGCAATTTTAAGGTTTACATTGCGCAATTGAGCCACGTTAACTGCATCTGTATCTTTTTTACCAGCAGCAAGGTTTGTGATTTGACGTGTTTCTGTACCAACACTTGTGCTTTGACCAACAGATACAGCGCCCAATGTAGATGTAGCCACTGAGCCAGTTAAATCAGTGTATCTATTCGCACGGTTATCCGCTACGCTTACATCGTAACCAGCTACGCCAGCTGCCGTATTTGCTACGGAATTAGAACCTAACGCAACGCCATCATCTTCTGTTACTTTCGCGTTATAACCTAATGCAGTACCTTTTTCACTTGTTGCAGTTGCGTCTGCACCAAGTGCAGTACCAAAATTACCTGCTGCAGAGGCACGTACGCCTGCTGCTGTCGCATTTGTGCCTGTAGCACCTTTATTATCGTAGTTTGCATCAGCAGATGTGCCTTTAGCGCTGAAGAAGTTAGTTTGTGCCGCTTCTACCGCTTCTTTTACTGTATGGTATGTGCTATTTTTAATGCTGAAATCAGGTGCTTTGTAGGTAGAACCATTTGCTTCATAACCAGTATATGTAGGGCCTGCAATGGTCATAGCCAAGTTGTTATTTACATAACGTAATTGTTTAATCGTTGCTGCGTCATTATTATTTTGACCCCCTGCAACGTTAACGATACGACGTGGTGTGCTACTATTACCTACTGCTACTACGCCCGCCTCTGCAGGGTTCATTTCGTTGGTGAAAGCAGCATATGTACTTACTAGAGGATCGTTAAATTCTGTACCTGCCCCAAGTGCAATAGAGTTATTAGAACTAATTTTAGCACCAGAACCTAATGCCATAGAGTTTTCACCAGTAACTTCAGCGCCATTACCAATTGCTGTAGAGTTGTTACTAGATGCTTTAGAAGCAGTACCGATAGCCATAGTGCCAGCTTAACTTGCTGCTGCTGTACTACCAATAGCAAGAGCATTAGCCTCTAATGCTTGTGCCTGACCGCCCAATGCGATAGCATTCGCCTTAGAAGCCTGTGCTGTTCTACCCATAGCGATAGCATTTGTACCTGCCGCAGATGCAGTGTTACCAAATGCGAAAGAATCTGTACCAGTAGCACGAGAAGAATTACCCATTGCTACTGCATTAGCTGCTTTAGTTTTAGCATTAGAACCAAATGCCATGGAATCTGTAGCTGCTGCTGTAGTACGCGCTTTTGTGCCGAATGCAAGAGAACGTGCACCTTCTGTTACAGTATTAGTAGTACCATTATAGGCTGCACTAGGTTCATTACCACTGCCTGCTACCGTGATAGGCTCAGCTGCACCGATGGCAATGGATTGATCCCCCTTCGATTGCGCAGAATAACCCAAAGCAAAACTACCAGTACCACTCGCCCAAGAAGTTGTGCCAATAGCTGTAGAGAAATTACCTGTCGCTGCTGATTGACGCATCATCGCTAGGGAGTTAAAGCCACTAGATAAAGAAGCCGTGCCAATAGCCATAGCAGATGGTTTTGTGGACTGTGCATAATTACCAAGGGAAAAAGATAAACCACCTGTAGCTTGTGCATAATCGCCAATAGCTACACCGGAATAATACGTAGGATCACTAGCCTCTTGAATCTTCGTATTGTGACCAATGGAAATACCATTTAATGCACTACCAGAATAATATCCAGTAGTAGCACTGCCATCTAAGGCACTCATATTACCAGGGTTATTATAATTGTATAAATAACTCCATTGATTACCACCATTTTTAGCTGTTGCATAGCCAGCATTCACGCCATCAATCATAATAGCTGCTGCATTTACAGATGTAATATTCACACCCACTAACAATGCAGCTACAGCCATAACTGTACTCACATGGGCATATGTTTTACCAGTATGTAAGGATTTAACCTTACCCCCACTGCTTTTTACGATTTCCGAAACAACTACATAACACTTTTTAGTTTTACTCCAAATAACATTGTAAATCCGATTCATAATTTAACCTCTAGCTTACAATACACATAAATAAGTTCTTACTCTCAATGACTTTACTGAAACTTCACTATTTCTTCATAATCA
>OLFX01002427.1_pt1 | contig 15601 bp, 7 predicted proteins | sample 1605091 | NCBI WGS metagenome assembly OLFX01 (sample SAMEA3888906, study PRJEB22519) | human gut metagenome | biome: human gut; feature: human-associated habitat; material: faeces | place: Denmark | collected 2012 | reverse complement strand
AGGGCCTGCTGGACAATCTGAACCCTGACACCAACCTGGCCGAGCCCGCTACCCGTGAGCTGGTGGCTGAGTTGATCTTCCAGGCTATTCATCCCGATGTGGACACCGTCCACTATGTCCCCGCTGAGGGTGAGTATCAGTCCGATGATGGCACCTCCCTGGGCGAGCAGGTCTTCGACCTGGCCGTGAAGGACTCCGCCGACGAGTGGGGCCGTCCCGAGGTTCTGTGGACCTACAACACCGGCGATGAGGAGACCGTCATTGAGATCGATCCCGTCGCCACCTACACCACCGCTGTGAACGACTGCGATGTGTATGAGGACACCGGCATTTCTGGCGATGTGGCCGCCTATGTCAACAGCGGTAGATGGAATGACACCTATAACATCAGCAAGACCGCGACCAAGGATAACATCGGTGCCCAGGGTCAGCTGGTAGAGGTCTATGACTACACCACTGTCAACGGCGACGACGCTGCTCGCATCGTGGTCATCGACACCTTCCTGGCTCAGGTGACTGACGTGGTCGAGGCAAAGTATGACTCCAACAACCACCTGGCCACTGAGGCTACTCTGGTGTTGAATGTCTATGACGAGTCCACTCCCGTGGAGGTCACCCTGACTAACGGCTCTACCAACTACACCTATGCTGTTGGTGATATGCTGCTGGTCAACGCTTACACCAATGATAAGGACGAAGTCATCAGCGGCGATGGCCAGTATGTGGAGATCGTCTCCGCCGCTGAGTCCTTCGTGGGCGCGCAGACTACCATCCACTACAACGCCAATACCCACACCATCAACGGCACCGAGTACAACGATGCCTGCAAGTTCTTCCGCGATGACGCCGGTGTCAGCGAGGACTACAACTTCAACTGGTACCTGGATCAGTACGGCAACGTCATCGGCGCCACCGGCATCACCAGCAACTATGCCGTGCTGAAGGACATCATCTGGATCACCGGCCGTCCCGGCTATGCCGAGGCCACCCTGGTCTACATGGACGGCTCCGAGGCCACCGTGACTGTGGACTCCATCGATGGCTTCAGCAGTGATGCGTGGGATACCGATGAGGATGACACCACGCCCGTCCTGAGAGATGCCGGCATTTGGAACTTCGGCCAGGTTTCCACCGACAGCAGCCGCAACGGCGCTTATGACGGCTACGCCATGTACCGCGTGGACACCAACAGCGACGGCTCCGTGAACCTGGAAGGCAAAGAGCGGTATAAGCTGCCCGGCCAGACTGGCTCTTACATGTTCGAGATCGAGTATGCCGACAATGTTACTCTGAATATCAACGCCAGCGCTATTGTTGACGTGAACAACCTCGATGTTGTTACTCATGTGAGCAACTCCACTCAGTTCCTGCTGAAGAACGGTGACACTTACACTGCTTACACTGGCACAGCTAACCTGCCTGACTTCAACTGGGAGACCGTCGAAGTCTTCTATGATGACGAGGACAACGATAGTGTGGCCGATTATGTCTACATCAAGAGCTACAGCGATGTCCATGGCATGTATGTCTTTGCCACCAGCGAGTCTGCGGAAATCCGCACCAATGACTATGGCGTGTACATTGAGAACGTCTATGTAGATGGCGAAGAGAAGACCATCATTGCCGAGCCCGATGTTGCTGTTGAACTGCTCAACAACCTGGGCAAGCTGTACTATGCTACCTGGAACACCAACCACGATGATGCCAATGGCTATGGTCTGCTGCAGGATATCACTCTGGTGAGCGAGAACACGGACAATGATGTTCAGGTTCTGTTTGGCGGCATTGCCAACTACCTGAACGAGAACATTGATGAGGCTGTGTTCACTTACACGAATGGCACGCTGGTGGTCAACGATAGGCTGTCCTACAACGTGGGCTCTACCGTGGAGGTCATCTACACCAACGATGATGTGACCTACACGATGAACCTGGCTGATGTCGTGAAGGCTATGAAGGACGACGCTCACTACGGCCTCTGGATTGTGGGCAACCGTTATGATAATGCGGTTACCGTCTATGCTGGCACTGAGCTGGATGAGACCAACACCATTGACGTAACAGCCACTAAGGACGATGCTGACAAGGTGGAGATTACTGCTCCCACCAAAGAAAACGCTGACACCTGGACTGTCAATATTCTTGACAAGAACAACAATGGCAACGCGGATCTGGTTGTCGACATGGATGCCACCAACGACTACGCTTTCTATACCATTAAGCGGCCTGATGGTAGCCTTGTCCAGGTTGATGGTTCCTATCAGTTAACTGAGGATTACACTCTGGAGAACGTAAGCGCTGGTGAGGAATATATCGTCACTGCATACACTGAGTGTGGCCTGGCCGATACCATTGATAGCGATGATACCTGCGCTCACACTGGTAAGACCTGGACCATCGAAGTTACTGGTTGGGATTACATCAGCGGCGCCATTGACCAGGTCGCTTATGGCGGCACGGAGAACTCCTTGAAGAAGGATGTCACTGTCCACTATAGCTATGCTGACGCTGTAACCGATCCCGTGGACATCAATACCGTTGGTTATGACTACATCCGTTTCTATGGCGATAACGATAAGGTCGTCACCAATGATGACACCACCTGGCCCGTGAAGTACATGACCTTCACTAACTCCGATGATGCCCGCGAATGGGCCGGCGACTTTGGTACTGCTGGTAAGAACATGACCAACGCCACTGATGATGGAGCCTACTATCAGCTCCTCGACATCAGCAAGTTGACAACTGGCAACGTCATCGTCCTGCGTTACACTCCGCAGCAGGAAGGCGGAAACTATGTTTATGTTGCCTTCGAGATCCAGAAGTAATCCATCTCACCCCCAATAACGTTCCCCAACGTTCCCACCCCCGAGCCCTCACCGGCTCGGGGGTGGTTTTTTCTTCTGACCGTTCTCTCAGTCCTCCTTCGTTTCGCCGTCGCGATCTCCGGCGGCAAGTTTGTCTCTCTCTGCAGTGCCACCTGCTCCCAACCGCTTGGCGGCGGCCCGCTGGCCCCGGGGGGGCAGCTTCGCCATGTTGGAGTGGAGGACCTTCTGGTCCCGGTGGGTATAGATGTTGGCGGTCACGGAGATGTTGGCGTGGCCCATGAGCTCCTTGGCCACGTTGATGGGCACCCCCGCCCGCTGCAGGTCGGTGCAGAAGGTGTGCCGCAGGCAGTAGGGGGTGAGGTCCGGGGCAATGGCGTGCTGGACCACCTCTCCGTCCCGGACTTTGGCCCCCATGCGCAGGTCCAGGTCCCGGGCAAAGGCGTTCCACAGCCGCCGCAGGCTGTTGGCGCTGCGCACCCCGCCCCGGGCCGAGGGAAAGACCGGGCTCTCCGGCGCCCCACGGGCCGCCAGGAGGCGGTCTCGCAGCTCCGGGCGCATGGGGATATCCCGGACCCCGGCGGGGGTCTTGGGGGCCTTGATGGCCCGTGTGCCGCTCTCCACGGCCTTGTAGACGTGGATCTCATTCCGGGCAAAGTCGATGTCTTTCCAGAGGAGGGCGGCGGTCTCCCCCGGGCGAAGGCCGGTGTAGAGGATGGTGAGAACCCACAGCCCAGAGGGATGGGTCTGGGCCAGGGCCAGGATGTGCCGCCGCTCCTGGTTGGTGATGGGCCGGTGGGTCCCCTTCACGCTCTCCGGCAGCTGGAGCCCCTCTGCCGGGTCATAGAGGAGGATGCGGGACCGCCGGGCCTGGCGGAAGAGCTCCTGCATCACCATGCGCAGCTTGGACACGTGGGAGTAGGACCGCCCCGCCTGGGTGTTCAGGATGGTCTGCAGGTGGAGGTCCCGCACCTCGGTGAGTTTCAGGTGCCCCACGGCGGGGCCGATGTAACCCCGGTATTTCTCGTCATAAAGGCCGAAACTTTTGGGGGTGAGGCCCGATGGCGCCTTGTAGGTGTCCCGCCATTGGGCGAACCACTGGTCCACGGTGAGGTTGCTCCCGGCCAGGGCCAGGTCCCCCTGCTTCAGGGTGGTGATGAGGTCGGCCAGCTTGTCGCAGGCCTCCTGCTCCGTCTTGCCCCGCACCTCGTAGCGGTGGTGGTTCCAGGTGACGGTCTTTCGAATGTAACGGTACTTTTCCATAAAAAATCCCTCCTGATGTAAGATTCCACTTGCATCTTACAACAGGAGGGGAGGAGATGGGGAGATGGTTTCGGGAGAAAAAGTCCCCCCGGCTCCGGGAGGGAGCCGGGGGGGAGATTCTAAATCTTCCTTGGATGTTTTTCGAACTCAGGAATACACGTCAATGATGTTGGATGCAGCAATGATGGTAGAGCCATTCATAGCAACTGCACGCATTTCATACTGAGCAGAGACACCACCATTGGTATAGGAACCAGTGTAGGTGTACGGAGTAGCAACATTGCCATCACCGGTTGTGTAGGTCAAACCAATAGCATTTTGCCATTCTGTGCTACCTGCAGGGCGGCGCTGGAGCACGACGGCAGTATCTCCATCAATAGCAGTGCTGGTGCCTTTGAACATAGTCGCAGTGTAGCTGTTCCCCATATTGACCAGAGAAATGGTGTCATTCGTCGAAGGTGTTACACCGCTGTTATCACCAGTTTCAGCAGGTGCAGCGATATAAACAGCCTTTGCCACCATGTTAGTCGTGTCATAGATCACGTACACATTCATATTGCTCAAATCCACAGGAGCAGTCCAATACTCGCTACCCACCACAGGAGTCAGACCAACTACATTGTAATAGCTGTTGGCAACTTTCAGAACCTGACCATTATAAGTGATGGTTCCAGCAGTGGCAGATGCAGGCTGGTAATCCAGGGCCAGATTTGCATAGGCAGCGTTGCTGTGCGTTTCAGAGAACAGATTGTTCATATCGGCCTTGGGGCCCCACATTTGAGTTACTTCGTCCTCTACATGATAGATGGTAAACATCTGGTTCACATAGGAAGACAATTTATCCTCCAGCTGAGTTTCCGTAAGGCCAGAGATGGGATAATTGGTTCCACCATCATTGAGTGTTGCAGTGCCATCCAAGCGGATAGTACCAGCCACGCCGTCCACGATGCCAGTCAGCTCATAGTAATCAATGCCACCAGAGGTATTCAGAACGGCAGTAGCATTGTCAGAGGTCAGATAGAACAGGCCATAATAGGTGGCGTTGTCCGGTGTGCCAGTGACATAAACATACTCGGCATAGTTATCACTGTCCAGGTTTACCCAATCCACAGTAGCGGTACCAGTATAGGTAGCAATGTTCTCATAGCCATTGACTACAGTGTAAGTGTAACCAGTGGCATTCAAGGTGCGTACCAAGAAAATTGTGTCACTGTTGACATAGACAGGACCAGCTGTCATGTTAGCAGTACCAGTAATAGCAGCAAGGCCAGTTTTGATGGTAGCATTAGTCAACTCGTTGTTCGTATTGGGCGAAGCAACAGTAAACACGTGGACCAGGTCCAGAGAGCCATCAGCGTTGGTTTCGATGCGGTACAGATCCTCTCCGCATTCGGAGGCATTATTCTGCAGGGTAGTAGAAATCAGACCGTTAGAGAAGTCGCCCTGAGCGTTAGAAGCTGCATAGGTCAGAGCCTTACCGTCAATCGCATCGATAGTCTGACTGTCAGTGTTTCCATCCATGTAACGGATGGTGGCCTGTGCATAACCATTAGCACCGACGGGGTTGACCCACTGGATGCTCTCAACAATGCCATAGCTGTACTGAGTGGCAATGTCGATGGCACCAATCAGGTTGCCATAGCTATCAAAGAACCAGGTGTGGTTGACGGTTTCAGTACCAGCCTGATCCAGCGCAAACCACTTTGCATCGTCATAGGTGGTACCATTGATGGTGTGCTGGAGGTCGTTGTAGTGGAGCGTGGTCTGCGCACCAGTCATAGCTTCTGCAACACCCAGGATCTTCGCATACTTATTGTTGCCAGTTGCAACAACGCCATTTACAGTTACGGCACCAGTGGTGCTATTAGAAGTGTTGTTGGTATAAGCATTGATCAGGACATAGTCGCCAACTTCATACTCATAGTTAGTAGCATCATCCTTGGTCAGCTTATAATTTGCAGTACCATTGGCGTTGTCATACACAGTCAGAGTAATGGTGGCAGGAGTCTTCAGATGGCCAGCAGCATCGAAGGCGGCGTCCTTTACCTCAGTGACCTTAGCCAGGAAGGTATCGATGACCACGATGCAGTTATCATACACTTCGGTCAGCGTGCCCTGAGCACCCAGGGTCTGAACGGTGTCGGTAGGCTGGACGTTGTACCGAGTATCGTTAATCTCGCCGTTGGTGTACAGAGTGTAGGTCTTGTCCTTGTTCTGGTTGACATCATCGGCGATGTCGCACTCGGTGACAGCCGTAGTGTAGGTAGCCAGAGGATCTTCCATTACCAGGGTGGACTCGTCACCAGTGTTGTAGGTCCACAGAGTGCCGGGACGGCCCCAGTCGTCGTGGTTGTCGCCTTTGTTGGTCAGTTCGAATTCCTGCTCGCCCAGGGTGGTGTCCTGCTTGACGTATCCAACGGCGGGCATGTACTTGACCATATTCACGTTCAGAGCCTGGAAAATCAGCTCGGCAACCAGTTCACGGGTAGCGGGCTGGCCCAGGGTGGCCTCCTGCACGTTGTCCAGCATGCCCAGCTGCTGGGCGGTGGAAGCGGTGCGGATTTCCCAACCGGAACCGGTGAACTCGTCGTTGGCGTCATAACCCACAGCACGCAGGATCATGGCCAGGACCTGATAGCCGGTGACGTTCTTGTTGGGACCAAAGGTGGTGGGGGTGAATCCCTTGATCAGCTCTGCGTTGCCGCAGTAGTTGACATAGCCGGCGAACCAGTCGTCAGACTGCACATCGTCGAACTTGTCATAGTCAGCGTAGATGGGAGTCTGCGTGTCGGTGACGTCGCTGGTAGCGGCACGATAGATCATCGTGGCCACCTGAGCGCGGGTGATGTTACGCTGAGGCAGGAAGCTGCCGTCATCGTAACCTTGCATGACCTTCATGCCGGCGAGAACCTCTGCCGCCTCAGCATACTGAGGGGAGAAATCGTCCTCATCGGTGAAGGCCGCCCCAGTGCCCATGACCATGACAGACAGCAGCATAGCCACGCAGAGCACCAGGCTCAGAACCTTCTTCAGGTTTCTCATGGGGGTTTTCCTCCTTTAAAAATTTTTTGAACGTTTCCTTCCTTTGACCTTGTCCGGCACACATACTGTGGCATGCCGTTGCGGTATCTGCGCCGGGCGCAGCGCCGGGAGGGATTCGTCCTAGCGTTACTATACGAGATTTTTTTCCATTTGTAAAGAGCGTTCACGATTTTGTAACAAAACGGTAATCTGGTTACAAAACGGTAACAAAATGACATTCTTGTCGAAAATCCGTCCCTGGCGCAAGAAATTGTGGTGCAGGTTATCCGAACCACAACGTATGTGCACGCCGGCTGCCAGATGGAAAACAGAAGGTTACATTATATTATAATGTGTCGGTGGGAGGTGCAATGGTTTGCCGGGGTTGTTTTCTCCCGCGGGATCCCGTATAATAGGAGCAACATCACGGCAAGGAGGAATTGGCCATGGCAAAATGCAAGGCCTGCGGCGTGGAACTGCGGCCGGGGGCTCGGTTTTGTGATATGTGCGGTACGAAGGTGGAGCGGATCTGCCCCCGTTGCGGCGGGGTTCTGCGGGACCAGGCAAAGTACTGTGATCTCTGTGGGATCAAGCTCCCGTTGGAACAGAAGATTGCCCGTCCCAAAGTGCGGGGGATGGTGGCGGCAGGCCGCCTGCACACTGTGGCCCTCCGGGAGGACGGCACCGTTTTGGCCACCGGAGACAACCAGTTTGGTCAATGCGACGTGGAAACCTGGTCGGACATTGTGACCATCGCTGCCGGGAAGTACCACACCGTCGGGGTTCGGAAGGACGGCACCGTCGTCGCCGCCGGGGACCGCACCTATGGCCAGTGCCAGGTGGAGGACTGGACCGATGTGGTGGCCGTGGCCGCCGGGGACAGCCATACCATAGCCCTTCGTACCGACGGTACGGTGATTGCTGCCGGCCGGAACTCCTCCGGAAAATGTTCTCTGGACGACTGGAAGGACATCGTTGCCGTCGCTGCGGGCATGGATCATTCCCTGGGACTCCGCCAGGACGGGACTGTGGTGGCCGCCGGGGAAGGGCTCTTTGGCTCCTGCGCCGTGAACAACTGGCAGAACATCAAGGCCATTGCCGCGGGGCACATTCATACCATCGGTCTCCGCCAGGATGGGCGGATCGTGGAAGCGGACGGCTTTGCAGCCCCCGGCGTCTTGGACTGGACGGATGTTGCTGCCGTTTCTGTCAGCCCCTTCCATACGGTGGCCGTGAAAACGGACGGCACCGTGATTGCCTCCGGAGACATTCAGTATGGCCAGTGCGAGGTGGAAGACTGGCAATCAATCGCTGCGGTGACGGCTGGTGAGCGCCACACGGTGGCCTTGACCACTGACGGTAAGCTCCTGGCCACGGGAGATAATGCGGCCGGTCAGTGCAGCGTGGAAGACTGGATTTTGTGGGAGGACAAGTAATTCCCCTTTACATATAACCCGCCATTTGGTGTCCTGCCCTGGAGAACATCTCCAGGGCAGTTTTTTCGTGGGAAGAGAACGGGAAACCCGTGGGAAAACGCAGCGATACACCCTGAAAACCAAGACTAGCCCCCAGAAGAAGGTTCTGAGCCTGGTGCTCTGCGTGGCTATGCTGCTGTCTGTCATGGTCATGGGCACTGGGGCGGCTTTCAGCGATGAGGACGAATTCTCCCCTCAGTATCAAGAGGCGGCAGAGGTTCTCACCAATCTGAAGGTCATTCAAGGTTACGAGGACGGCAGCTATTTCCTGCCTCAGCGTAACATCACCCGCGCTCAGGTGGCAACCATGATCTATCGTGCCGCCACCGGCGACGTCAACGACACCCAGGTGGGCCAGTATGTTGACTACGACCAGTTCAACGATGTCAGTGCCACCGATTGGCATGCTGGCTATGTGAACTATTGTGCCAACGCTGAGCTGATCAAGGGCTTCACCCCTGACACCTTTGGCCCCAACAAGAATGTGACTGGCTATCAGGTGCTGGCCATGATCCTGCGTGCCGTGGGTTATGACCAGAACGACGAGTTCACCGGTTCCGGTTGGGAGATCCGTACTGCTTCCATCGCTGAGTCCCTGGGCATTCTGGACAACGTGCAGGACGCTACCCTGGGCCAGCCCGCTACCCGTGAGCTGGTTGCTGAGCTGATTTTCCAGGCCATGATCGTCCCCACCGTGGAGTACACGGTTGCCTTCGGGTACCAGCCTGTGTGGCCTCGGGAGACCTTGGGTGAGCGTGAGTTCGGTCTGGAGCAGATCTCCGGCGAGATCAGCGCTGTGGGCCGTACTGCCGGTACCACTGAATTTAACGACAAGACTGTTGTCGCTAAGACCGATACCGCTTGGACCGACATCGGCTATGGCGCTTATGTGTGGACCGTTCCCACTTCCGGTTCCAAGGCTCTGACCGCTGTGTCCGATGTGTCCATCACTGGCGAGAGCCTGCTGACCACTACCGATGGCACGTCCGTTGCAGATGCAGATGTTACCATTGAGAATGATGCGCACCTGTATTACAACGGAGACTATGTCGGCCAGATCAAGGTAAACGCAAATGGTGATGTTACCAACGTTAATGGTGGCGATGTTGATAGCAACCTGGTTGGCAAGGCACCTCTTACCGGTGTGAAAGTCGATTACATTGACAATGACAACGGTGGCCGTGCCGAGGCAGTTGTGGTCACTGAGTACACCACTGCTGAGATCACTGGCATTGCCACGGACTCCACCTCTTCCGGCACCAGTGCTACAACCCCCTCCAACATTTATTTCACTACCTTCAATAAGGGTATTGAAAGTACTGTCTCCAATGTTAAGGACTCCAATGTTGTTTCCGATGCTGCTGTGGCTGTGAACGACATCGTGACCTTCGTGGACTACCAGGGTCTGGACAAGGAGAGCAGCCGCTACACCTTCGTGGCTCCCGCTGCCACTGAAACCCTGAACAAGGTGGTCCGTGACAACGCCAACGAAGAATATTATGTAGTTGGTGATGTGGACCTGTACAAGTCTGAGATCACGGACATGGATGTTTCCGCGCTGGCCACCAACAACGTGGGCAAGGACATCACCTACTATGTCGATGAGTACGGCTATGTCATTCTGGCAGGTGAGTATTCTGCTCCCACCCAGTACCTCTTTGGCATCAGCAACAACCATACCGACGGCAACACCGATGTGGCCACCGGCAAGGTTGTGTTCACCGATGGTTCCGTGAGCAATGTCTCTATCGCCTCTGTTGGCACTTCCACAGATCTTGGGAACAACGCCATCAAGGATAGACTTTACACCTACACCACCAACAGCGACAATGAGTATGCGTTGACTGCCTCTAACACCGCCATTAACAGCGCTTCCCACGCTGATGACAGCGTCTACGTTAACCTGAATGGCACTCGTTACTATGTGAACAACCAGACCATCGTGGTCGATGTTACCGCTGTCCGGGATGATGGCGCCACCGCTGCCACTGTCTACACCGGCACCACCGCCATCCCTGCCTTTGATTATGCTGAGGGGTACTTCGTCAACACCGGTGACTACGTCTCCCTGATGTTCATCTATGACTACGGCACCTATGGCACCGACACCTTCATGATCTATGATACCGCTCCCAACACGGTCACTACCAGCAACAACGCTAAGGTCTACACCATGAACGTGGTCCGTGATGGCGTGGAAGGTACTGTTGATCTGACCGAGGCGCAGTATAACGATGTTGTGAAGTACGGTGTTGGTATCTACACCATCGATGACACTGTTTCCGGCATTGATACCTACACAAGCTACGCTGAGGTTTACGGTGAGCTGTCCTGGAATAACGACACCATCAAGGCTGAGATGAACGGCACTTGGTCTGCTTATCCCTACAACAGCGATACCACCATTACCGTCCTGAACATTACTGAAGGTGAAGTGTACTCCTTCTCTGGCCTGACCGCTGGTCAGACCATTCCGTGGGTAAACAACACCAGTGATAATGCAAGAGGTTTTGTTGAAGGTGATAATGGCACCGCCGAGCATATCTACTTCGTTGTGGGTAGTGAGGCTACCAACTCCACTTCTTCTGTCAGCACCGTCAGTGGAACTGGCAACCAACTTGGAAAAACCTACTATGTAAAGGATAGTATGGTAACTGGCGTGCTGGATGAAACCGCTGTTACGCTGACCGTTGATGGCGCCGTTTATAACATGCACATCGGTGATGTGGTCCGTGTTCCTGACGGCGACACGGGAACCGGCGCTGCAGTCTCTGTGAATGGCGGCACTGCCACCTATGCTAAGTATGGGACGACCGTGAAGCTGACAGATGACACTTCTATCACAACCGGCTACGTTGCTTGGACTCTTGGTACTACTACGATCCCTGTTACATATCAGGCTTCCGGTTCTGCTGGAACAACCATCAACTCTGTATTTACCTCTGTAAACGGCAACTATGTGTTGATCGAACGTGCTGAGCCTTATGCTGCAAGCGTTGCCAGAGCTGTGAATGGTACCCTGGTTTCCTGCGCTGATGCTACCTTCCAGGATGGTTTCTACATGGTTACCATTACGTCTCTTAATGGACGCAACGCTGCTGTGACAGCTGGTACCCTGTATAACGCGGATGGGACTGAAGCTACTACAATCACCCAGGGCGAGGCATATTACGCCAAAGCAGGTACCGAGGTCACTGTTTATGCCAGCGGTACCAGTGTAGAGAACGCTGTGTTCACTGTTACCAGTGACAACATCAATATCAATATTCTCCCCTAACCTCTTCTGCAAAAACTTACCCACCTAAGTTCACCGCCCACGGGTTTTCCCGTGGGCGGTGTTTTTCTGGTCCTTTTTTATAACGCAGCCCTGCCCTTCCAAGTTGTTGCCGCCCATTCCCCCCGCGGCCGGTAGTTCTCCTCCCACACCCGCACGGCCCAGGTAGGCGAGAGCAAGGTGACCTTCTCCCCCTGGGCGGCCAGCCAGCCCCAGAAGGCGGGCCCCAGCACCGCCGGGGCGGTCACCGTAAACCCGTCGCGCACCGGGACCAGGGTGACCTCCCTGCCCCAGCGGTCCAGGATCTCCCCGGCCAGGCCGGTGCGGCACCGCAGGCACACCGTGGTCTGCAGCCGGAGATCCGGCCCGAAGGGCGCGGCCAGCCACTGGCTCAGGTCCGCCTCCGGCCCCTGGGCGGGCACGTCGGTGACCTCCACCTGATGCATCCGGTCGGGGCGGTAGAGGGTCAGCTTCCGGGTTTGGTGGTTCCACCCCAGCAGCTGGTGCCGCTCCTGGCTCCACAGCATTCCCTTGGGGGTGACCAGGCAGACCTCTCCCAGGCACCGGGTGCCCTGGTTGTTGTAGGTGACGGGGACGAAGCGGAGGGCGCGCTGGCGCTGCAGCGCCGCATAGATCCGGTCCAACACAGGGCGGACCCTGTCGGGGGCCTCCCCCCGCGGGGGCTCCAAGGCCACCGGGCGGCAGAGCCTCCTCCGCTGGGGCTGGGGGGCCAGGACGGTCAGTTTCTCCAACAGGACCTCCCGCAACGCCGAGGGCAGTCCGCGGTACACCGCCACCGCGTCCACCACCCCCTGCAGCTCTGCCAGGGTGAAGGGCTGCCCTGCGGCGTACCACCCCGCCCCCCGCCGGTATGCCACCGGGAAGCCGTGCTGGTTCATGGCGGCCAGGTCCCGGTAGATGCTTTTGCGCTCCACCGAGATCCCCGCCTGGGTCAGGCGCTGGACGATCTGTTGGGTGGTAAAGGGATGGTCCTCGTCGCTCTCCTGATAGAGCAGGCGGATCAGGGACAAGGTGCGGTCTCGTTGATCGGAATGGGCTTTCCCCACGGCAGCTCCCTCCTTTGGGTTTCTGGGTCCATTATAGAACAAATGTTCTAGTTTTGCAAGAGGGAACCGCCCCGTCCAGTCCGTAAAAAAGACCCGGGCCCTCAGGCCCAGGTCTTCCACACCTCCGGCTGGTAGCCCACCGTGGCCTGCTTGCCGTTGCGGACGATGGGGGTCTTCAGGAGGGAGGGGTCCTCCAGGAGCTTTTCCACCTTGTCCTGGTCGTAGGCCAGGTACTCCAGGAGCTTGGCGTCCGGGTGCTTGGGGTCGATGAGGTCCGGCAGCTTCACCGACCGGAGGACGGACTGCAACTCTCCCCGGCTGATGCCGTACTTCTTCAGGTCAATGGCCTGGAACTTGATCCGCCGCTCCTTAAAATACCGCTCTGCCTTCTTCGTGTCGAAACACTTGGGTTTCCCAAAGATTTGGATGTTCATAGCAACCTCCCGCCCCCGCCTAAGGGGGATTTTTGTTTTCTTTAGCTTACCACATTCCGGGACAAAAGCCCAGTTCTGTAGAAAAATAGGTATACTTTTCCGCAAAATGGTGCTATACTAGGAGCGATGATATGGAAACAGCCGGCTGCTGTTTCCCTTTGACGGCTCTTTTTACACAGAAAAATCAAGCCGCTTTGCGGCAGCGGATACAGAAAAACCAACCGCACAGACCACCAACACAGCAACAGAGGGCTTGGGAAACCTGGGCAAAACCCGCCGCGGGACAGGGCGAGCGGGTGCGCTCGGTGCTTCCCTGTGTTTGATGCCCCGATTTTTTGGTCTGGCTGCGCGGAATCTCAACAGAAAAGGAGTTATTATGGCAGAAAAACTGAAAATCATTCCCTTGGGCGGGCTCAATGAGATCGGCAAGAATCTCACCGTCTACGAGTATGGCAACGACATCATCATCGTAGACGTGGGCATGGGGTTCCCGGACGACGACATGTACGGTGTGGACGTGGTGATCCCCGATGTGAGCTATCTCATCAAGCACAAGGACAAGATCCGGGGCATTTTTCTCACCCACGGGCACGAGGACCACATCGGGGCGCTGCCCTATGTGCTGCGGTCCTTCCAGGCCCCCATCTACGCCACCCGGATGACCCTGGGGCTGGTCCGCCTGAAATTGGAGGAGCACAAGCTGCTGGACGCCACCAAGCTGGTCACCTGCGAGGCCGGGGACGTGATCCAGGCGGGGAAGTTCTCTGTGGAGTTCATTCACGCCAACCACTCCATCGCCGACGCGGTGAGCTTTGCCATCAAGTGCCCGGTGGGCGTGGTGATCCACACCGGGGACTTTAAGATTGACCCCACCCCCATCAAGGGGAAGATCATGGACCTGACCCGCCTGGGCCAGCTGGGCAAGGAAGGGGTCCTGGCCTTGCTGTGCGACTCCACCAACGTGGAGCGCCCCGGCCACACCCGCTCGGAGCGGGCGGTGGGGGCCAGCTTCGACGAGCTCTTCAAGGGCTGCAAGGAGCGGATCATCGTCACCACCTTCGCCTCCAACGTGGACCGGATCCAGCAGATCGTCAATGTGGCCGCCAGCTATGGCCGGAAAGTGGCCGTCACCGGCCGGAGCATGGAGAACTCCATGCGGGTGGCCACCGAACTGGGGTACACCGACATCCCCAAAGGGGTCATGGTGGACATCAACCACATCAAGTCCCTGCCCAAGGACAAGGTGTGCATCATCACCACCGGCAGCCAGGGGGAGGCCATGTCCGCCCTCTTCCGCATCGCCTTCTCCACCCACAAGCAGGTGGAGATCCAGGCTGGGGACCGGGTGATCATCTCCGCCTCCGCCGTCCCTGGCAACGAGAGCTCCGTCAACAATATCATCAACGAACTGTACCGGAAAAAGGCCGAGGTGGTCAGCGAGAACGCCGGCACCCTCCACGTCTCCGGCCACGCCTGCCAGGACGAGCTGAAGATCATCCACGCCCTGGTTCGGCCCAAGTTCTTTATCCCTGTCCACGGCGAGCAGCGCCACCTCCAGACCCACGCCAAAGTGGCCCAGGAGATGGGCACCCCGCCGGAGAACATCATCATCGCCGATGTGGGCCGGGTGATTGAGCTCACCCACAACTCCGCCCAGCTGGCGGGCACCGTGCCCTCGGGCCGGGTGTTCGTGGACGGCTACGGCGTGGGAGACGTGGGCAGCGTGGTCCTGCGGGACCGCCGCCACCTGGCCCAGGACGGCATGATCGTGGTGGTGGTCTCCCTGTCCGGCGAGACCGGGGAACTGGTCTCCGGCCCCGATATCATCACCCGGGGCTTCGTCTACGTCAAGGAGTCGGAGAGCCTCATGGAGGAGCTCCGGGAAGTGGCCTTGGAGGCCCTGGAGGCCTGTCAGGTCCGGGGCATCGTGGACTGGGCCACCATCAAGTCTGCCATCAAGGGCGAGATGTCCCGGTACCTGTATAAAAAGACCAAGCGGAATCCCATGATTCTGCCGGTGATCATGGAAGTGTGACCTTCCGTTGTCCACGGAGAAAAGACACCGTTTCTACCACCTCCCGCCCGGTTGGGCGGGAGGTGGTGTGTTTTTATCGGGCAGTTTCCGTGGGAACCCAGTGGGAAACCTGTGGGAAAAATGCTGGGCGGGGCTTGGGGCGCAAGCATTTCCCCCAGAAGAAGGTTCTGAGCCTGGTGCTCTGCGTGGCTATGCTGCTGTCTGTCA
>OLFX01002426.1_pt1 | contig 15602 bp, 14 predicted proteins | sample 1605091 | NCBI WGS metagenome assembly OLFX01 (sample SAMEA3888906, study PRJEB22519) | human gut metagenome | biome: human gut; feature: human-associated habitat; material: faeces | place: Denmark | collected 2012 | reverse complement strand
AGTGGTTTGTAGAGAGGAAATCTATCGTGTTTAATTTTCATACAAAAAATTTGTAGTACCATCATATTACCAATAAAAACTTGTAAAAACCTATATTGCTTCATAACACCACCGTAATACCGTGAAAAACTGAATGAAACCGAGCTAAGGCAAAACCTAATCATAAACAAATCATCAGATATTGTTGATAACTTGGAAAAGATTCGAGATAATCAATACTCATTATATGAAGTCTTGAAAGATGTAAACCGAACTATTAAGACACTTTCTGAAGAAGCTCGAAAATTGAACGATACTTCCAAACTGACTCAGTATTATACCGAAACAACTGCAAAGGCTGCTGAAGCTCCGAAAATTGTGTATGCTTATACTAGAGAAATCGGATAAAACACGATATAACACATTAGGATTCCTTAAATGGAGTCATTTTTTTTATACCCTTCTCCTTTCTCGATTTCTCTCACAACGTCCTCGAAAACCAACAACGACAAATTGCACACTTTGGAAATAATGTTTTCATAGGATTAGCTATAAAAGTAACATCCGTCTTACAAGACCGCTCTCAAACCAATCGAGAAATAGTTTAGCTTTTCCAAGAAAACAAAAAAGACTTGCCTGATATCGTTCCTATCAAACAAGTCATAGCCTTTATTGTTCTGCAATCTTTTTTCGTAAGCTGTCATTTGTGGTTTTTAAAACTTGCTCGGCCATATTTCCGCCGTTGTTGGTAATATCCTCAATGATTTCATTACTTGAATAGTCTATGGAATACATATAAACGGTGTCGTCTGTTTTATAAATATAGTAAGTAAAATCAATATCCATATCTGGCGTCAATAGATAAATGTTATTACCTTGTAATGAAAGTGTACATGGAATTGATTCCTCATCACTCTGTCTTTCGTAATTGAAAGTTGAATAGGTTGCTTCATTTGTATCTTTATCAATACTTAAACAATCAACAAGTGTATATCCTTTTGCGTTGATTCTTTGTTCTCCATAGTAGTCTGTAGAAGTTGCGGTTTCCTCCTGAATCTCATCTATACTTGGAATATTCAAATCCTTCATTTGATATGGTAGAGGATCAAAATCATATTCTTCATAATCGATATCAAATTCTTTCTGGAAATCATCAATTATTGTACAGCAGCTTTGGATTGCTTCATTTAAAAGTGGAACATTATCATATGTAATGCCATCTTTATTGATTGATATTGAGCCAGTTGCGTCTTCTCCATATGTGTAGTTTCCATTCTCAAATTCGTAGTAATTATATTGGATATCATACTTTGTATATTTCTTATTCGTTGAATTAATAGTTATTGTCTTTTGATATTCTTTTGTATCTTCAATTACATCTGTTGTATATGTATAGGATATATATTCTTTATCATTTTGGTTTTGCAAAGCAAATATGGTAGTAGTTGTTTCATTGTCGTTTTCTACGATATAGCGGGCAGCCATATTTTGATGCTTTTTGCCTTCATCTGAACTTATACCAATATTCCAGTTGTTTTTTAAGTACGCATTATCTTTGGATTTGGATTGAACAGCATCAATGGTAGCTTTCCAAAAATCTTGCTTTTCATCTTGGTGACAAGCTGTTAAAGATATAGCGCAAAATAAGCAGAGAATATATTTGAATAATTTCATGATTAAAGCCTTCTTTCTTTATCAAACAATTTTGGATGACAAATATCCTGAATTAGTGTATTTAAATACAAGCAAAAGAACATCTATATATTTATGTTTCTAATTCATGGATACTATAGTTCTTAAATAGATGAAAATCAAGAATATAAAAAGCCAAACCTGATAAAGATTTGGATTAAAATAATAAACTTCTAGGTCTTAGGTTTTTTGAATTGAGAAATTGCTCCATTTTTTCCAATTCATTTGAGGACATCTTATCAATAGAAAAATAGCATCCATAAAATTTTTTAATTTTTTTGTTAGCTCCATATAAAAAACATATGTTATCTATATATGTATAATAGCTTAAATCATCATATGATGAGACTTCTGGATTTTTTTTATACAGAACATGACTGCAATATTCTTGATTCAAGACAGAAAACAAACAAAATCCCGTTGAACACAAACATTTTCCCGTCTATTAATGAGTTTACGCTGGCATAAAACCTAAAAACAAACATTTTCCCCGCCCTTTCCATTAGTTTTCTATTCATTTACACATTTTGTATAGTAATATTTTGATCTGGATATAGATTCGAAGGCTACGAGAAGGTCTTTCAGAAGATTTGACGTGGATTTTAATTGTATTGCAAGGATTTTGTTTGTGTTTATCCATAGAAATGACGAGAAAATGTTTGGATTTGAATTGTGGTTCAATGTAGGCAGTAAGGAGGTATTTGGAATGAGATGAAAAACATAAAGAAATTTATACATTATGCGGTTTCTTAGTCTTAGGATCAATTGCCTGTGGTGATGCAGATGTTGTAAAAGCTGAAACTACCAATAATCAAGCAACTGATACGTCTGGTTATACGATTACAATCCCATCTGATGTTGATATAGATAAAGATAGTGGTAAAGGTTCCTTCGCCGTAACAGGCAAAGTAAAAGCCCAGTCAACAATCGACGTCTCAATACAATCGAAGAACGGGTACAAACTCAAGGATAAAAGCGGAGAACTTCCGTACAACATAGACAAGAAATCTTTCTCGATAGACAATAGCCGGTCAGCGTCCGACATTTCCCTCAACGAAGAGTTTAACATCGTATCAAAAACGAACACGAAAGTCAGCGGGTATTATACGGATTCTTTGACGTTTGATATCACGGGTGAAGCTTATAAATATAGATTAGATGTTAATGGGAATCTTGATGAGAACGGGGTTGGCGACGGAAAATTAACACAAATTGGACGATTTGATCTTTATTTAAATGGAAAACTCGTTAAAGAAAATGCGGAGGATTTTTGCGAGCCTATTCCGTATGGTACAACATGGGAAATTAAAAACATCCGAAGCTTAGATGGATATCGTTATAAAGAATCTTCAGATATACGAACAAAAGGAGTCGCAGGAGATGTTGTTGAATGGGAGGGTGATTTGTTAGGTGATGCGAGTATTTACCGAATTACTTATGTGAATCTTAAATTCTATTCTAACAAACTGACTATCAATTATCATGCTGATGGCGCAACAAAGCTTTTAGATTGGTCTACAAAACCAGAGTCATATAAAGATATTTCTGACGTAGATATTTTTCATTCAACAACTAACACCTATGGTACTGCATATAGTAACGGAGCTGGTGGCTTGACAGATGTGGATCGCTTAAGCGGAAAACAAGGCTATAAAGTTTTAAGTGGATATTGGAAAATCAATAAAACTGGTGAACAGAAATATTCTGACAATATTGGTTTTAAGAACACTGAAAACTGTGCCGAATATTTAGGCGTTTTAAATAAGTTAAAAAAGAATGATGTTACAGTAGATTTATATCCAATCTGGGAACCTTTGTTCAACACTATTACATATGATGCTAACGGCGGAACTCTTTCTACAACTAAAATACAACAGTTTTATACAGGAACATCGTATAAAGCACCAGAGAACTCAAAATTTTTTAGTGGTACTAACACTGATGATTGTGAAGATTTAGGGTATTATAACTATTCATTTGGAAATAAGTTAACAATATCAGCAAAAATAAGATTTAACTCATCAGATGATACCCTGCCCCAAAAATCACAAGAGTTTTTTTGTAATTATGAATGGGGTGGTTTTGGTTTAGGTTTGGGAGAAGATGCTAGGCCGTTCTTCTCTGTTTTTAGAGAAAATAAAGATGATTATGATATATTACGTTCTAAAACCAAAATTAAGCCAAATGAAACGTATTGGGTAACAGGTGTTTATTATGGTCCTAATAATATAATGAGTATTTATATTAACGGCGAGAAAACAAATACAATTCAATTATCAGCAACTGATAATTCAAACATAAAAGTAAGTCCTTTGGGATTATCACTAGGTGGAAATCCTACAGGTGGATGTCAATATAGCAAATTAACAAAGGGTGACATCTGGCAATGTGGTTTATGGCAAAATGCATTAAGTGATGAAGAAGTCATGAAAATGTATAAAACAGATACTTTGGCAGAAGGTAGTTTTATATCTCGAGATTATTCAGCTCCGAAAAAGACTTATTATCTGTTTGATGGATGGTATACACAACCAACAGGCGGTAATAAAATCACGATAGGTACAATTATAAATTCTTCTATGACATTGTATGCACATTACAAACCAATTCTTTCATTTATAAATTATGATTCAAATGAAGGTACTGGTGTTATGCAAAGTGAAACTATCCTCAGTTCAGATAAGGCTATTCTATCAAAAAACATTTTCACTAAAGACGGATACACTTTTAAAGGATGGATTGCAAGTCGTGAATATAAAAGTAATGTAGAATACTTGTATGTAAACCCAAACGGAGGCGGTGGATGGTTCGAAAAAGGAAAACAACCGTCTGGTTGGAATGAATTGTATTTATTTTCAGATCAGGAAGCAATCTACTTAACATCAGCTTATGATGGTCTTACTCTTACTTTTCATGCTCAATGGGAGAAAGCTTATTCAGCAGGAGATACTTTGGATATTGAGGGGATTAAATATGTAGTACTAGAACAAAAAGAAAATAATCAGGCATTGGTCATGACTGCTAGCAGCATTGGAAACAGAGCGTTCCAACCAAATTTTCGTTCAGATGGTCAGAATGAAAACACTTATGAAGGCAGTGGAATTGATAACTATTTAGAAAATGATTGGTACAACAGTTTATCTTCCACAATGAAGGCAGCTATTCAAACAACAAGTATTAAACAAGCTTCATACTCAACAGGTAATGACCCAAACTCAAAACAAGAAACAGGATACAATGGTCAGGTATATAATACTATCAGTCGCCATGCGTTCCTGCCTAGCGTAAGTGAACTTGGAAAAGTGGTTGATTTTAATAACCCAGATAAAGTAAAAGCATTCACAGATGGTTGGGATATGTGGACAAGAGACAGCTATCAGGGTAGTTATAGCGATGTGGAGTGTCTGGTTCCCGACAATGGTGGTTTGTTAAACGGCGACGCATTCTCTCCTTATAGCGTCCGTCCTGCTTTCGTCATTGACTTATCTCAAGTCAACTACTCAGTCGTAAAATAACATATCAAATATCAAAGCAGAATCTCAACAAAGAGGTTCTGTTTTTCTATATTCCCTTCTCTTGAAATTCCCTCTCATCATCTTCGAATAAATTCCCCAACAAATGTTTTTGTTTAATTAAATCTGGCTGTATACAGTTTCAACCATTGCTTTAATCTTAGTTATATATATGTCAGCTCCCTTTCAATTCTTTCGTTCCACTTTTCTGGTTAACTGTATACGTGTATAGAAAAGAGGCATATATATGAATTTTACAAAAACTAAAAAGGTTGTAGCAGCAGGGTTATCTGCTTTAATGATGATGACCAGTACTACATCCGTATTTGCTGCTGAATCAGGCGACAAATCAGCAAATTTGAATTATCAGGTTTCATCTAGTTATGACTGGATTATCCACAGTTCAATTGACTTTGGAGCTGATGCAGGAGTAGGCAAAACCGTTGATCGCACAGGTAATCAGGTCAAGGTCTTGAAGAATGTTATTCCTGAAGGCAAGTATTTGAACATTTCAGTCAAGGGCTCAGGAGCGAACGATGCATTCACAGTAGACAACGGAGGAAGCGAAGTGTTGAACTATGACGTTTCAGACGATAACGGTGCTGTGGGTGTGAATGGAAATGTATTGAGTGTACCAGCAGGTACGAACACAGCAACGCAGAACATGAATTTTAAGTTGAATACAAAGAAGGGTTCTGCTGAGATTGCAGGTAACTATAATGGACATGTCATTTATAATGCGGAAGTAGGAGAAAAGAAGAAAGAAAAATCTTCAACGATTATTGGAACTGTATGGAATGGGTTGGAAGAATCTGAAATAGATACACAATTCGGAAATGTAATCCCAGAACAAGCAACAACCGTAACATTTACGGATGAAGTAGCTCCAAAAGGAGTTTCTACAACGGATTTGACGGTAGCTAAAGATAGAGATGTTGTTGGATGGCTGGATGGAACCACTTGGAAAGTAAGTACTCAAGACTCCAACAAGGCGGTAACGTTTAATGAAAATTGTGCATTTATGTTTGCGTCTTTTGGCCGTGGAGACAACAATAAATTGTCGAGACTAACTCAAATTTCTTTTGATAATGTGGATACTTCAAATGTGACGAATATGTATGGTATGTTTGGGGAGCTCTCTAACCTAACATCCTTAGATTTAAGTAATTTTGATACTTCGAAAGTAACAAAAATGGGTGCCATGTTTTTGCAGTGCCCAAATTTAACTTCTTTAGATTTGAGTAGCTTTAATACTTCAAATGTGACGAGTATGAAATATATGTTTGGTTTGTGCTCAAATTTAACTTCATTAGATTTAAGTGGTTTCAATACTTCTAATGTAACGAATATGAATTGTATGTTTTATATGTCCGAAAATTTAATTTCATTAGACTTAAGTGGCTTTGATACATCTAAAGTGACAGATATGGATGGGATGTTCTACAACTGCTCAAATTTAACTTCTTTAGATTTAAGTGGTTTTAACACTTCAAATGTGACGAATATGAGAAGTATGTTTTATATGTGCGAAAATTTAACTTCATTAGACTTAAGTGGCTTCGATACTTCAAATGTGACGAATATGTACTATATGTTTAATAACTGTCCAAGTTTAACAAATATTTCTGTTGGTCCTAAGTGGTCAACAAAAAATGTGACCGAGAGCCATCGTATGTTTTATGATTGTAAAAAGCTTCCAAACTATAACGCATCCGTAACCAATATCACTAAAGCTCATACTGGACCAGATGGATATTTAACTTTAAAACAGTAATGCTATTAGAGACTCTATTTTTGGGGTCTCTTTTTATTTTGCTTCTTTCCTATCAGTTCCCTATTAGTTTTCCCGTTTTGACACGTTTGCACTGTTTTGGTTTTGCTTAGGTGATTATTACTTTGGTTATAAAAGTCATTTCTGACTGATTGGATTTCTTATAGGGGCCTTTAAGTTCTTGTAAAACGGAAAATAAGCGTAAAAAAAAGACCAACAATAGAAGTTGTTAGTTTTGGAGAGACATTCTTGTTTTCATGAAACTAAGCGTTACGTTTAGAAAAATAATCTGTTCTCGTAATCTTAAACTAAGCGTTACGTTTACAAAAAAGATTTGTTCTATCTTCATGAAACTAAGAACATCCAAAGTTTCTTGTTGAATAAGATTTCAATATTACCAAATGAAATTTATAAATCATATTAAACACTTCTTCCCTTTTATTTGTTTCCTTATCTAGAAGATGTATATCTTTTGCAAGCACAAATACATAGTGATATACTAGGCAATGCTAGATAAAGAAACCTTTTTATTTAACTCATCTCAATTTTATCTAGCATGTATGAGCCAATGCAATTCTTAAACCCTTTCTTTTGCATTGGTCTTTTACTTTGTTAATACGTACAAGTTTAATGTACGAATTACCTAGAATTATATAATTCATTTGATTTTTTACATGGTAAAATCGTTTCTATTGAACAAATAAGTACACAGGAATTGATTCTAAAATTTACATTGAAAGCTTCCCTAACCAATCCAACACGAACTATAAGTGTATAATACGATATCTAACAGCCGATCATAAAGATGTATTTGAAAGTTCTTTCTTCAACTGTCTAGTCAAAGCGTTACATCAACAGTGTTTGATGTGATGTCAGGTAAAGATCTTGATCAATGTATGATTGACTTATTGTATGGATATACAATAGCTTCGAATACAGATACTTTAGTTCGCAAGAAAATTGTTTCAGAAATTAATAAGTCGATGTTTTCTTATATAAAGGAATAATGTCTATATTTCAGAAAATATTTTCAAAAATATGACATATGTCAATTTATTTTTCAAATAAACATGGTATAATTTTGGCAGTTAGATGAATGTTTATAAGCCAACAAACAATAATAATACGTCACACATAAACAACGCCAACTATCTCATGTGTGATTCCATCTAACAGTCGATTGAGAACTAGTCTCCTCAAAAAAACACTAATACACTAGTTCTCTCCTCTTTTTATAGATTGTTTTATGAAACCTAGTGTGGGTTTCATTTTTTATTGTTTTTTCTTTCAAATCAAAAACACGAGTGGTATACTATGTCTTGTCGATAGGTTTCTTCTTTTCCTTTCTGATTAGACCTGTTCGGTATATATTTTTTCGAGCCAGCATGCCCTACCCAATCATAGTTGGCTCTTTTTTATTGTTCGTGAAAATGGTATATTACTTTATACTAGAAATGAGTGGATATTTATGAAATTAAAAATATGGCTTGGAAGAATTATTCCTTTAGTCATCATCGTATTAGGTGAAATTGTATTATATTGTAATCTATTTAAATGGCTAACAACGTCTTTTGTCTTTATTGAAATTGTTTTACACATTCTATCCATTTTAATCGTATTAAATATCGTACGTACAAGTAGACATCTATCTTCAGATCTTATGTGGATTATTCTGATTATGTTGTTTCCTGTCTTTGGTACATTTGTGTATGTATTGATGTTATTAAGTTTGTTGTTTGGAAAAACATTCCGTAATATTATTAAAGAACAAAAAAAGGCATCTAGCTACTATATACAAGATGAATCGATTATTGATGAAATTCGTAACGATAATCCAGACTATGTCTCACAGCTTGCTTTCTTACATGAAGAGGGCTTCCCTATTTATCGAAATACGGATTTTGAATATTATGCACCCTGTGAAAATGAATTTAATGTCATGTTAGAAGAACTAAAAAAGGCAGAAAACTATATTTTTATGGAATATTTCATCATTGAAGAAGGGTTTATGTTTAATTCGATTCTTTCTATTTTAGAAGAAAAAGTAAAACAAGGTGTAGAAGTACGTATCATGTATGATGATATGGGATCTTTAGGTACACTTCCCGCTTCTTATGCCAAACAATTAGAAAAAAAAGGCATCAAAGCTGTTTCCTTCAATCGTATTTCCCCAATCATTAATACGATTATGAATCATCGTGATCATCGTAAAATTTTGATTGTTGATGGTAAAGTTGCCTTTAGTGGTGGTGCAAATTTAGCCGATGAATATATCAATAAGAAAGTAAAACATGGTCATTGGATGGACAATATCATTTGTATTAAAGGTAAAGCCGTTTGGTCTTATTTAGTAATGTTTCTAACAAACTGGAACGCTTTACGTCATGAAGACTTTGATTATTCTGTTTTCAAAAATGAAGATGTTGTAGAAGAAACTTTGTTTGATGGATATATTGCTCCTTATGCAGAAACTCCGTTAGACGAAGAATTGACGGGACAATCCGTTTATGAAGATTTATTAAATAGTGCCAATAAATATGTATATATAATGACTCCTTATCTTATCATTGATTCAGAAATGATCAACACATTAATTCATACCGCTAAAAAAGGTGTCGATGTTAGAATCATCATGCCCGGTATTGCCGATAAACAGATTGTACATGATATGGGAACTACATATTATAAACAATTAATTCAGGGCGGCGTTAAAATTTATGAATATGAGCCTGGTTTTGTACATTCAAAAGTCTTTATTTGTGACGATACATATGCCACAGTAGGAACAATCAACTTAGATTATCGCTCCTTATACCTACATTTTGAAAATGGCACTTTATTGTATAAATCTAAGAAGATCATGGATGTGAAACAAAACTTTTTTGATACATTAGAACATTGTAAAAAAATTCAAGTAGAAGATACCCATGTGAATATTGTGAAAGGTTTATTTTTAAGCATTATTCGTATATTCTCACCATTATTATAGAAAAAATGCAAGGCTGAATCCTTGCATTTTTAGTAGAATTAAAATAATGATTTTACACAACCATACATTCCGGCATCATTTTCAAGTTTAGCCAAAACGATTGGTGTATTTTTACATGCATGGAATGCATACTCTTTAAAGAATGTGCTGATTCTTGAAGTTAGGATATCTCCAGCTTTAGAAACGCCACCACCAATCACAATGATTTCTGGATCAATCACACTACAGACTTGTGCCAATGCCTTTGCGAGAATTTTACAAGTGGAATCCACTAATTCGTTAGCGATGACATCCCCTTTTTTAGCCTCGTCATAAATGTGTTTAGCTTCTAAACAATCATAATCACGTAAACTAGAAGGACGTTTATCATTCTCTAACATCTTCTTAGCCTGAGTGACAATTCCAGTAGCTGAAACATATTGTTCTAAACATCCATGATTTCCACAGTTACATGGAGTTTTCTCATCATCCCTTACAGGCATGTGTCCGATTTCTCCGCCAGCACCATGAATTCCGGAAACGATCTGTCCATTTAAAACACAACCGCCACCAACACCAGTGCCAAGTGTAACCATTAATACATCTTGATATCCTTTCCCAGCACCTTGCCACATTTCACCAAGTGCTGCAACATTGGCATCATTGCCTACTTTAACAGGAAGGCCTGAAATTTCATGGAATTCTTTTTCAACATTCAATGAATTCCATCCTAAATTCACACATACACTCACAAAACCATTCTTATTTACTGGTCCTGGTACACCTAAACCTACACCCATCACATCACTTTTTTCGATGTCTTTCTTTTCAATAGTACGATTAATAAAATCAGCAATTTCAGTAAGAATATATTTTCCATTATCTGTTTTGTTTGTTGGAATTTCCCATTTTTCCATCAAATCTCCATCCACTGAAAACAATCCAATCTTTATTGTAGTACCACCAATATCTACTCCAAATCCATATTGCATATTTAAATTTCTCCTTTAATAATAGCTTATTAGAATTCTCAAAAAGAATCAATCACTTGTTTAAGTAAATCATCCACAATTAGTTTTGTATATATTTTACATCCATATGGAGTGCCATCACATAGTGCATAATCACCAGAATACTCTATTGATTTGCCGCTTTTTAGATGCAAGATATATCGACTACTGCCACCACCACATAGGAGTGGTTGATATGTCTTTTCACTACCTAAATTTATTTTGATTTCATAAAAAAACTCACAGATCTTTGGTTCAGACAAATGATAAATTTTATCGTCTATTTGCACGGTTCCATTTACATTTATATAAACATTTTTTCTTTCGATAAGTGATCCTAAGACAGGTTCATATTGTTCAAAAACACAATTCAATTGTACAATTTCTTCATGTGTTAAATCATGAAACCATTCTGGCTCTTTAAAGTAGAGGGGTTTATGAAGAAAAGCATCCATATCTTCATCATCTTCAAATTCGAATTCAGCACGAACAAATAATTCATTTGTGTCTGGATCTACTTTTCGATCTATTATTTCATACAATTCAACAGAATGTACGTTGTCATTTTCATCATAAAGATATCGAATTTCATGACGGGCTTTCGTATATGAAAAGAAATGGGTAATATACGTTTTATATATGGACCCATCTAAATAAGATGTGTTGAGTTTTACCTCTTCTAAAGTTAAATAACAATCTGACATTTTGTAAGTAACTCCTCTACTATATTTGTCGTAAGACTATTCTCATTCGAATCTGTACAATAATTGCCGTGATATTCAAACACATTCCCGCTTTCACAATATAATGTAAAACTTCTAGACCATCCACCCACACAGCTAGGATCATATGTCGTTTCACTGCCTAGATTTTGTTTCATGGCTTCAAAGAATTGTTGAATGTAAGTCTTGTTAACTTGATATGTTAAAATTAAAGGATTTTGATTTTCCTTTGTCTCTTCAATTTGAATCATTCCATCATCAAAGATAGATATTTATAGTTGTATTACTCGTTTTATTATCAAGTAGATCCAATATATCCCAATCAGAATAGCTACATACGATTTTATTAATTTTTTCATTTGTCAAATCATGAAACCATTCTGGCTCTTTAAAATAAAGTGGTTTATGTAGAAGAAAATCCATATTCAATCCATCTTCAAACTCAACATCTGCTCGTACAAACATTTCATGTGTGTCTGGATCTACCTTTTTTTTCACAGAATGAATAAACTTCAGGAATATATACATTCCCTTCTTCGTCATAAAAATCATTGATTGTATGATGTGATTGGGTATATGAAAAAAATGAAGTTACATAAGACTTGTATAAGGATCCATCATAATTTGATTTATGAGGAATTGATTTTTCTAAAGTTAAATATGTTTTCATAAGTAAACATTAACATAATAAAAAGGCTATTTCTAGCCTTTTAGAGTTGATCATATCATACATTATATACAAATGAAGATTCTTGTTTTTTTCTTGTGATTGTTAAAGAATGCCCAATATCACCTCTAAAAGAATGACACTAATCACAATAAAAGCTACAAAGGCTGGCCTTTTATATAATGGGACATTTGAATAATCCATCGCATTTGATAATTTTGACATACCATACTTTCCTAAATAGATATAAACCGAATCCCTTGGATTTTTGACATATTTTAATGTACGCGATAAAAAGATGTCTTCTAATCTTCTACAGAACAATTCATCCTCTAAATACGGCATGATTTTTGGATCTGTAAAAACTTGTACGATCTCTTTAGACCCAATCTTTTTAGGCAAATTTTTTTCAATCGAATTTAATATATCCTGGTAAACAACTATATCCTTTTCATTCTTCACAAACAATGTTTCTACTTTAGGAATAGGTGGAGGAATGATTGTATCTTCTTTAGTTGAAATGGGTTGTGTTTTAATATCCTTTTTATTTTGCTCAAATGAAACAGACTCTATTTCTTGATCTGAATGTAGACACTGTTGATAAGCAGCCTGAATTTGTTTGAATTCTTCCGGATTCACTTCAGGATGATACTGTTTTAAAAGTCTCGCATAAGCTTTTTTTATTTCTTTTTTATCCTTTGTAGGCTCAATCCCTAATATTTCCCACGCATTCATGCCAGATACTCACCTTCTTCATCCTCTTCTTGACTAAAGATATCTAAGGAATCTACATTTTGACTTTCTTCGATTTGATTCAAGATTTGTGTAACTTGATTTATAAGACGTTTCCTTTTTTGGATATTGTTGATCAAAGTTTCCATATCTTTTGTGAATTCTGCATGAAGACGCATTAAATAATCTTGTGTTTCATCATCCACTTCTTGATAGATTCTTTCAATACGAGCAAGCAAAACATCCACTTCATTATTTTGATATAAAGCTAAAGATACTTCTTTGATGGAATCCAAACGAACTGAAGCATCTACTTTTTCTAACACATCGCCTTTTGATACTCTAAAAATATAATGTTCCTTGGTAGAATGTACAATGGCTTCTACATACAACATGGAATTCATGTCATACGAATAGATTAAATCAAACGATTCATAATCATGCATATTTCTAGGAACATGAATACAAGCTTGGCCTAAAAATAAGTTTTCTTTTGCATACATAGCTTGCCCTTGAAAAACACTAATATTGACTTTGGTTTGCCCTTTATGCACTGTACGCAAAGTCAACTTTTTACTTGTTGGTAAAACTGAATTCTTAGGAATAAGCACGGTTGATAATTCTAAGTCTGGATTTTGTTCATTGTAAGTAGAAGTACTTAAGGAGAAAGGACAAATATCAGTAACAACTACATCTTTAATATTTTCATCCCTTTGTTTAATACCAATGTATTTTCCAAGTCCGAGTGCAACTAAAGAATCCATGTTTTCTTCTTTTAATACAGGAATATTTAAAGCGTCTGATAAATAATGTTGAAGTACTGGCATTTTGCTTGAGCCTCCTACAAGAATCAAACTATCAAGCTCACTAGCTGAAAAACCACTGTCTTTTACGGCTTTACCAATCACATTTTTACAAGATTCTAGTAAGGAATGTGTAGTATTAAATAATACATTTTCATCAAATATACAATTATAATTCTTATTTAAATGAACTAAAGATACTTCAACCACACTTTGTGTACTCAACCTAATTTTAGCTTGTTCACAAGCACGTAAAATACTTTGTTGAAAAGAAGAGTCTAAGACATTATAGTTTAACCCATTTTTGAAACAAAAGTATTCGGTCATAGCTCGATCAAAATCCGTGCCACCCAAATGATTGTTTCCACTAATCGCATTGATGCTAATCACATTTTCAAAACAGTCGACAACCGAAACATCTAAAGTTCCTCCACCAAAGTCAAACACGACGAATGTTTCATATTCATCATCCATATGGCATGCGATGGCTGCAGCACTTGGTTCATTGATCAAACGCTCCACTTTAATTCCTAAAAGTTCGCCTATTCGCTTTGTATCTTGTCTTTGACGCGCATTAAAATAAGCCGGAACACTGATCACAACTTCATCGATAGATTCATGTAAATAATTTTGCGCATCTTCAATCAATTGTTTCACGACAAAAGAAGAAAGTGTAGCTGAATCATACTCTTTCTTATCTAATGTATAAGTAACATCTGAACCCATATTTCGCTTAAACAAAGATGCACTACATTCTGGATGCGTAATTAATCTTTCCTTGGCCAATTTTCCCACGACGATTTTTCCATCCAAAATACTGACAGCACTTGGAGTTACATATTCACCATACGCATTAGGAATCAATACGGGTTTTCCTTCTTTATAGACAACCGCTAAACTGTTGGTTGTTCCTAAATCCACACCTAATATCGTCATAAAACCTTCTCCTAACAAAAGTTTAAAACAGCTAAAATGATACTAAATACTAATGAAATACTTCCATAAACAATCAATCCATATTTTAGTATGGATGATAATACATGTTTATAGCCTTCTGCGTATTTAGTAAAGACAGATTTCTTGCGTAGTACAAAATATAGAATTACACATACAACACCAACAATTCCATTATAGAGGATCAAAAGTGGAATCAACATCGATAGAAAGAACACACATAAGATCCATCCTACACAAAACATCATTAATAGTAATACACACAATCCGCCCATAAAGTTACCTTCTTTAATCTAAATATAGCATATTAAAAGCGGTATTTCTACCGCCTAAAAGTCTTGATGGAATTTACCTCCATAATGATTATCTTTATAGTTTGTGACATAAAGATAAATGACTAAAAGTGCAATCAAAACAAGACCAACAATAAACAATGAATGAGCAGACATCTTTCCATATAAGAACATGCATCCACATCCAATAAGTAATAACACATCGACAATAATGACAACAGGATCTAATTTCTTCATTTTTTTACACTTCCCTTCACTTTCTTGTTATAATTATTTGGCATGAAAAATAAAACAATGATCGGACATATTTTAGCCTTTGTGTGCATTATGATTTGGGGTTCTACCTTTGTATCGAGTAAGATTCTTTTAGATAGTTTCACACCCATTGAACTGTTATTTATACGCTTTTTAATTGGTTTTTTAACACTATGCATTTTAAGTCCTAAGTCACATTTAATAAAATGGGATATAGACATCATTAATGTCAAATAGGCTTGTA
>OLFX01002424.1_pt1 | contig 15608 bp, 14 predicted proteins | sample 1605091 | NCBI WGS metagenome assembly OLFX01 (sample SAMEA3888906, study PRJEB22519) | human gut metagenome | biome: human gut; feature: human-associated habitat; material: faeces | place: Denmark | collected 2012 | reverse complement strand
ACGGTTTTTAAAAGATTTTAGAACAAAAAAACAGGTAGTTTTTGACACTACCTGGGAATCTGGGGAGGTATAGGATATGAATAAGTATATTATAAAGCGTCTTTTACTACTCATTCCGGTGCTGATAGGTGTTAGTCTGGTAGTATTTGTAATGCTGGAGATCACGCCGGGGGATCCGGCACGGCAGTTGGCTGGTTCAGATGCCTCTGAAGAGGCAGTGGAACAGTTACGGGAGGAAATGGGGTTAAATGATCCGGCACTGACCAGATTTATCCGTTATATATGGAATGCGTGTCATGGCGATCTGGGAAAATCTTATACGACAAAGGCGCCTGTGGTCCATGAAATCATGAGTCGATTTCCAACCACATTTACGTTGGCGTGCTTAAGTACGCTGATTGCGGGAGTGACTGGGATTTTACTTGGGATTATTTCAGCGACCCATCAGTACAGTTTTCTGGACCGTTTTGCCACTGTATTCGCGCTTCTTGGAGTTTCCATGCCGGTGTTCTGGCTGGGAATGATGCTGATTGTATTCTTTTCGGTCAAGCTGGCAATCCTTCCATCTTCCGGCTTCAGTACACCCCTTCATTGGATTATGCCAGCTGTGGCTGTGGGGTATAGAGCATCGGCAATCATTACGAGACAGACACGGTCTTCCATGCTGGAAGTTATCCGCCAGGATTATATCCGTACAGCCAGGGCAAAAGGACAGACAGAAAAGGTAGTGATTTATAAGCATGCATTAAAAAATGCGCTGATTCCAGTCATTACAGTTCTGGGACTCCAGTTTGGAGCGGGACTGGGAGGCGCAGTTGTAACTGAAACTGTATTTTCAATTTCAGGTCTTGGAAAGCTTATGGTGGATTCTATCAACGCTCGTAATTATCCCATGGTGCAGGGAGGTGTACTGGTGATTGCCTGTGTATTTACACTGGTGAACCTGGCAGTTGATGTATTGTATGCATATTTGGATCCGAGAATTAAATCACAGTATGGAGGGCGTGTAAGAGCCAAAAAGCTTTTAAAGAACGAGAGTGATACCAGGGAGGGAACCCGGAATGAGTGAACATGAAAAATCTACCAGAAAGAAAAGCATGGGTGCAGAAAAATTTCATGCCTTTATGAAAAATAAGCTGGCAGTTGCAGGAGCAGGACTCCTGATTGTTATGATATTGCTGTCCGCACTATCGCCGGTGATCGCACCATATGGCTATGATGAACAGTATTATGAGGAAGCACGGCAGACCCCATCCCTCCAGCATCTGGCCGGGACCGATGAATTAGGGCGTGATATTTTTTCAAGAATTTTATATGGAGGAAGAGTCTCGCTAACAATTGGAATCATATCGGTTGGAATCGGTCTGCTATGTGGGGGCTCCCTGGGAGTCCTGGCTGCCTATTATGGAGGGCTGGCAGAAACTGCGATTATGCGGATTATTGATATTCTTATGGCAATTCCCAGTATTATTCTCTCAATCTCAATTTGTGCAGCTTTGGGGTCGGGAATTGTAAATACTATGATTGCTGTGGGAATCAGCTCAATTCCAACTTATGCGCGGGTGTTCCGCTCTGCAGTTATTTCAGAGAAATCCAAAGAATATATTGAAGCATCCAAGGCAGTAGGCGCTGGAAATGCGCGTATCATATTGCGGCACATTCTTCCTAATTCATTGGCTCCGGTAATTGTACAGGCATCCCTGGGAGTGGCCCAGGCAATTACAACTGCCGCTTCCTTGAGCTTTATCGGACTTGGAATCCAGCCTCCAAATCCCGAATGGGGAGCTTTGCTTTCCGGCGGACGTCAGTACATTCGTGATTATCCCCATATGGTGGTTTATCCAGGAATTGCGATCATGCTGACAGTGCTGGCTTTGAATCTGATCGGAGATGGCTTGCGGGATGCCCTGGATCCACGGCTGAAACGTTAGGAGGAGGGAAAGTATGGAGCTGCTGGAGTTAAAAGATCTGACAATTCATTATTTTACAGATGAAGGTGTTGTAAGGGCGGTGAACGGACTTACGCTGTCTGTGGGAGCAGGGGAAACGGTTGGACTTGTGGGGGAGACTGGGGCAGGAAAAACAACAACTGCGCTGGGAATCATGAACCTGGTACCGGATCCGCCGGGAAGAATCGTTTCTGGACAGATTTTATATAACGGGGAAGATCTGGCGAAAAAAAGCCAGATAGAGATGCGGGATATTCGTGGGCGGCAGATATCCATGATATTCCAGGATCCGATGACAGCGTTAAATCCGGTTCTGACAGTAGGGGACCAGATTGCTGAGGTAATTCGGCTTCATGAAGAGGTTTCACGGGCAGACGCTTATGTCAAGGCGGCAAAAATGCTGGAGATGGTTGGTATCCCGTCAGAGAGGCTGGGGGAATATCCTCACCAGTTTTCAGGGGGAATGAAGCAGAGGGTAGTGATCGCCATTGCGCTTGCCTGCAATCCAAGATTGCTGATTGCCGATGAACCAACAACAGCGCTGGATGTGACGATTCAGGCCCAGGTATTAAAGATGATGAACGATCTGAAACAGAACCTGGGAACCTCCATGATCCTGATTACCCATGATCTGGGAGTTGTGGCTGAGACCTGTGATAAAGTCGCGATCATGTATGCAGGAGAAATCGTAGAGTATGGATCGTTAGAAGATATTTTTCTACACACTGCCCATCCGTATACCAAAGGTCTGTTTGAGTCAATTCCGAGTTTGAAGAGGGACACAAAACGTTTAAAGCCGATAAAAGGCCTGATGCCTGATCCGCGCAGCCTGCCGGAGGGATGCTCATTTTATCCACGTTGTCCGTATGCAAAATCGGAATGCGGGTCTCAGGATCCGGGAGTGATCGAAATTGCGAAGGGCCATCTTGTAAAATGTCCATATTGGACAGAAGTTCATCTGAACCGGGAGGAACTATAAAATGGGAAAAGAAAATGCTCTGCTTCAGGTTCAAAACCTTAAAAAATATTTTAAAACTGCGAAAGGGCAGCTTCATGCAGTAGACGATATCACATTCTCTCTTGAACGCGGGAAGACTCTGGGCGTGGTGGGAGAATCCGGATGCGGGAAATCCACGTTGGGAAGAACGATCCTCAATCTTCTTCCGGCCACTTCCGGAGAAGTGATTTTTGACGGAGTCCATGTGGAAAATGCAGACAGGAGACAGATGAGAAAGCTTCGCCAGGAGATGCAGATTATTTTCCAGGATCCATTTTCTTCGTTGGATCCCCGTCTGTCTGTGAGTGAGATTATAATGGAACCATTGGAAATATACAAGATTGGTTCTGGCAGACAGGAACGCCAGAAAAGAGTGGAGGAGTTAATGGATACGGTTGGTCTGGCCCGAAGACTGGCAAATTCCTATCCTCATGAGTTGGATGGCGGGAGGCGGCAGCGGATTGGTGTTGCGCGTGCGCTTGCCCTTAATCCAAAGTTTATTGTATGTGATGAGCCTGTATCTGCGCTGGATGTTTCTATCCAGGCTCAGATTCTGAATCTTATGCAGGACTTACAGGAACAGCATGGGCTGGCATATATGTTTATTACTCATGATCTGTCAGTGGTAAAGCATATTTCGGATGATATTCTTGTCATGTATTTGGGAAAAATGGTAGAAAAGTGCCCGGCAAAGGAACTGTTCCGGAATCACATGCATCCATATACAGGTGCTCTTTTGTCAGCAATTCCGGTGCCAGAAATTGGTGCGGCGAAAAACAGGGTTCTGCTTCAGGGGGAATTATCGTCACCAATCAATCCAAAGCCAGGCTGCCGTTTTGCCAACCGATGTGTGTATGCCAGCGAGCTTTGTTTTCAGAAGGAACCGGATTTAGAGGAAGTCGTTCCAGGCCATTTTGTGGCTTGTCACCACGTGAAGGAAATAAAAGGAAAGGAAGTAATTGGATGAACAGCAGAAGACCACTGATCCTGATCGCACCAAGTGATCATACATTTGATACAGAATATGAGAGACGTCCGAAATTTGAACTGTATAAAAATTATGCAAGGGCAGTTTATGCAGCAGGCGGAATACCGATTATGTGTGTGGAGACGGATCTGGCAGCCGAATATGCAGAAATTTGTGACGGACTGGTTGTTCCAGGAGGAGGTGGAATCCACCCAAGCTGCTATGGAGGGACATTCAAGGAGCAGTGGCTGATTCCGGGAGCCACGAATATTCCCAGAGATGAAATGGAATTTGCTCTGTTCCGCGAATTTTGTGACAGGAAAAAACCAATTATGGGAATCTGTCACGGATTTCATTTAATTAATGTTGCCATGGGAGGGAGCCTTATTCTTAATTTTCCCAAGGATGTTGGAGAGGAGCATGTCAATGGCTGCGACCATATGGTTAATGCGGTTCCAGGCTCATTGGTGGAGCGTTTATTTGGTGCCAGATTTGAGGTGAATAGCTACCATCGTAATACTCTGGACCGCTTGGGAGAAGGAATTGTTGTTACATCAAGGTCTGATAAGGGGATTATCGAATCCTTTGAGCATGAAAGCCTTCCTTTATTTGGTTATCAGTGGCATCCTGAGAGAGCCAGGGATGATCAGCAGGTTCCTAACCCTTATCGGGGGCCGGATATGACCCCGGTATTTGAAGATTTTGTACGAAGATGCAGGTGAGTTTCTGATCCGCACCATTATTTTTTCTGTTTATTCTTCCCATCCCTCCAATTTTATTTTATAATAGACATATTGAGGGAGGGGATTACAACTACATGAAGACAAAAGAACGACTGCAAACGACTCTGGACCGCCTGCCCTACGGGCCGGAAGGCATGCCGGAGGACCAGAAGGTAAGCAAAAAACTCCCGGAGGGCGTCCGGTCCCGGGAACTGTACGAGGACATTGTCCGCATCGCCGGGCCCAGCTTTGTGGAGCTCCTGCTGACACAGCTCACGTCCATGGTAGACCTGATGATGGTGGGCTCCATGGGCGGGACGGAGAATCTGGAAATGGGGACCCAGGCACTGGCGGCCGTGGGATTGACCACCCAGCCTAAATTCCTGCTGATGGCCGCATTTGTTTCTATGAATACAGGCGTCACGGCCCTGGTGGCCAGAAACCGAGGCCGGGGAGACCAGGAAAAGGCCAACCTGGTGGTGCGCCAGGGACTTCTGTTCACCTTCTGGGCAACGGTGCTCATGTCCATCCTGGGCGTCGTATTTGCCCGGCCAATGGTGATATTTATGGGTTCCACCGAGGAGACGGTAACCATATGGGCCACCCAGTATCTTCAGATCCAGATGGCCGGTTTCCTCACCATGGCGCTGACCAGTACCATAACGGCATCGCTGCGGGCAGTGGGGGATTCAAAAACGTGTATGATCTACAACATGATCGCCAACGGCGTCAACGTTTGCTTTAACTGGCTTTTGATCTACGGAAACCTGGGCTTCCCGGCCCTGGGCGTTGCCGGCGCCTCCATTGCGACGGTGATCGGGCAGTTCGTGGCCTTTGCCATTGCGATCTCTGTGATCCTTAAGGGGAACGGATTCCTGAAGCTGGAATTCCGGAAGGGCTTTAAGCCGGACCGGGGAGTCCTGGGAGATATCCTGAACATCGGTCTTCCGGCTATGGTGGAGCAGCTTCTGATGCGCGCGGGGATCATCATTTACGCAAAGACTGTGGCGTCCCTGGGAACTGTGGCGTATGCGACCCACCAGGTCTGCATGAATATCCAGGCCCTGTCCTTTATGACAGGACAGGCGTTTGCCGTTTCGGCCACGACCCTTATGGGGCAGTCTCTGGGAAAACACCGCTACGATATGGCCCAGGCCTACACGAGCCGCACCAGGACCGTCGGCTTTTTGTTCTCCCTGATCCTGGCCGCCATATTTGTCCTGTTCGGCGGCAATATCGTTGGTCTCTACAACAGCAATCCGGAGATCATACGGATCGGCGGGCACATCATGCTGATCGTGGCCTTTTTACAGCCGTTCCAGAGCTCCCAGTTCATCGTTGCCGGTGGACTGAGGGGTGCAGGAGACAACCAGGACCACGGCCATGATCACCTTCGTCACAGTGCTTTTGGTACGTCCTGTATTTGCCATCATCCTGATCCGCATGGGCCTTGGCCTTTACGGAGCCTGGTACGCCCTGGCGGCTGACCAGCTTCTCCGGTCGGCCCTGGTCCTTGCCAGATACCAGAGCGGAAAATGGAAGACCATACGGCTCCGGAACGAGGTGTAGACCGGATACAGCTTAAGATTTCATAAAGAGCGGGGCTGCTGCAAAAGAGAAGGTTCTGAACCTCCTTTTGCAGCGGCTCCGCTTTTCAAATCCAGCCGTGTGATGTATAATAAAACTGTTATCTGTATAGAAAGGACAGGATGAGTATGAAGACTATGTTGGACCGCGGCGCAGGCATTCTGATGCCGGTTTCCAGCCTCCCGTCTCCTTATGGGATCGGTACGTTTGGAAAGGCCGCTTACGAGTTTGTGGATTTTTTAAAGAAAGCAAGGCAGAAATACTGGCAGGTACTTCCGGTGGGGCCCACCAGCTATGGGGACAGCCCCTACCAGTCGTTTTCTGCATTTGCAGGGAACCCGTATTTTATCGATCTGGATACCCTGGCAGAGGAGGGGCTGCTGACCCGGGAGGAGATCGACGCCTGCTATTGGGGAGACGATGTGACCCAGGTGGCCTATGATACCGTGTTCTGGTACCGGTTCCCTCTGCTGAAGAAGGCCCACGCCCGCAGCGAATTCCATGAGGAAGAGGGCTATGAGAAGTTCTGTATGGAAAGCTGGTACTGGCTCAACGACTATGCCCTGTATATGGCATTGAAATTCCATTTTGACAACCAGGAATGGCTGGCCTGGCCGGAGGATATCCGTTTCCGGAAAAGGGACGCGGTGGAGCGGTACAAAGAGGAGCTGAAGGAAGAGATCGATTTCTGGAAGTTCTTACAGTATAAATTTTTCCAGCAATGGAAAAAATTAAGGGCATACGCCAATAGCCAGGGGATCTCCATCATAGGAGACATTCCCATTTATGTGGCATTGGACAGCGCAGATGTCTGGAACCATCCGGAGCTGTTCCTGCTGGACGAGGAAAGCCTGACGCCCCTTAAGGTGGCTGGGGTCCCGCCGGACGCCTTCAGCGAGACCGGGCAGCTGTGGGGAAATCCCCTGTACCGCTGGGATGTACAGGAAAAAACAGATTTTGCCTGGTGGAAGGAACGGATGAAGGCATCTGGACGGCTGTATGATGTGGTCCGCATCGATCATTTTATCGGAGTGGTCCAGTATTATGCGATCCCGGCGGGCGCCGAGGATGGAAGGACGGGAGAATGGCTCAAGGGACCTGGGAAAAAGCTGACGGATGCCATCGGCCAGGTGATCGGAGACACAAAGATCATCGCTGAGGACCTGGGGATCTTTGTTCCAGAAGTAAAGGTGCTTCTGGAGGAGACCGGTTATCCGGGCATGAAGATCATCGAATTTGCCTTCAGCGGAGACCGGTTCAATGAGCATCTTCCCCATATGTATACGCCAAATTCCGTGGTTTATGGAGGTACCCATGACAACGAGACGCTGGTGGGATATTTTAAGCCGGAAGAGCGCCAGTGGTGGGAGCTGCAGTATATTGCCGATTACACGGGTGTTTCCCATCAGGACCAGGTGGTGGACCGGGTCATGTTCACGGCCTACGGATCTGTGGCCAGCGTGGTGATCTTCCAGGCCCAGGACATTCTGAAGCTGGACAACTGGGCCAGGATGAATACACCGGGAACAGTGGGAAGCAACTGGAGATGGCGGATGCGCCCCGGTGAGCTGAACCAGGGCCATGCGGATCATCTGGCCTGGCTGGTGGATACCTTCGGGCGGTTTTAGGGATGCGCCAGGAAGGGCGATGGACAGCAGGAGACTGCTGAAGAAGGAAAAACATCCTGGTTTATTGGAATTGTGAATAAAATAACGATATCTGAAAAATCTGAGGATGACTCCTTGACAAAGTGTGAATGACTTTATATAATAGGGCTTTCTCGTTGACAGAAAACTTTGTAAAAGGAGATATGAATCATGAATAAGAACACAACAGATATCACATTATCAGCTTATTTCAATGACATTGTCATCGGATATTATGAGGATGAGGCGCTGGTAAAGCAGCTTGGCAGACAGCTGGGCTTTGATGTGGACATGGATACGTTTATGGCCGTATCGTTCCAGTACCCGTCCGATATGAATGTAAAACCGGAGGACCGGGAAAGGCTTACGGATGCCGCCCAGGCGGTGATCGGGCTTTCGGAGATCAATAGAAGGATCACGGGAAAGCAGATCATCACCTGTGATTCCGGTGTATGTGTAATCCTTATTACCCATGATAAAGCAGAGATGCGCCGGATCCTGGATGCGGTGAAGACTGTGGCCGCCGAAGAGGTGGGGAGGATCGTTTCCGACCGGAGGATCCGGGTGGGGATCGGTACCATTGAAGGCGGGATCAAGGGCATCCGGCATACGTACAGCAATGCCCAGGATGCAGTAAAGGCTGGAGAGATCTTTAAGAAGGACCGCGTGATCCTGGAATATATGGGCATGGAAATATACAGCAGCATCAACCAGATGGTGGTAAGCTTCGGAGACCGGCTCACGAGAACGGTCCTGCGGCAGCTGGGAGAGACGGAAAAACGGGTCCTTTCCCAATATTATAAATGCAAGGAGGATGCTGCGCTGACCGCAGAGGAGCTGGGGATGACCCAGGAGGAGGTAAGGAACAGCCTGGCCCAGGTGAAGGTCAATACGGGTCTGGATGTAAACGATACCGAGGACAATTTCAAGCTCCATTTCATAACCATTGCCAAGAAAGTGCTGGAAAATGACGAGAGGATCCGGAGAAACCGCTGATCCATAAAAAATAATGAAAAAGCAGCCGTCCGGCTGGGAAATGACCCGCCGGACGGCTGCTTTCTATAATTATGGGGTAAGGTATGAACAAAAGTTATGCGGCAGTCCGTTTGTTTTTTCGTGCGAAGAAAATGAAGCCAAAGGCTGCAAATCCGAACATCATGGCAAAGCCGACGCCGCAGGTGAGGCCGATGCCGCTGGTCAGCCAGATGGGGGTGAGGCCGACGAACACGTCCTTCCAGGACATGATGGCGGAGTAAACGCCGTGGGTATCGCCTGCGCTGGATAAGGAATCCGGATCAACGGCTCTTACCAGGGCAAGACCAGTGGAGGTGTTGCCGGTGGCTGCGCCGAAGGCCATGCAGGCTTTTTCAAACCATTCCTCACGGCAGAAGCGGTATGCCAGATAGAAAATGATCGGGACTGTGAGCACTGCCAGGATCACGGTGTAGATCAGTACGGGCACGATATAGGTGGAAACAAATTCCATATCCAGGGTGGCCATGGCTGTGAAGACGGTAATCTCCAGACAGAAGCCGCTGGCCAGCTTAATGGTCTTTAAGTCCACATAGCGCTCCAGCTTTGTTGCCTTTAAGAACTGCCACAGGATCGCACCGCCGAAGATGCCGTGGAGTACGCTGGGAAGCTCGTTAAAGAACGGGATGTAAGCGCCAAGGAAGCCAAAGAGCTTGCGGCCGATGAAAAGGGCGGTCAGAAGCCAGGCGACCTGTAAGGCCAGGTGGTTGATGCTGATGCCGGTGGTCACCGTATGACCGGAGGCCACACGCTTTTCCTCGGGAAGAACGCCGCCGTAGAAGTAATCCGGCTGCTTTTTGGGCTCCTTTACATAGGTTCCCCAGCCCCTCCGGATACCGAAGTTGACCATGATCATGCCTACCAGCATGGCAACGATGAGGCCAAGAGTAGACAATACCATACCTACGGCCATGTTCCCCTCGATGCCCAGCTTTTCAAAGGCTGCGCCGGCAGCAGCGGCAGTTCCGTGGCCGCCGTGGAAGGAGAATACACCCATGACGCCCCAGCCATCGGGAAGGCCGGGCCAGATCTTCTGTAACAGCCAGCCCAACAGAACGCCCAGGCCCAGCTGCATTCCATAGGAAGTCATGGTCATGCAGGAATAATCCAGGTAAGATCCAAGCTTTTTCCTGTTAATGGTCACACCGAATACGGTGGCGGCCATTACGATGTCGATCATAACGCTGGGGATGGAGCCGAAGCTCTCGGGAACCTCAACGACGCCAAGGATCTGCTGACCCAGTAAAAGGAGGATCAGTCCACCGATCAGCGACGACGGAAGGAACAGCTTCTGGAGCGGTTTGCACAGCTCGCGGACAAAGAAGCCCACGAGGAGGAACACAGCCAGCACCAGGATATCATTACACAGTGATGCAACAGTCATTTCTTAAATCCCTCTGCTTTCGTATTTTCTGAATGTTTATTAAAGATTAAACATTCATTAAAAATCAAACATTCCAGCCGGTTTTGTATCCGGTTTTTTCGTGTCGGTATAGGTTTTCGCGGTCTTATAGTCCACATCGTTGATGGGCCATGTGGGAGCCTTGCCCTCGTAGACCTCCTGAACGCCCATGGCTGCGAAATAGGATGCGCGATGGGCAGCCTCGGTGGTGTTTCCGCCGATGTGGGGATAAATGATCACGTTGTCCAGGGTTAAGAGCGGGTTCTTCGGATCCACCGGCTCCTTCTGGATGGCGTCCAGACCGGCTCCTGCGATGATTCCGTCTCTGCATGCCTCATAAAGGGCCGTCTCATCCACACAGCCGCCGCGGGCTGTGTTGATCAGGAAGGCAGTGAGCTTCATCATAGCCAGTCTTTCTTTATTTACCATGTTCTTTGTCACCGGAGTGTTGGGACAATGAAGGGAAACGTAATCGCACTCCTTGAAGATCCGGTCCAGATCGCGGACTACTTCAACGCCCTCGGGGAAATCACAGGCCGGCTTATAGGGGTCGTAGGCCATGACGTTCATCTCAAAGCCCAGGGCGCGCTTTGCAACGCGGCTTCCGATGTTTCCGCAGCCGATGAGGCCCAGTGTCTTACCGTTTAAGGTGCTCTTTTTTACCTTTAATTTTGCTTTGTAATAGTCGTCCACCCAGGTCTTATGGAGAACGGTCACGTTGCGGCTCATTTCCAGGATCAGCAGCATGGCAGTCTCAGCCACAGAGGTGCTGTTGGCCACTGGGGCGTAAAGAGCCTGGACGTTGTTGTCATGACATGCCTTTACGTCTAAGGCGTCAAAGCCTGCGCCATGGCGGACGATGACCTTTAAGTTGGGGTTGGATTCAATGATCTCTCTGGAGATCGGTGTGATGCGGACGATCATGGCGTCCGGCTGGTATTCCTTAAAGTCTGCCAGAACATCCTCTGGCTCAAAGCCGCGTCCATCGATGATGGTATGGCCGGCATCCTCTAAAAGCTTCCGTCCCTCGGACATGATCTCCTGCGGCAGTAAAATTTTCCAAGCCATAGTATAACCTCCTAAAATTTTTTGTGTATTTTTTTGTGCTTCACGGACGTGTGTCCTTCTGGTTGTCATTATATGGGAATCGCAAAGCAAAATCAAACAAGCAGTTTTGGGCAATATAACAAAAAAATGTTGTGAACATCTCTTAACACATAGAAGAAAACGGATGAAAAGAAACACACATGGGGGAAACATAAGAGGAAACAATAAAATTTTGTTAAAATATGAATAATATATTGTTTTTCCTTTGTTAATACTTGAAATATACTGGAACTAAATAAATATAATAGGAGGGGAAGCCATGAAGGAACCGATCAGCAGATATTTCCAGATGGGAACGCTCACCTGGATGTCGTTTCCAAGTCTGTCAACGCTGGAAGCTGTAAAAAGAGTTGCCGCAGATGAGTATTTTACCGCCGTAGAGGTCCGGAGCTGTAGGGATGACGCGGAACGGGAGGAGGTACGGAGGGTCCTGGAGCAGGCACATCTGACCGTTTACTATGGAGCGCATCCGGACCTTCTCTCTATGAAACTGAATCCCAATGCCGTGGACGAGGCGGAGCGCCAGAGGGCAGAAACATTTTTAAAGCACGCTGTGGATGAGGCATCCTACCTGGGCGCCAGGGGAATGGCCTTTCTGGCTGGAAAATGGGAGGAGAAAACGAAGGAGCGGGCGTACAGCCAGCTTTTAAAGACCACGATCCAGGTCTGCCGTTACGCGGAGGAAAAGGGACTCAAGGTGGAGCTGGAGCTGTTTGATCATGATGTGGACAAGGCGGTGCTCATGGGACCGGCTTCCTATGGGGCTGCCTTTGCGGCAGATGTGAGGAGACAGTGCGGAAACTTTGGCCTTCTGGCGGACCTGTCCCATATGCCGCTGACCCGGGAGACGGCCAGGGAGGTGATTCCGGCGATCCGGCCATATCTGACTCACCTGCATTTTGGAAATGCCGTTACGAAGCCGGGATGTCCCGGATACGGAGATAAGCATCCAAGAATGGGATTTCCGGGAGGCTGCAACGATGTTCCAGAGCTGCTGGACTTTTTACAGGTGCTGAAGGAGGAGGGCTTTTTCCGGGAGGAGGATCCCCTTCCCATGTCCATGGAGGTAACCGTGATGGACGGAGAGTCTGAGGATGCAGTACTGGCCGGCACCAAGCGGGCATTCAACCGCGCCTGGGCGCTGCTTTAAACAAGGAGGATGAAAGAAGATGAAGATCGTTATTTTAGACGGCTATACGGAAAATCCGGGAGACCTGACCTGGGAGCCGCTGGAAAAGCTTGGGCAGGTGACGGTGTATGACAGGATTTCTTATGAGGAGTCTCCGGAGATCGCAGAAAAGATCGGCGATGCGGAGATCGTGGTGACCAATAAGACGCCGGTGTCCAGGGAGACCATGGACCGGTGCCCGGGGATCCGGCTGATCGCCGTCATGGCGACCGGCTATAACATTGTGGATTATACTTACGCCCGGGAAAAAGGGATCCCGGTGGTCAATGTGCCCAGCTACGGGACCCAGATCGTGGGTCAGTACGCCGTCAGCCTTCTTCTGGAGATCTGTTCCCACATCGGATACCATTCCGAAACCGTAAAGGCCGGAAAATGGGAAAAGAATCCGGATTGGTGCTACTGGGATCATCCGATGATCGAGCTGTATGGAAAAACGGCCGGGATCGTGGGCCTGGGCCGCATCGGCCAGGCTACGGCGAAGATTTTAAATGCCCTGAATATGAAGGTGATCGCCTATGATGCCCATCAGAGCCCCCAGGGAGCGGAGCTGGCGGAGTATGTGGATCTGGATACGCTCTGGGCCCGGTCCGACGTGATCTTCCTGCACTGTCCACTGTTTCCGGAGACCCAGGGGATCATCAACCGGGATACCATTGAAAAAATGAAGGACGGCGTGATCCTCATCAACAATTCCAGAGGCCAGTTGGTGGTGGAGCGTGATCTGGCAGATGCCCTGAACAGCGGGAAGGTTTATGCTGCGGGGCTGGATGTGGTGTCCACAGAGTCCATCCGGGGGGACAATCCTCTTCTGAGAGCCAGAAACTGCATCATCACACCCCATATTTCCTGGGCCGCCCGGGAATCCAGGGAGAGGATCCTGGATACCACAGTGGAAAATATCCGGGCATTTCTCGACGGATCCCCGGTCCACGTGGTCAATTAAAGGGCCTGGGACGTCCGGGGAGGACGGTCGCGATGCCGGCAAATACTTCTTTTGTAATGGAAATAAAATCCTGGGCATACTGGGGCAGAACGCGGTCCTTGTGGGAGGCGATGACGACCCGGTGGCCGATGATCTCGTTTTTCAGGGTCAGAGGAAAGGCGTTGGCCTCCGGATAGGCGGAAAGAAAGGCCGGAAGTCTTGCCTGCGTGCAGAAAAATGCCCCGTAATCATAGGGAAACAGGGAAATGAAGAGCTCTGTGGACTGGGATTCCAGAAAGATCTTCGGCTTGACCCTGGCGGCCAGGAAGCACTGGTCGATGGTTTTCCTAAGCTTCATGGAGGGATGGGGGAGGAGGAAGGGAAGGCCGGGAAAGGCGCTCAGATCTGTCCCCCGCTCCGAGCGGTTTTTCAGGACGCTCCAGGTGTCCGGATAATATTTTTTTAAAAGATGGTCGGAACAGACCATGTAATATGATCGTTGAGAAGAGGCGTGGAGTCCAGCTTGGGATTGTCCTGGTACATGACGCCGATGAAAAGGTCCAGTTCTCCGTTGCAGAGCATTTCCTCCATTTCGCTGGAGGATTTATCGCACAGCTCAATGGAGATATTGGGCCATTTTTCATAAAACTGTGGGAGGATGCTGGGAAGGGAGATCTCTCCCCGGTAGGTGGGGATCCCTAACTTCAGGCTGCCGATGCTGTTGGCCGATATATCTGCCAGGCGGTTTACGAATTCGTGTTCCTCTGCCAGGATCTTTACCGCCACGGCGTAAAGCTGCTCGCCCTCATAGGTAAGGGCCAGCTTTGGCTTCCGGTGGAACAGGGAGACTCCGTAGTACTGCTCCAGACGCTGGATGTGCTGGCTTAGGTTCTGCTGGGAAATGTAGAGCTTCTGGGCCGTATTGGTGACGTGGAGCTCCCTGGCCAGTTCAACGAAATAGTAGAGGGTCAGCAGGTTCATAAAATTACCTCCGATCTGAACATATACTGCTTTCATTATAATAGAAGAAAAAACAGAAGTAAAGAATAACAATATTTCTTTGTGGATAGCAAACAGATACATTGTTTGCTATTGTCATAATCCTGTCTTACAATGAAGCCAGATCAAGGAGCTGCGGCTCCTGGCACAGAAAAAAAGAGCTTTCAGACAAGGAGAAAATGATATGGCAGTAGGCAAGAGAATCTATTTAAAAAGAAACATGCCGGATCCGGAAGTAATGGAACAGTTTAAAACGATCCCGGCGTCCAATACCTGCGACGTAATGGGAAGAAACGCGGCCATGAATCCGCGGATCCATCTGGTGAGCAGCCCCAAGGCCCAGATGATGGTGGGACCGGCTCTTACGGTCAAGGCAAGAGGCGGAGACAACCTGGCCCTTCATGCGGCTTTAAACATTGCAGAGGCTGGAGATGTGGTCGTGGTTTCCAATGAAGAGGACAACACCCGTTCTCTGATCGGCGAGATCATGATGGCCTATCTTCGCCATGACAGAAAGGTAGCCGGCATCGTCATTGACGGACCTATCCGTGATATCGACGAGATCGGCCAGTGGGATTTCCCGGTATATGCCACAGGGACAACACCCGGCGGCCCTTATAAAGAGGGACCGGGCGAGGTGAACGTACCTGTTGCCTGCGGCGGTATCAGCGTAAATCCGGGCGACATCATTCTGGGGGACCCGGATGGCGTGATCGTCATCCCGAGAAAGGACGCAGCACAGATCCTGGAGGACGCTAAGAAGTTCCAGGAGGCGGATGAGAAGAAGCTGGAGGCTGCAAAGAACGGCACCGCTAACAGAGCATGGGTGGAAAAGACCCTGGCTGCAAAGGAATTTGAGATCATTGACGGCGTATACGAGCCATAATAGTACATACAAAACCTTCCTAGAAAACGGACTGCGGCAGATTCTGTAAAGGATCCTGCCGCAGTCTGTTTTTATGGTTTTATATGTTAAGAGATATTGACTTTTTTTCTCATTTAGATTATATTACAAATGCCCGTACAGGGGCATTTCAGACTGTAGACAAAGTCCCGGCAAAAGCCGGGCTTTTCTACATTTATAACCGT
>OLFX01002415.1_pt1 | contig 15659 bp, 14 predicted proteins | sample 1605091 | NCBI WGS metagenome assembly OLFX01 (sample SAMEA3888906, study PRJEB22519) | human gut metagenome | biome: human gut; feature: human-associated habitat; material: faeces | place: Denmark | collected 2012 | reverse complement strand
ACGAGCTGCGCACGCCGCTGGCGCTGATGCAGGCGCAGCTGGAGCTGTTTTCCGCGGAGCATCCTGATGTGCGACCGGAGACGGCGGAGTTCCTCACGCTTTTGCGTGAGCAGACGGAACGGCTGATACAGATGACCAGGACACTGCTGGAGATGAGCAATTTGCAGCAGGTGGCGCGGAACGAGCGGATCCAGCTCGCTCCCATGATCGAGGAGATCTTCACAGATCTTGCGCCGCTCTCAGATAAGCTGGGCGTCACGCTGACGGCGGAGGGCGACGGTATTATGACCGGCAGCGATGCACTGATCTACCGGCTGATCTTCAACCTGACGGAGAATGCTGTCAAGTACAACCGACCCGGCGGTTCGGTGTGGGTCCGTGTCACGCAGAAGACGGAAAAGCTCCTGATCTGCGTTTCCGACACCGGCTACGGCATTCCGGAGGAGTATCGGCGGAGCATCTTCCAGCCCTTCTTCCGGGTGGATAAGTCCCGCAGCCGGGAGTACGGCGGCGTAGGGTTGGGGCTTTCGCTGGTGTGGGAGATCACCGATCTCCACGGCGGCTGCGTCCGGGTAGAGGAGAGCTCAGATAAGGGAACCACCATTGCGGTGGAGCTGCCGACAGGGGCGGAAACCGAGCCCCCCGGTGCGGATATATCATAATGATCCGTGGCTGTTTCATGGCGATCGTTTTCGACCTGCAACATTATCGCAGCAGTTCTCGATCAGCGCCCTGCCGTGAACGATCACGGGAATGACTCTGTCGTGCCGCGCTTCTTATCGCCTATAGCTTTTCGTTCACCGACAGTTTTGCGTACAATCAATCTGCCACCTTTCTCAATATCCTCAAGGTCAAGCCCCCATATAGCAGAATCAGCATTCGCAGCGTTTACTTTTTGCTTGGTTTCTGCATAAGAAGAGATGCTTCCGAGCCGTGCTCAACACCAATTTTCCGGTATCTCAAAGGGCAGTTCATATTGTGATAGGACATCGTCGTTAAAGTGTGGTATGAGCATAAACACAAAGCCGCCAACAACCGTGTCGGAATAATCTTTGTCTATGAGTGCGATTTTGCCGATGTGATCCAGGCTACTAACTGCCGGTGTAATCATATAGTTTTTCCTCAAATACAGCTCCGGCTTTACGAGCTCACTTGAGATAAAAGCATCGTCGCCTTTAAAATAGAACTGCTCTTCACCGATGTTTCCGCCACGCAGTATCCTTATCATTTTGTCCGCCTTTATAGCGAGGGTATCCTTTTTGTACGCAAGCCCAGACATATTTGAGAAAAGGTCGCCTACCCGGCACCACTCCCATGACGAAGGTATCTCAAAAGGCGCTAAATCCGCCAGCGACCGCACTTCATCGCCGATTTTCTCATAAGGAGTATTATCAGAACTCGGCTGTTTAACGAATACCTCGGTAGTTTAACGATTACCCTCAGCAGTTCAACGATTACCCCAGCTGTTTAACGATTACAGCAGCGCAGAAAGCCACAATTCCTATAAAACGTACAAAACCCCGACGCAGAATCGCTCTGCGGCGGGGTTCGTTTATGCTCAAAAACGGCAAAAGTCTTGATTTCAAGCGGTTTTCGGGCGTAGAAAAAGAACCGTAATTCTATCAAAATTACGGTGGACTTATGGTAAATAGCCTTAACTTTAATAGAATGCACCCCCAGACGCTTAGGGGGTGCATTTACTATTTAAGGGAAAGTAGTGATTTTTATCGTTGCTCTTTACTTACGGCACAGGCAAGAATACACATAGTCATCGACCACGAAGAATTTCGGAAAAGTATCCTTTTAAGAAATGCCGATACTCCGGATGATCGGATGCGTTCTCATATTCTTCCAAAATAGTCTTTTTGCTCCATGCTTTCATTTTATCATTCATTTCTTCATATCGGATAATCGTAAGCAGACCTTCTCGTTCCGCCTGTAAAATTGCTTCATAGGCATCTGGGATAAACTCCACACCGGATATATCGACCGGTATGCTACTGGTAGCAACATCCGGTATTGGAACCGAAAAACCGGAATCTGAAATTGTCTCAGCAGAATAAATATAACCGGATACGCCTTTGTATGTGCTTATCAGAGCATTGGGATAATACTCTTCCAACCGTTGGCGCCCATCTTTACCAAAACCATACGGCCCCCATTTTTGGCATTTTCCATCATAAGAAAAGCCGGTTTCCACGCAATACTTTTCAATGGAATTGCTCAAATAGACCAATACGTTTTCTCTTTTTGTGGAAAAATAAACCAAAGGAATACCATGATTCGAGCTCTGTGGCGTTAGCTGTGTAATACCCTTAACAGATGATGCGTGATAGTACATTAGCTTTCTTTCCTCCTAACGTAATTTATTCCAAGCTTTTCGACGGTGTACAGGTACTCGGAGAATTCTCGCATAGGCATATCTTCATTTTAGCAGGTAACCAGAGCCTAAACAATAGAAAAAGTCCACCGTAATTCTATCAAAATTACGGTGGACTTGTGGTGGAGCTGAGGGGAGTCGAACCCCTGTCCGAAAGCGCTTTAACAAGACCTTCTCCGGGCGCAGGACAGATTCAGGATTCCCGCCCCGTGCAGGCACTGCCCAGACTGCACGGCTTGGTAGAGTCATGATGCATGGGCGGGGCAACTCTTACCCGCCGCACGTCCGCCACATCAACGACGCCTTCCCCGGCCTGTGGCCTCTCCGGTTCAGACGGCTGCCTTTAGTTAGGCAGCGACAGCAATACGATTGTTGTCAGTTAATTTTTAAGTTGCCCGTTTTATGGCGGTCAGGCGCCGCCGCCCGCTTATCCAGCCTCCACACCCCCGTCGAAACCGGTGCAGCCCCGTATCGAAGTATGGGAAAAGACTGTATATTTCTACCGTTCCGGGTGAGGTCGCCCCCACCCGGACGGTTATTTCCTTAGCTGTGGAAGGGGTCCGGCAGCTTCTCCGGCTCCGGGTACTCCACACCCTGGGTATCCACGGTGACGGACTTCATCACCTGCGGCTTCTTGGGCTTGTTGGTCAGCATATTCCGGGGCTGGGAGGCGATCTCATCCACCACGTCCATACCGTCGATGACCATGCCGAAGGCGGCGTACTGTCCATCCAGATGGGGGGAGTCCTTGTGCATGATGAAGAACTGGCTGCCGGCAGAGTCCATATCCTGCGCACGGGCCATGCTCAGCACACCACGGGTGTGACGCAGGTCGTTGCGGATGCCGTTGGCCTCGAACTCGCCCTTGATGCAGTAGCCGGGGCCGCCCATGCCGGTGCCGTCGGGGCAGCCGCCCTGGATCATAAATCCATAGATGCAGCGGTGGAAGATCAGGCCGTTATAGAAACCGGCGTTGGCGAGGGAGATAAAATTCCGCACGCTCTGAGGTGCGATGTCGGGGTACAGCTCCGCCACGATCTTCTTGCCGTTTTCCATTTCGATGGTCACAATAGGATTGCTCATATCCGTTCTCCTTCTCTTATCAGGCGTCAGCGGTTCTTTTCCCGCATGGCACGGTCCATCTCCCGCTTTGCATCCCGCTTGGCGATGGCGTCACGCTTGTCGTAGTTTTTCTTACCCTTGCACAGCCCCAGCTCCACCTTTACCCGACTGTCCTTGAAATACAGGCTCAGAGGGATCAGGGCATACCCGTCCTGCTTTTGCAGATCGTGGAGCTTGCGGATCTCCCGCTTGTGCATCAGCAGCCGCTTGGGCCGATCCGGATCCTTGTTGAAGATGTTGCCCTGCTCATAGGGGGAGATGTGCATACTCAGGGCGAACAGCTCACCGTCCTTGGCCACGCAGTAGGAATCCTTCAGATTCACCCGCCCGCCCCGGATGGACTTGACCTCCGTCCCGGCCAGCTCGATGCCCGCCTCATAGCGCTCCTCCACGAAGTAGTCGTGGTACGCCTTGCGGTTCTGTGCAGCGATCTTAATGCCACGCTTTTCCATGGGAAGCGCTCCTTTCCTGAAGTGTGGCATATAGTATACCACGTTCCGCCGCTGATTACAAGCCCGAAATATGCGCCACACTGCTGATAGAGAAGCCCTCTTGGCACACAGCCTCTGCCGTGGTATACTGCAGAAAGAACGCAAGGAGGATATCACTATGAACCTGACCGAACAGCTGCTCTCCCGCCGGGAGATCTACCATGGCCGCATCATCGACGTGCAGGTGGATACCGTGTCCCTGCCCAATGGCAATACCTCCACACGGGAGGTGGTACGCCACCCCGGCGGCGTGGGGATCTTGGCGCTGGATGACGAGGACTGCGCCGTGCTGGTGGAGCAGTACCGCTATGTGTTTGGCCGGACGCTGCTGGAGATCCCCGCCGGAAAGCGGGAGCCCGGCGAGGACCCGCTGACTACGGCCCGGCGGGAACTGCAGGAGGAGACAGGCGCCGAGGCCACTCACTGGCAGCCGCTGGGGGCCGTTCTGCCTTCTCCCGGCTGCTACGGCGAGGTGCTGCACCTGTATCTGGCCCGTGGCCTGACCTTTGGGGAGACTCACCCCGACGCCGACGAATTTTTGCAGGTGCGGCGCCTCCCCTTCGATACGCTGCTGGCACGGTGCCTCTCCGGCGAGATCGAGGACGGCAAGACCGTGGCCGCCGTGCTGAAGGCGAAGCTGCTGGGACTGTAAGCGCCACCGGAAAAGAACGGAGCAAAGACCCGGTATCGACAGGATACCGGGTCTTTGCCCCTTGCCCTTTCGGACAGAGAGGGGTAAAAAAGAGTAAAAGGAAGGAAAAAGAAGATAGCAAAGGAAGAGCCTCAGTCGGCAAACAGCGGTGTGGAGAGATAACGGTCGCCGGTATCCGGCAGCAGCACCACGATGGTCTTGCCTTCGCTGCCGGGCCGCTTGGCGATCTCAATGGCGGCCCACAGCGCAGCGCCGGAGGAGATGCCCACCAGCACGCCCTCGCTGCGGCCCATTTCCTTACCCAGCGCAAAGGCGTCATCGTTCTCCACAGGGATGATCTCGTCATAGACCCTGGTGTCCAGCACCTGAGGGACGAAGCCTGCGCCGATGCCCTGGATCTTGTGGGCGCCGGCCACGCCGGTGGAGAGAACGGCGGAGTTCTTTGGCTCCACGGCCACCACCTTCACCTCCGGGTTCCGGGACTTCAGATACTGCCCCACACCGGTGATGGTGCCGCCGGTGCCGACACCGGCCACGAAGTAGTCCACCTTGCCGTCGGTATCCTCATAGATCTCCGGGCCGGTGGTCTCGAAGTGCGCCTTGGGATTGGCGGCATTGACAAATTGACCGGGGACAAAGCCGCCGGGGATCTCACGGGCCAGCTCCTCCGCCTTGGCAATGGCGCCGCTCATGCCCTTGGAGCCCTCCGTCAGCACCAGCTCGGCGCCGTAGGCCTTCATCAGTTGGCGGCGCTCCACGCTCATGGTCTCCGGCATGACGATGATGACCCGATAGCCACGGGCGGCGGCCACGGAGGCCAGACCGATGCCGGTATTACCGGAAGTAGGCTCGATGATAACGCTGCCGGGCTTCAGCAGGCCCTTCGCCTCTGCGTCATCGATCATGGCACGGGCGATACGATCCTTCACGGAGCCGGCGGGGTTGAGATACTCCAGCTTGCCCAGCAGACGAGCCTTCAGACCGTACTTCTTCTCCAGATGGGTCAGCTCCAGCAGGGGAGTGTGGCCGATGAGCTGATCGGCAGAGGTATAAATGCGGGACATAACAGCGCTTCCTTTCCATACGGCAAGGGCCGATGATCGTTTTTGATAGTACTACTAATTCGGTAGGTTGGTAGTACTATACCACCGGCGGAAGAAGATGTCAAGGGACTCCGGAAAAAATATTTGCTTCCGGCACGGTTGTTTTCAAAATATGCGAGATTTTCCCTGCCGCAGCGTGTATAATCATAGAAAATCAAAACAACAAAAGGAGCGAATACCATGGATATTCAGGAACTACGCCGGGAGGCGCAGACCATGCAGCCTCAGCTGACGGCGGATCGTCGCCGCCTGCACCGGAACCCGGAGGCCGGGGCGGTTCTGCCGGAGACGGTGGCCTATGTCAAGAAGCGGCTGACGGAGATGGGATACCATCCGCAGGAGCTGGGCGGCGGCCTGACCGCCACTGTCACCGGAACTGACACCGGACGCTGCATCCTGCTGCGGGCGGACATGGATGCCCTCCGGGGACAGGAGCAGTCGGGCCTGCCCTTCCAATCGGAAAACGGCTGTATGCACGCCTGCGGCCACGATATGCACACTGCCATGCTGCTGGGGGCGGCCCAGCTGCTGATGCAGCACCGGCAGGAGCTCTCCGGCACGGTGAAGCTGGTGTTCCAGCCGGACGAGGAGGGCTTCACCGGCGCCAAGTCCATGCTGGCGGCGGGAGTCCTGCAAAATCCGGCCCCCGGCGAGGCGCTGGCCCTCCACGTCCACTCCGGCACCCCTTCCGGAACGGTGCTGTGCGGCAGCGGGACCTTCATGGCGGGCTGTACCCTGTTCCGCATCACGGTGCGGGGAAAGGGCTGCCACGGGGCCATGCCGGAGACGGGCGTGGACCCCATCGGCATCGCCGCCCAGATCTGGCTGGCCCTGCAGGAGATCACCGGCCGGGAGCTTCCCGCCAAGACCCCAGCAGTGGTGACGGTGGGTCGGTTTCAGGCGGGACAGGCTCCCAACATCATCCCCGATGAGGCGGTGCTGGAGGGGACGGTCCGTACCTTTGACCGGGCGGTGACGGCCCGGATCATGGAGCGCATCCGCCAACTGTCGGAGGGCATCGCCTCGGCCTTCCGGGGCAGCGCGCAGATGGAGGAGCTGGCCTCGGCCCCGCCGCTGCAAAACGATCCGGCCCTGACGGAGGATATGGCGGCGCTGGCGGAAACACTGCTGGGCCGGGAGAAGGTCTACCGGCTGAAGGAGGGTGGTATGGGTTCCGAGGATTTTGCCTCCTACACCTACGAATTGCCCTGCGCCTACCTGCTGCTGGGGGCGGGGGTACCTCAGGAGGACCCCCGCTACGGCCAGCCCATGCACAATCCGAAGGTGGTGTTCAATGAGGACGTTCTGCCCCTGGGCGCAGCGCTGCTGACTGCCGGGACCATGCACCGTCTGGAGCGGTGAAGCATAAGTCGGCGATCAGCTGCCGTGCGGAAACTATTATATATGTATATAGATATATAGAGCGGCCGTCATAATGGGGTAGCTGTAAGCGGCGGTTTTTAGTGCGACGGCCTTGGATCGCTTGCCCAAAAGGCCCCCGGACAGAAGGAGTGAAAATTCCTCCCGTCCGGGGGTCTTGTGCTGACTTTCAATATTTTATGTGCATTGTTTTGCCTCCGGCGGGTGACTTTCTTCCCGTAGCTTTTTTGTATAAGGAACGTGTCTCCGACGGCCTACTTTTCCAGCTGGAGGGAAAAGTGGGCCGCCGGAGGCACGTTCCCATCAAAGTCACCTGCCGGAGCCAACAAAGACAAAGAGCATCCCAGGCCGTTAAAGGCTATCACCATAGATATAGCCTGTCATTTCCCAGCGATAGACCCACACGCCCCTTCACCTGCGTGGGAGCGGCAGTGGGTCTGTTGCAGAGTCAATTCCCTTTACAGCCCATAGCGAACGCAACTCTTGAGAGCAAAGGAAGTTTTGAAACCATCGGTTTCAAACGGCTCTTTTGCCCACTTTTCCAGCTGGAGGGAAAAGTGGGCCGCCGGAGGCACGTTCCCATCAAAGTCACCTGCCGGAGCCAACAAAGACAAAGAGCATCCCAGGCCGTTAAAGGCTATCACCATAGATATAGCCTGTCATTTCCCAGCGATAGACCCACACGCCCCTTCACCTGCGTGGGAGCGGCAGTGGGTCTGTTGCAGAGTCAATTCCCTTTACAGCCCATAGCGAACGCAACTCTTGAGAGCAAAGGAAGTTTTGAAACCATCGGTTTCAAACGGCTCTTTTGCCCACTTTTCCAGCTGGTGGGAAAAGTGGGCCGCCGGAGGCACGTTCTCACCGAAGTCACCCGCCGGAGGCAACAAAGACAAAGAGCATCCCAGGCCGTTAAAGGCTATCGCCACAAATATAGCCTGTCATTGCCATAGCCAGTGCCCACACTAGCTGTGGCAATCCGCCCTCTTCGGTAGAACGGTAGACTTCTTCAACCACCCAATAAAGCGGCAGCGAGAGTAGACGGAAGCCGATTCCTTGCTTCGGCGGGGCCTATGATGCAACTCTTACACACGATAGAGGAAGCCTTGAAACCTTAGGTTTCAAGTGGCGTTCTTTGGTAACTTTCTGCCGCTATTGGAAGAAAGTTACCCGCCGGAGGCAAAAAAGAGTAACCGGGAAAAGCTACCCGCCGGAGGCGCATTCCATCGAAAGCACCCCCGGCGGCAATCAAAACATCTCCCTCACGCAAGCAGGATCCGGTCATTGTCCAGCGCATGGCCTGCGCCGCTGCGGAAGCGCTCCAGCAGGTCATTGACCGTGAGCCCCTCCCGCTCTGCCCCGGAGACATCCAGTACAATGGAGCCCTCCGCCATCATCAGGGTGCGGCTGCCCAGAGACAGGGCCTGCGCCATGTTGTGGGTCACCATCAGACAGGTGATGCGGTGCTCCGCCACGATGCGCCGGGTCAGCTCCAGCACCTTGTCCGCCGTGGCGGGGTCCAGTGCCGCCGTGTGCTCGTCCAGCAGCAGCAGCTTCGGCGGCACCATGGTGGCCATCAGCAGCGTCAGCGCCTGCCGCTGACCGCCGGACAGCAGCCCCACCGGCTGGTGCATCCGCTCCTCCAGCCCCATGTCCAGCTGGGCCAGCTGGCTGCGGAACCGCTCCCGGTCCCTGGGCGTGATGCGGCGGAAGGGGCTTCCGTGGGAGGCTCGCAGATAGGCCAGCGCCAGATTCTCCTCGATGGTCATGTGGGGAGCGGTCCCCCGCATGGGGTCCTGAAACAGCCGCCCGATGACCCGGCTGCGCCGGTGCTCCGGCTGGAAGGTCAGATCCGTACCGTCCAGCAGGATACGCCCCTCGTCGGTGTAAAAGCTCCCAGCAATGGCCCCAAACAGGGTGGACTTCCCGGCGCCGTTGGAGCCTACGATGGTGGCGAACTCTCCGTCCTCCAGATGCAGGGAGAGCTGCCGCAGAGCCTGCCGGGCATTGGGCGTGCCGGGGTGGAAGGTCTTGGAAATGGCAGTGATGTCCAGCATATCAGGCGGCCTCCTTTCGGCTGTGCTTCTGCTTCTGAAAAGCGGCCCAGCGCCGCAGACCGGGTGCTGCAATGGCCAGCGCCACAATGACGGCGGTGAGCAGCTTCAGGCACTCCACCGGCACCACCTTGGTGTAAAACACCACGGCATAGATAAAACGGTAGACCACGGAGCCCACCAGCGCTGCCAGAATACCCTTATACACCGTGCGGCGGCCCAGCACGGTCTCGCCGATGATGAGACACGCCAGTCCGATGACCACGATGCCGGTGCCGGAGTTGATGTCCACGGTTTTCTGATACTGTCCTACCATGGCGCCGGACAGAGCCGTCAGCGCATTGGACAGGCACAGCCCCACGGTGACGGTAAAGGTGGGATCCAGCGACGAGGCCCGGACCATATCGGGATTGTCACCGGTGGCTCGGATGGAAAGTCCCAGCCGGGTCCCCAGAAACAGCGCCAGCAGCCCGGCGCACAGAAGCGTCACTGCTACGGCCAGCACCAGCTCATGCCAGTCGCCCCCCAACCCGGTGGAGCGCAGCAGGGTAAAAACGGTGTCGCTGCCCAACAGGCTCTCGTTGGAGCGCCAGCCCATGGCCATGAGGTTGATGGTGTAAAGCCCTGTATTGGTGACGATGCCCGCCAGAATGGAAGGCACCGACAGCCGGGTCTGGAGGAAGGCGGTGATGAACCCGGCGCACGCCCCCGCCAGCATGGCCGCCGGAACGGCCAGCAGGGGATGCCCGGCGGCGGTAAGGGTCACGGACACGGCGGCCCCCAGCACGAAGCAGCCGTCGGTGGTGAGATCGGCAATGTCCAGCACCCGGAAGCTCAGGAACAGCGCCAGCGCCACCGGCGCATAGAGAAAGCCCAGCTCCAGTGCGGTTTGTATGACAAGCAGCATGATTCGGCTCCTTTCGGAAGGTCAGTCGGAAAGCATCAGTCCTTGGTGGTGGTGACCTCCACCAGCTGGGCCATCTGGGCAAACACGGAGTAGTCGGCCTTCAGCACGGCGGCGGTGTCGGTGTTGACGGTGATGATGCCGCCATCCATCCGGTAGTAGTCCTCCATCCCGTCCATGCCCTGCGTCATGGCCTGATAGGCCAGCGTGGCGGTGCGTGCGCCCAGTTCGGTGTAGTTGACGCCGCAGGTGGCGAAGGCGCCGTTGCGGACAAAGGAGTCGGCCCCGGTATAGTGGGGGATACCGGCCTTGGCCAGATCGTCGGCAATGGCCAGCTCGGCGGCCATGATAACATTATCGGTGGGGGTGAACACGGCGTCCACCTTGGCGGAGATCAGGGCGGCGGCAGCGGCCACCACCTCGTCGTTGGTGTTGGCGGTCTGCTCCACACAGGTAATGCCGTGCTGCTCCAGATACGCCTTGGCCTCGGCAATGGGCTTGGTGGAGTTGGGCTCGGACAGAGAGTACAGCAGCCCCACCTTGGAGACACCGGGATCCTGTGCCAGCATCATGTCCAGAATGTATTCGGTATTCAGCGCATCGCTGGTGCCGGTAACATAGTCGATGCCGGTGAGCTTGGCGGTATCGGGATCGGAGATGGCGGCATACACCACCGGCGTCCGGCTGTCCTCAGCCGCCACGGCGGACACCTGAGCGGCGGTGGTGGCGATGGGAATAATGGCATCCACCTGATCGGCCACGGCCTGATCCGCCAGCTGCTTCAGCACCGACTGATCCCCCTGCCCGGAGGTGATGGTATAGTGGATGGAGACGTTCTGCTCCTGAGCGATGGCGTCCAGCCGGGCGGCGATGGCATCGGCGATCTCATCCAGCGAGGCATGATCCATCTGCTTGATGATGGCCACGGTATAGCCGTCCTTATCCCCATTCTTACCGCCATCGGAGGGCTTGGCGCCGCAGGCGGCCAGGCTCAGCACCATCAGCACGGACAGCACCAGCGCCGTCAGGGACTTCATCAGACTCTTCTTTTTCATACGGGTATCCTCCTAAAAATGATCTCAGGCGGCAGATGATCCCGTGGCCGTGCCGGGGCCTGCGGAAAATAAAAAAACGGCCTTCGTCCCACATGGGACAAAAGCCATTGCTTCTGCGATACCACCCAAATTGACACCAAACGGCGTCCGCTCGCTTCTGCGTACCATCATACGCACCCCGGTGGGTAACGGGTGGGGCTCCCGTCGGTCCCTACTTGGCCTGCGCCGTTCGGTCCGCCCTCAAAAGTCCATTCACCGGCCGCTCACCGCCCCGATCCCACCATCCGGAGCTCTCTGAAGGAATTGCCGCACCGACTACTTCTCTTTCTCACAGGTTTGCGCTGTGTTCTTGTTGTGGAGTATTATATGCGTCCGGCACACACTTGTCAAGCCCCGGCAGAAAATTTTTCTGGTCACCGCCGACGGGACATGGTATAATAAAGCCACTATCAGAAGAAAGGCAGGAATGGATATGAATTTTGCGGAGCTGTCGGCGCAGCGGTACTCCCTGCGTAAGTTCAGTGACCGGCCGGTGGAGGATGCCCTGCTGCAGCAGGTACTGGAGGCGGGACGCAACGCCCCCACCGCCCATAACAACCAGCCCCAGCGCATCTTCGTGCTGCAAAGCCCGGAGGCCATGGAGAAGGCGGACGCCTGCATGGGCTGCCACTTCCATCCGCCGGTGCTGCTGGCGGTGGCCTATGACCCGGCGGCGGCTTGGGACCGGGAGGATGACGGGAAAAACCACGGCGAGATCGACGCCACCATCGCCGTGACCCAGATGATGCTGCAGGCGGCGGATCTGGGCCTTGGCACCACCTATGTGGGGATGTTCGATCCGGAGAAGCTGACGGCGGCCTTCCCGGAGATGGCGGGCCTTGTCCCCATCGCCATGCTGCCGCTGGGCTATCCCGCCGAGGGAGCCCATCCCGCCCGGCTGCACACGGAACGCAAGCCCATGGAGCAGCTGGTGAAATACCTGTAAAAATATCCGCTTCCACTACACCGGAAGCGGATATTTTTTAACTCTGTGCCTGCTCCAGCAGCTGGGCGGCGACGGAGCCGGCCACGTCGGAGCCGCTGCCGCCGTGCTCCACCACCACCACAAAGGCCAGCGGCAGGGTGTTGTCGTCCACGAAGCCCACGAACCACGCATGAGGAGCACCGTCGCTGACCTCCGCCGTGCCGGACTTGGCGCAGACCGCCAGATCCCCGAACCGGGACTGCCCGTAGGTCTCCTGTACGTTGTGGGCCATCATGTCCCGCAGGGTCTGGCGGGTCTCGGCGGTGAACACGGCGGCCCGCTTTTCCTTGGCGGGAATGGCGGCGGGCAGCCCCAGTACGCCGGTCTCCCGGTACAGGAGCCGGGGCGTGGCGGCCCTGTCGTCAGAGGCAATGGAGCCCATCAGCGCCAGCATGGCGCAGGGGTTCACCATGTCCTCATACTGCCCCACGCCGGACCAGCCCAGATCGCCGCCGCTCCCGGCGGTGAACAGCCCGGAGACCGTGGGGATACCGCTGACGGAGAAGCCCTCCAGCAGCCCCGCCTGCCGGGCGTAGTCCTGCAAAACGTCGGCCCCCAGCTCCACCGCCAGCTGGGCATACACCCCGTTGCAGGAGCGGGCGAAGGCGTCGGAGAGATCCATCTCCCCGTGGGCGTAGGGGCAGGTGATGACCTGATCCCCGATGGTGACGCTGCCGTCGCAGGTGAAGGTGCGCTCCTCCACACCGGGCAGCTGTTCCAGCGCCGCAGCGGTGGTGACCACCTTGAACACGGAGCCGGGGGTGTACAAACCGGACAGGAGCCGGTTGAGATACACACCCTCATAGTCGCTGTCGTCGTCGCTGATCTCCGGCGGGTCGGCGGGGTCGAAGGAGGGGTTGGAGACCATGCAGAGGATATCGCCGGTTTCATAGTTGTACACGGCGGCCACGCCCTTGCGGCCGTCCAGTGCCTCCCAAGCCGTTCGGCTGAGGTCAGCATCTATGGTGAGATACACCTTGTGACCGCCGGAGAGGGTGCCGGTGAGGGGGTCAAAGCCGATGAGCCGGGACTGGAACGCCTCCAGCGCCGAGGTGGAGATGTTCCCCAGCTGATCTCCCACGGCGTGGAGGGTGGCCTGCCGCAGGGCGCTGTCCTCGTGATAGACGCCGGAGGGGCCGTCATAGAGGATGGTGCCGTTGCGGTCCAGCACCTGACCGGTGCGGACCACGCCGTCGGTGTAGGCATGACCGTTGGCGGAGAAGGCGGCCCACGCCTCCCCCCGGAAGGTGTAGCGCAGGCAGAACAGCGACAGCCCCAGCCCCAGCAGTACAATCAGCAGCAGGAGCAGGACGGAGCGGAATTTCACTTGCTTCATCGGGCATCCTCCTTTCCGAAGATGTCGTCCGTGGCGACTCCCAGTTCATCCAGAAAACCGGTGGCCTGCGGCGGCTTGACGGCGGGAGCCGGAGCCTTGGGGGCCGCCTTGGCGGATACGGGCGGCGGCGCTGCCGCCTGCAAATAGGCCAGCAGCCCCCAGCAGGACAGCATACTGGAGCCGCCCATGGAGACGAAGGGGAAGGTGACGCCGGTCAGGGGCAGCAGGTCCACGGAACCCAGCACGTTGAGGGTGGTCTGGAACACCAGCATGGCGGCGGTGGCGCAGGCGGCGATGGCGTAAAAGCTGGAGCGGGAGCGCCCGGCGGCCCGCAGGGCGTAAATGCCCAGCAGGATCACGGCGGCTGCAGCACACAGGGCCAGCAGCAGGCCGAACTCCTCGGATACCACGCCGAACACCAGATCCGTGTTGGCGGCGCCCACATATTTCAGCCACGCCTCCTCCGGCCCTGCGCCGAAGAGACCGCCGGAGGCCACGGCGGACATGGTGCGGGTCTGCTGATAGCCCTCCTCTTGGGCATACTCCCAAGCGTGCCGCCACACGGCGAATCGGGCCAGTACATAGGGCTTGAAGCGCAGGACGATGCCCCCGGCAAAGCCTGCGGCGGCGGTGATCATCACGATGGAGGGCAGGTCGCCGGTGCGGAGAAAGGCAATGCACAGAAATGCCACGAAGAAGATCAGCGCCGTGCCGAAGTCGCTCATCAGGGCCAGACACCCCACGCAGTAGGCGGAGAAGAGAATGGTGAAAATGAGGTTCCGCTTGGCAAACAGGCGGTCTAACGTGGCGGCCCCCGCCAGAATGAATACGATCTTCACCAGCTCCGAGGGCTGGAAGGTAATAGGGCCTATGGCAATCCAGTTCTTGGCGCCGAAGATGCGCTGCCCAAACAGTACGTTGAAGGCCAACAGCGCTGATGCGGCGGCTACCAGCGGCCACCGGAGCTTCAACGCCAGCGGCAGGCTCTGCAAGACCCGATCCATCAGCAGATATATCCCCATACCCAGCACCACGGCGGCCAGTTGTTTATATAAGGAGTGGGAGTCGTAGGCGGCGGTGACGGCGAAGCCCACGGTGGTCAGCAGCAGTGCCAGAACCTCCAGCCCACGGGAGCCGGTGCGGCGCAGGGAGCAAAAGACCCACGACAGCAGCACCAGCCCACCGAAGCCGATGCACACCGGCAGTGTGGCTTCAGCCGTCAGACCGGGAAGGAATTGCAGGAACATCAGCACCTGAAACAGCGTCAGCAGCCACAGCGTCCCGGGGGAGGCGGCGGTGCGGACCGGCCGACGGGCCTGCTTCTGGTCGGGGAAGAAGTAGATATCCACCCCGCCCATGGAGAGGGCGTCGCCGGGATTCAGGGCGGTGGGGCGCTCCACCACCGTGCCGTTGAGCAGGGTGCCGCCGGTGCGGATGGGGTAGATGCGCCAGATGCCCTCGCTGTCCCGGCACAGGGCGGCGTGGCTGCGGGAGACGGATGGGAAATTGATGCGAATATCCGCCTGTCTGGCCCGGCCGATCATGTTCTCCCAGTGATACAGCGGATAGCGTGCGCCGTTGGAGAGGCTGAGAAAGCCCCAGCTCTCCTGTTTCCCTCCGGAGAGTAAGGTGCGCCCGCAGCGGATCAAAAGCAGGACCGCCACGGCGGACAGAGCGATGCGCCCGCCCCAGAGGAGCCACGGCAGCACGCCGGTAAAAGAATCGTTCATAGGATACCTCACATTATTATAATGGGGGATGGGAAATAGGTGTCAGGATGAATGGAGAACAAAAAAGGGATGCGAACAAAGCGCCGGGCAAGATACATGGAATGAGGATATCATATAGATATCAAGATAGGGATATCATAGATCCGCCGGAAGGGAGGACAGGCTGAAAGCGAAATGGATATCATGTCCACGCCTGATGCACGCTTCACCTAAAACCGCTGGTGAATGAAACGCTGACGGAGTGGGAGGGATCGGACGGAAACAGAACGCTTTTGGACTGTCCACCCCATGCCGAACCCTGTCCAACATTCGTCCAATATAGGAATAGTGTATCATAAATGTCAAGGGAAGGAAAAGTGTACGATGACAGGGGAGATATAAGCCCAGATTTTGACAGGGATTACAAAGCGTTGAAAAAAGTTGAAAATAAG
>OLFX01002414.1_pt1 | contig 15660 bp, 18 predicted proteins | sample 1605091 | NCBI WGS metagenome assembly OLFX01 (sample SAMEA3888906, study PRJEB22519) | human gut metagenome | biome: human gut; feature: human-associated habitat; material: faeces | place: Denmark | collected 2012 | reverse complement strand
CCCGACCACCTTCATGCCGCTCGAGGCGGTGGAGGAGAGAAATCCTGACGGCGGCAGGACAGTCTGGACGGGAGAGGTCGAGCCGTTTGACCGGATGAAGGCAATGGCGGGCATCACGGTCGATCCGGGCCGGAGCTATATCCGGGCCAAGGTGCGCATCTATAACCGTACCCCCTTTCCGCAGCGCTTTATGTGGTGGGCAAATCTTGCCGTCCCGGTCAACAACAATTACCGCACGGTGTTCCCGCCCGACTGTGAGTGGGTCAACGACCACGACCGCCGCGCCGTGCTGGAGTGGCCCATTGCAAAGGGCGTGTATCAGACTGCGCGTCCCTTTGACTTTGGAAAGGGAACCAATCTGTCTCATTATGATGCGGTCCGGGTGCCGTCCTCCTATTTGATCTCGCAGGGACAGTCGGACATGGACTTTGTGTCCGGCTATGACGTCGGCCTTGGCAAGGGCATCGCCACGGTTGCAAATCATCACCTTGCGCCTGGCAAGAAGATGTGGCACTGGGGCATCGGTGATTTCGGCGACATGTGGTGCTCGAACCTCACCGACAAAAATGGTCCGTATATCGAGTTGATGACCGGTGTGTTCACCGACAACCAGCCGGACTTCACATGGATCGCGCCGTATGAGACGAAGGAATTTGAGCAGTACTGGTATCCGGTGCGCGAGATCGGTGAGATCAAGAACGCTACAATCGACGCAGCGGTGAACGTTGAAAGGCGGAAGGATGGCCTGTACTTGGGCTTCAACGTCACGGGCGTTTTCACTGGCTGTACGATCGTCGTGACCGACGGCGGAAAGGAGCTCCTACGCGAAAAGGCCGACCTTTCACCGGAACAGATCTATCAGAAAACGATCGCGGCGGACATTGCGGACATTCACCGCATCCGGGCTGCGCTGCTGGGCGCAGATGGAAAGGAGCTTGTCGCCTACACGCCGTATCGGCGCAACCAAAAGCAGCCCATTGCGGTCCGCAAACCAGTAAAGCGGCCCGCGGAATATGCCTCGGTCGAGGAGCTGTACATCAACGGTTTGCATCTGGAGCAGTACAAGCAGCATAACTACCAACCGGAGGAGTATTATCTTGAGGGCCTTTGCCGCGACCCCGGCGACATCCGCTGCAACACCTCCATGGGCAGGCTTGCGCTGAAAAACGGCCGATTTGAGGACTGTGTGAAATACTGCGACTGCGCGATCGAACGCCTGTGCAGCCGTAACGAGCACCCCACCGATACGGAGGCGTTCTATCTGAAGGGTGTCGCGCTTGCCTATCTCGGCGACTACGACGGCGCATATGATATTCTCTACCGCGCGGCGTGGAACTACCCGCACCGGAGCGCGGCCATGTTTGAGCTTGCTTGCATCGACTGCCGCAGAGGCAACTACGCTGCGTCGCTGGAAAAGCTGGACGAGTCGATCGGCCTGAACCGTGGACACACGAAGGCGCACAACCTGAGGACCGCGATTATGCGCAAAGTGGGCGCGGAAGATGCAAAGCAGAGCGCGGAGGCGGGCGTACAGGACGACCTGCTCGATCTGTTCGCGCTAATCGAGTATGCGCACTTTGCAGATGTGACGGACAAGATCGAGCAGTTTGCGGCCAAGCCAGAGAACGTGCTGGATGTTGCACGGGATTACATGAAGGCGGGGCTGTATGAGGACGCAGCAGATACCCTGCGGCTCGCGGAGCCGGCCTCCCCGCTCGTCAACTACTATCTGGCCTACATCACGAAGAACGCACGGTATCTGGAAAAGGCGGAGTCGCTGAAAATGGGTTATTGCTTCCCGTCAAATGTGGAGGATATTGCCGTACTGCGCTATGCCGCGGAGACAGGTGCAAAAGCGGCGAATGCCGAGTATTATCTCGGATGCCTCTACTATGACCGCTTCCGCTACGCCGAGGCGGCGGACTGCTTTGCACGGTGCACCGCGAAAGATCCGGCGCATGGCCCCGCGTGGCGCAATCTGGCGCTCTACTGGTTTGACAAGGCGCACGACGGAGAAAAAGCCCTTCGCTGCATGGAGAAGGCGCTGAAATACCGCCCGCACGATCCGCGGCTGCTGCTGGAGTATGAGCAGCTGCTGAAAAACACCAATGCCAGCATTGAGACGCGGCTGGCTGTATATGAGCGTTATCCCGAGCTTTTGAAGGAGCGCGACGACTGCTATCTCGATAAGTTGACGCTGCTGTCCCAGCAGGGGAAATATGAGGAGGCTATCAGCATGGCAGCCCGAAAGCATTTCCACATTTACGAGGGCGGCGAGGGAAAACTGACGAAGCAGCACGCATGGATGCATGTCCTGTACGGCATGAGGCTCATGAAGGCAGGCGAGCTTGATCAGGCCGGAATGATTCTGGAAAACGGTATCCACATGCCGAAGTCTTATGGCGAGGCGAAGACGTTCTTCAATCAGGAGGCACACATTTATTACATCCTCGGTCTGCTGCTTGCGCGCAAAGGCGAAGCAGCGCAGGAGCGTGCCGCATATGAGCAGGCGGCAGTGTATAAGGCGGCGGTCTCCGAGATCTCGCTGTTCCGCGCGCTGGCGCTGGAAAAGCTGGCTAGAAGAGACGAGGCGGAGGCCGTTCTGAACGAAATGCTGCGCACGGCGCAGGACCGGATCGACCGGAAGGATATGCGCTCGTACTACGGTGTAGGCTCGCCCAGTCCCATGCCGTTTGAACTGGATGTGGAAAAGCAGAATCTGCTTGAAGGCAATACGCTCAAGGCGTTCGCGCTTTACGGCCTCAAACGCTACAGCCAGGCCGAGCAGTGCATCCGGACAGCGGAGCGTCTGGACCCGAATCATTTTACAGCGTATGTCTACCGTGAGATCACGCAGAGCGACCTAATCTGACAGGCTGAAGGAGACACAGATGACGGCAAAGTGGAGCAAGGAGCGGGCTTGGGCGTGGTATCACGCCCGACCATGGATCCGGGGCTGCAACTTCATGGGCAGCGACTGCGCCAACCGGATCGACCAGTGGCAGGCGTATGATTTTGATAAACATCTTGAGACGGCAAAGCGCGAACTGGCCCTTGCGGCGGAGACGGGCTTCAATTCCATTCGGATCATCCCGGAGTATTATGTCTGGGAGCAAGAGCACGATGGCTTTATGGAGCGCTTTGACTGCTACATCAAGGTGGCCAGCCAAAACGGCATCTCCTGCATGGTCGTTCTGGGCAACGACTGCGTACCTCCGAAAGAAGAGGCCATGCGCCGGATGTGCCTCGGCAAGCAGCATGTCGATTGGGGCTATCACGGCGGAAGGAAGGTGTCGCAGCACGGCACCTTCGACGGTGCGGGCCACTCACTGTTTGATGAACCGGAATACGCAGATCGGTTCTGCGATTACATGAGAGAGCTGGTGCAGACCTACAGAAGCGATGCGCGCGTGCTGATGTGGGATGTCTTCAACGAGCCTGGCAATTCCAAGCGCGTGAGCATGTCGCTGCCGCTGATGAAAAGAATGTTCACCCTCCTCCGTCAGCTCGATCCTATCCAGCCGCTGACGGTCGGTGTATGGCGCGGTGTCTATGAACGGGAGAACATGACAGAAATCGAGCGCTACGGCTTTGACAATTCTGACATTGTTTCCTATCACAATTACGGCACCTATCTTCAGAACATTGAGGCGATCAGGAAGCTGAAAAGCTATGGCCGCCCGATCCTGAACACCGAGTGGCTGAACCGATGCGGCGGCAACACGGTGGAAGCGATGTTCCCGCTGTTCTATCTCGAGGAGATCGGCTGCTATAACTGGGGCCTTGTCGCCGGAAAATACCAGACGTTTGAGCCGTGGAACAACGTATGGGACGGCTACCGGAAAAATCCGGAGGCGTATGCGAACTTTGATTTCACAAAGTGGTTCCACGACCTGTACCGTCCCAGCCTGAACCCGTATGACCCAAGGGAAACCGAGCTGATCCAAATGCTCTGCGCCCGGGCCGACGCAAATTTCGCGCGGACGCAGGCACAGCCGTGAGTCGGCCGCAGAACAACCGATCATTGAAAAAATAACCGCTGATTCGCACTACGATATTATCCAGTCATTTAAGCTGGATGAGATCATGCCGGAACTGGCGCATGAAATTGCGAAACAGTTTGCAGCAGAGCATCTGCAAGGATACACCTGCATCCGTCAACGCACAGTTCGCGAAGAAGGATAGCATTCCGCTGACCCAACACGTCCGACTCGGTCTGGATATGTACATCGCGGTCGTCTACTCTGGTACTCTCGCAACTTCGTGCAGGGAAGGCGGACGAGGCGCAAAAGACCTTGCAGCAGATATGTACGTCGGACACCACACGGCGTATGAAAAAGCCATGCGCGTGGCGGCAGGGTTTGCGCCGATGGAGGATATGCTGGCAGAGTTGGACGCGGAAGAGGACGGTTTGCAGTTTGCCATGACCGCTTATGGTTTGTGCGTACTGTTGGAAGCGCACGGCGAGACGGAAAAGGCCGCAGTGCTGCGAAAAGAACTCCTTGCCCGCGATGGCTTCTGGTTCTGCTTCAGCTATCTTGCGGCATATAGCGACCGTAAATACACAGTTAAACCGGCAACAGTCACTTGACTGTTGCCGGTTCTTGCTCTAAGCGATTATTTGTTGTCCTTATGCGTGTTCGCCTTTCGCAGAAGGGGGATTTTTTCAAGCTTACAGCATGGTCAGGATCGATTTGAGATCTGGCAGCAGGTAGTCGGGCTGGGCCTGCTCGCGCAGATATTCGGCCGGGAAGCTGGTGGCAAGGCCGATGGCCTGGATCCCGGCGGCGTGGGCGGCGCGGATGCCGCTCGGCGCATCCTCCACCACGATGCACTCGGCCGGGGCAAGGCCCAGGCTGGCCGCGCCCGTCTGATAGATCTCGGGGTCGGGCTTCGGGTTTTTGATGTCCGTGCCGGTCACCAGATGGTCAAAAAGCGTCTGCTCCGCGCCGATGGCGCCGAGGTTCATCAGCACCTTCACGCGGTCGGCCGACGAGCAGACCGCCAGCTTGTAGCCGCGGCTGCGCAGCGTGTGCAGAACGTCCAGCACACCGTCCGGGATGTTGGCCTCTTCCTTGACGTGCTCGCCGTAGCACGCGTAGAGATAGTCCTTCATCTCCGTGCGGTACGGCACGCCGTATTTTTCCGCCACGCCGCCGACATAGCGGTTTTCCCCACAGCCGACGAACTCGGCGAAGTCGCTCTCTTTTGCCTCGATGCCGTACTTTTTGAGCGCCCGCACGCCGGTCTTGGCCATGTATTCCTCCGAGTCGATGAGGACGCCGTCCATATCGAACAGAACTGCTTTCCAGGACATATTTTTCTCCTTTTTAATAGAAAACGGCCGCCATACGCATATGGCGGCCGTGAAATTTTCTTACAGAGCCTTCTTGGCGGTCTCAACGAGGATCTTGAACGCCTCAGGATCGGCGATGGCCAGCTCGCTCAGAGCCTTGCGGTTCATCTCGATGCCGGACTTCTTCAGACCGTAGATGAAACGGCTGTAGTTGATGCCGTAGGGAGCGACGGCCGCAGAAATACGGGCGATCCACAGCTGACGGAAATCTCTCTTCTTCAGCTTGCGGCTGACATACGAATAAACGCCGGACTTTGCAACGGCCTGCTTGGCCATCTTAAAGTGACGGGACTTGGAGCCCCAGTAGGACTTCGCGAGCTTCAGGGTCTTATTTCTTCTTTTGCGCGTCATCATTGCGCCTTTAACTCTTGCCATTATATTATCCTCCTATGTGTCGTCAACCCTTACGATTATTTGTAAGGGATCATCTTCTTCACGATATCTTCCACAGTCACGTCGGCGTAGCCGTTCTTGCGCAGGTTGCGGGTACGCTTGGTGGTCTTCTTGGTGAGGATATGGCTCTTGAATGCGTGCGCTCTCTTGACCTTACCGTTCTTGGTCAGGTTGAATCTTTTCTTGGCGCCGCTATGGGATTTCAGCTTAGGCATAGTGGTTCTCCTTCCGTGTAATTGCTATTGTATTTTATTTGGAATTTTTGGGACTGAGGAACATGGACATGTTGCGTCCCTCGAGCTTGGCGTCTTTGGCGATCGTGGCGATCTCGCTGCAGTCGGCGCCGAACTTCTTCAGCAACTCCTGTCCGAGCGACGTATGCGCCATTTCACGGCCGCGGAAACGTACGGTGACTTTAACCCGGTTGCCATCGTTCAGGAACTTGACAGCGCTTTTGACCTTGGTATTGAAGTCGTTGGTATCGATGCTGGGGGACATGCGGATCTCCTTGATCTCGACAACCTTCTGGTTTTTCTTGGCTTCCTTTTCCTTCTTCAGCTGTTCGAAGCGGAACTTTCCGTAGTCCATGATCTTGCAGACCGGCGGAACCGCGTTCGGCGCGATCTTGACAAGGTCAAGGTCCTTCTCCTCGGCAAGCGCCAGGGCGTCGGACGAGGTCATAATACCAAGCTGGCTGCCGTCAGCTCCGATCACGCGAAGCTCCTTGTCGCGGATCTCCTCGTTGATCTGATGTTCTAATTTACCGATTGTAAAGCACCTCCAAATGCAAAGTGCGGATGCCGCAAAGCACCCGCACATAAAATCCGTACTTCCGCCAGGGGCGGAGGAAATTATGAACCTCTTCGCAACGCTTGAGGTGAGGTGCGGTGCTCGCCGCTCCTTCTTTGTTTTCTCCGGAGTATTATAGCGGAGAAAACCCGGCTTGTCAACAGCAAACTGCAGATTTTTTTGCCCCTACGGGCGGAAAATAGGCAGATCCGGCGGCGCAAAGGAAAACAGCGCCAGCGCCGCTCCATAGATCCCGGCCGCGATCACAAGAGGCCCGCACAGCCACCCCGGCAGCGCTCTGCGCTGCAGCCGGTAGGCGAGGAAAGCGCCTGCCCCCATTGCCAGCACGTACAAAAGCAGATCGAGCCAGAGCCCGTGCACGCCGAAGCCGTACCGGAGCGGATAATACGCCCCAAGCAGCAGCAAGGGCGCGGCCAGCAGCCCCACCAGCAGCCCGCACCAGCGGCCTCTTGCGTCGTCCGCGCCGCGCGCGAGCACGAACGCGGCCGCGAGGAACGGCCAGTACAGCAGCTTCAGGTGCTCCCACACGCTCTCGTTGACCGGCGCGAGGACCGCCGTGAGCGGATTCGGCCACACGTCGTACAGAAAATGCAGCGCCGCCCCGCCCAGCACGGCCAGCGTGAACACGAGTCCCCATTTGCGTCTCATAAAAGATCCCCCCTGTCATAGATGTATGACAGGGGAGAACGGATTCAGAACCGAACTTATTCCAGCACCGGCCAGACCGCGTCCAGCGCGAGACCGGCGGCTGCGATGGCCTTTCTGCAGGTCTTGCCGGTGAAGCCGCCGTGGAAGCCGTTCTGATCGGGCAGCCAGCGGATCTCGCCGAGCGCCTGCTCGCACGCGGCCTTGTCCAGCTTCGTGCGGAGGAAGAAGGAGGCTTCGAAGGCGTCCGGATCGGTCAGATCGGCGGGCTCCGCCGACCAGTCGACCGGCTGCTTGCGGCCGGGGTTGCGGACGATATCGACCACGTCGCCCAGCACCGCGCTGGCCGTCGCAGGGCCGCCCGCGCCGGGGCCGAAGAACATGGCGTTGCCGATGTTATTGCCGAGCACCTCGATGGCGTTCAGCACGCCCGAGACCGGGGCCAGCGGCTGCGCGCCCGCCACAAAATGCGGCGAGACGAACACGGCGATCTGCTCCCCCTGACGGATGGCGCGGCCCAGAAGCTTCAGCTTCATGCCCGCCGACTCGGCAAAGGCAGCGTCCTCCGCCGTGATGGTGGAGATGCCCGTCATCGAGACGCGGGCGGGGTCGACGTTTTTGCCGAACATCATGTCGGCCAGGATGCAGATCTTGCGTCCGGCGTCGATGCCGTCGACGTCGGCGGCGGGATTCTGCTCGGCGTAGCCGCGGGACTGCGCGTCCTTGAGCGCGGCGTCGTAGCTCTGGCCGAACTCCAGCATCTGCGTGAGGATGAAGTTCGTCGTGCCGTTGAGAATGCCGCGAACCTCGAGGATCTCGTTCGCACCGAGGCACTGGCTCAGCGGGTGCAGCACCGGGATGCCGCCGCCGACGGAGGCCTCAAACAGGAAGCTCACGCCGTGGGCCTTGGCCAGCGCCAGCAGCTGCGTGCCGTGCTCGGCGACGAGCTGCTTGTTGGAGGTGACGACGTGCTTGCCGGCCTCCAGCGAGCGGCGGACGAAATTCAGCGCCGCGCCGCAGCCGCCGATGGCCTCAATGACCAGAAAGACCTCGGGGTCGGCCTCCACAACAGCAAAGTCCTTTACCATCTTGTCGTGGAAGGGCGCGTCCGGCATGTCGCGCAGATCGACGACATAGGCCAGCTCCAGCGCTTCGCCCGCATTCTTTTCCAATACCGCTGCGTCCCGCAGCAAGATCTGGGCGCAGCTGCCGCCGACGGTACCGGCGCCCAGGATCGCGATCTTCTTCATAGTGGTTCTCCTTATTCTTCGTTGTTCGCCAGCTGATAGATGGCGAGGATATCGTCGTAGCCCAGCACGCGGAAGGTGCCGATCGTGCGGGTCCTGCCGTAGCTGCAGCGGCTGGCCAGATCAGCCAGACCGGCCTCATCCTGCCTGCCGCAGGAAAGCGCGGGGATGCGCACCGGCATCCCGATGGAGCGGAAGAAGGCCTCCTGCGCCGCGATGCCGGCCAGCGCGGCTTCCTTGCCGTCCGCCGCTTCGACGCCCCAGACGTTTCGGGCAAAGCGGGCGAAGCGCGAAACATCGGTATCGAGGACATAGCGCGCCCAGCTCGACCAGATCGCAGTGAGGCTCTCGCCGTGGTAGACGTCAAATTTCTCGCTCAGCGCGTGGCCGAGCTGATGCGGGGCAAAGTCCTTCTTGCCGCCAAGGCCGGTCAGGCCGTTGTGCGAGAGGGAACCGGCCCACATGATCTCGCTCATGGCCGTCTCGTCGTGCGGGTCCTGCACGGCGGCGGGGCCGTTGCGGAGGACGACGCGCAGCAGCGCCTCGGCCAGCTCGTCGGTCAGATCGTTGTCGGTGACAGGGTTAAAATAGCGGTCCATGGTGTGCATCAGGATGTCGCTCACGCCGCAGGCGACCTGATGGTTCGGCAGCGTCGCGGCCAGCACGGGATCGAGAATGGCGAAGACGGGCCGGTTGAGGTCGGTGTTGAGCCCGCGCTTCTCGCCGGACTCGGCGTTCGTCAGCACGGCGGAATCGCTCGTCTCGCTGCCCGCGGCCGGGATGGTCAGCACCACGCCGACCGGCATGGAGCGCGTCAGCACCGCGCGCTTTTTCCAGAACTCCCACAGGTCCGTCTCCGGGTTGGCCGCGCCGTGCGCGATGGCCTTGCAGGTGTCGATGACGCTGCCGCCGCCGACGGCCAGAATGAGCTCCGCGCCGAACGAAAGCGCCAGCTTCACGCCCTCGCGGGCCAGCGCCACGCGCGGGTTCGGCTGCACGCCGCCGAGCGTCTGGTAGCTGACGCCCGCTTCCTCCAGCAGCTGGAACACGCGGTCAAGCAATCCGCTCTTTCTCGCGCTCGAGCCGCCGTAGACGACGAGCACGCGCGAAAGCTTCCGCTTCTTCAGCAGCTCCGGCAGCTTGCTGACGCTGCCTGCGCCGAATACGATCTCGGTGGGTACGTAATATTGAAATGCATGCATGGTTTATCCCGCGACGCAGTCCGCCTTGACTACGCCTTTCCTTTCTGCGATCTTCTGGGTCAGCGCCTCGAGCGTGCAGCTGAGATTGCTGGTCTCGGCCGAAATGGTGACCATGGCGCGGCCGCCGGTGGGGATCGACTGGTTGATGGTCAGTATATTCGCGCCGCAGTTGGCAAAAATAGCTAATATCTCCGACAGAACGCCGGCCTTGTCCTTGAGCATCATCTGGAAGGTGATGATGCGCCCGGCCATCAGGTTCTGAAACGGGGCGATGGAGTCGCGGTATTTGTAGAAGGCGCTGCGGCTGATGCCGACAGCCTGGGCAGCGACATTGACCTTGTCGGTCTCGCCGGTCTCAAGCATCCGCTTGGCCTCGGCGACCTTCTGGAAGATCTCCGGCAGGGCGGAGGCTTCGACGATGTAATATTTCGGGCTTTGTTCCATATGATTCACCTCATGTTTGTCCGCAGCAGAAAAGCAAGTGTCTATAAATCGACTCCACTATACACTACAAAGCCGCAAAATGCAAGCAAAAAAACCGCAGGAGGTACGGAAAATGAAAAGCCGCAGGATCTGGAGAACGGGATTGATCGCGCTGGGCATTCTGGCCGGGGCGTGGGCGTTTGCAGCGCTGCTGCTGCCGGTGCTGTGGCCGTTCCTCATCGGGCTTGCGGTCAGCCTGCTCGCGGAAAAGCCGGTGCGGCTGCTGCAGACGCGGGCGCGGTTTCCCCGCTGGCTGGCGTCTGGCGTGTGCGTGCTGACGCTGTTCGTGCTGCTGTTTGGAGGGGCGTTTTTCCTCTGCCGCCTGCTCTGTACGGAGGCGGCGGATCTGGCCCGGCAGCTGCCGCAGCTGGCCGAGGGGCTCGCGCCGCCGGTTTTGCGGTTAAAGGATCGGCTGCTCTCGCTTGCGGAAAAGCTGCCGGATGGGCTCGGCAAGGGGCTGCGTGCGGGGGTGGAGTCGTTTTTTCAGAATGGCGCGGGCTTCGGCTCGAAGCTCTATGAGTCGCTGTTTTCCTGGGCCTCCGGGGTGATCGGGCGGCTGCCGGACGCGGTCTTGTTCACGGTCACGGCGGTCTTGTCGAGCTTCATGCTCTCCGGCGAGCTGCCGGCCATCCGCACCTGGCTGCAAAAGCTGGCCCGCCCGGAGTGGCTGGAAAAGCTGCAGCGCCTCGGCGGCCATGTGCGCACGACGCTCGGCGGCTGGCTGCGGGCGCAGCTGAAGCTGATGGGGATCACGTTCCTGATTCTGAACGTGGGGCTTCTCGTGCTGCGGGTGCGGTATCCGCTGCTCGCGGCGCTCGTCATCACGGTGGTCGACGCGCTGCCGGTGTTCGGCACGGGGACGATCCTGATCCCGTGGGCGCTCGTGCTGTTTCTGCGCGGGCAGACGAAGACGGGCGTCGGCCTCGTGGTGCTCTACGGTGCGGCCGCGCTCAGCCGGCAGGCCCTCGAGCCGCGGCTCGTCGGCAAGCAGGTGGGGCTCAACCCGGTCTTGACACTGCTGGCGCTTTATACCGGCTACCGGCTGCTCGGCGTGGGCGGGATGATCGTCTTCCCGATCACCGCGATGCTCCTCAAGCAGATCTGGGACCATTCCGGCCTGCAGCCGGAGGGCTGAGGCGCGCCGCGCTTGCGCCCGCGTGCGGGAGGCGGTATAATAGCCGCAAAGGGAGGTGCGGCAGATGATCCTGGAACAGACGGCTGCGCGGCAGACGAAGCTGCTGTCGCTGCTGCGGCGGGAATTCGGACTGTCGGCGGGGCTGGTCAAGCGGCTCAAATGGCAGAACGCGCTGTTCGTAAACGGAGCGCCCGCCCATACCGACTGCCCGGTGCAGCCCGGCGACCGCGTGCGCGTTGTGCTCGAGGAGCAGACCGAGGGCTTTGATCCCGAACCGATGCCCCTTTCCATCCTCTATGAAGATCCGTATTTCCTCGCCGTGGACAAGCCCGCCGGGATGCTCGTCCATCCCTCGCCGCAGAAGAACAGCGGAACGCTGGCCAACGGCGTCCTGTATCACCTGCAGCAAAGCGCCGCGGGCGCGGGCGTCCACCCCGTGACCAGGCTCGACCGCGATACCTTCGGCGTGGTCCTGCTGGCAAAAAACGCGAACGTGCACGACCGCTTCTGCCGCCTGCTGCGGGAAAAGCAGCTCGAAAAGACCTATCTGGCTTCCGTCTTTGGCCATCCGCCGCAGGACGCAGGCGAGATCGACCTGCCGGTCTATAAGGTCGGCGGCGGCAGTCTGATCCGCGTCGTGGACGCGCGCGGGCAGCAGGCGCTCACGCGCTACCGCGTGCTGGAAACGGCCGGGCAGACCGCCCTGCTGGAGCTGCACCCCATGACGGGCCGCACGCACCAGCTCCGCCTGCACTGCATGGCCTCCGGCTTTCCCATCCTCGGCGACCCGCAGTACACTGGTCCCGAGGCGAAGGCATATTCCGACGCGCACGGCCTGCAGTTTCAGCAGCTCTGCGCGGCCCGGCTCGTCTTCCCACACCCGATGACGGGGGAGCGGATCGAAATTTGCTCCAAACAGACGGTTTTCTTTCCAAAAGACTAGGCAGGACCCCGATCCTCTGTTATAATATCGTTAAAAAGACCGGAGGAACTGCATGGAAAGAAAGAACGCAGTCTACACGATCGCAGAGGAAAGATCGGCCGAGGAAGCCAGGCGGGAGCATGTCCTGCTCGTGGCGCGGAATCTGGCGGCGGGAGCGGCGGCAGCTTTGTTTCTCGCGTCGTTTGCGCTGGCGGATATCCATAAGCTGCTGCGCGCCATCGCCTATTTCTGCGGCGCGGGGGCCTATGTTGCGGAGATCCTGATCCTGACGGACGGCTTTCGCCGCAAGGTGCCGCAGAAGGAGCTGTTCATGGCCTATTGCTTTGGCCCGCTGTACATCCTGCTCGGCCTGAGCTATCTGCTCGAAGCATAAAAAAACGGAGAAGCACACAGCTTCTCCGTTATTTTTTCAGCTGCGCCAGCAGCGCGCGGCAGCCGGATTCGATGTCGCGCCAAGCTGCGTCAAAATCGTCCGTGTACCACGGGTCGGCGACGTCGTGCGTCTGCCCGGTGTAGTGCAGCAGCAGCTGCAGCTTCCCGTCCGGGTCGCCGCCGCAGATGCGGCGCATGTTGGCAAGATTCCGGCTGTCCATGCCGATGAGCAGGTCGTATGCGTCGTAGTCCGCGCGCGTCATCTGCCGGGCCCGGTGGTCGTCAAACGGGACGCCGTGGCTGCGCAGCTGCCGCTGCGCGGGCGGATAGATCGGGCTGCCAAGCTCCTCCCGGCTGGTCGCCGCCGACTCGATCTGAAATTGTGATGCCAGCCCTGCTTTTTCACCAAGTTCTTCATCACGAACTCCGCCATCGGACTGCGGCAGATGTTGCCGTGGCAGATAAACAGGATCTTCTTCATGCTGCATCCTCTCCGGAAATTCATCATTTTCTTTAGTATACCAGCCCTGCTTGCTTTCGTCGAGTGGTTTTTCCAGATGTGCCGCAGATCCTAACTTTTCCAGCAAGACTGCTTTCGACCATTTCTGTTCCCGCGCCTGTTCCAAATACCACTTGCGTGCATCTCTCGTCAGTTCCGCTTCCATGATCACCACGTTCAGCGTCCAGCCGATTTTCATTGCCAGCCGGAGGAGCGTTTGGTCATTTTCATAAGTCTCGTAAAAATCGCGCATTCGGCGCACGTTGCGCGGGGAAAAGCCTGAGCGGTCAGGGAAATTTGCCTGCAAGTACTCTGCGGCTGCGACCGCCGCGCCCTTCTCCGGACGCTGGCTGATGACTTTGCCGATGGCGTAGATTTCGTCCATCTGCGGAAGATTCTGCGCGAGAATTGCGGTCAATTCCCGGTACATCGTGCCGTAATTCGCAGGTTTTCTGACATTCATGGTTTCTCCTTTCCGCGCTGGTGCGCATTGGATATTCTGTTGTTTCAGCGAATAAATACTGTTTTGTGTGCTTTAACTCGGCTTTTTCACAAGATTTGAACGGCGAGCACGAAGTGAGCTTCGTGGAAGCGTGCTTCATTTCGACATAAAATCTCCATAGTCGATCTATTATAAACTATGGAGGTCTTCAGAATGAAACCATACCCGGCGCTGCTCGCAGAGCTTCTTTCCGAAGAATTGTCTTCTCTGCGGCAGCAGAAGGCATTGACTCAGGAGGCCATGGCGGAGCAGCTTCGTATTTCCAGCCGCGCATACAGTGACTTGGAACGCGGGAGATATGCCGCCTCAGCCCCGACCTTGCTGTTTCTCTTTTCTATGCTGGAGGCGGATGCACAGAGCGCGCTGGTTCGGCGGTTTATGAACCGTGTGCAAGCGCTGGAGGGGACGGATGCAGCATGAACGCCGTAACAGACATTGTCGAAGTATATGATCTGTTGTACCGACTCGGTTTCTCTGCAACCAACACTGCATTTTTCCATCTTTCCTACTCGGTCTATCTCGCCTCACTCAATCCGCATTGGCTGGTGAAACCATCGCAGCGGCTATATCCTGAAGTAGCAGACCAATACAACACCAATCCGCTTCAGGTCGTCCGAAACATTGACGGGTTTGCCTGCTCCTCCTGGCATAAAAACGCGGCGCTTCTGCGCAGTCTTACTTACCGCCCGCTGACAGCAGCTCCGACCTCCGCGCAGTTCCTGCGGATCCTTACACACTACATCCGGAGGAAAACGGTATAGCGCATACTTTTGCGGAATATACAGCACACCCAGTTATTTTATCTTCTGCCATAGGAGCTTTTGGTCATTTTTATAGGTCTTGTAAAAAAACGCGCATTCAGCGAACGTTGCGTGGAGAAAAGCCCGTGCGGTCAGGAAAATTAACCTGTAAAAACTCTGCGGCTGCGACCGCCGCGCCCTTCTCCGGCCGCTGGCTGATGACCTTGCCAATGGTATAAACTTCATCCATCTGCGGAAGAATTGCAGTCAATTTCCGATATATTGTGCCGTAATCCGCGGGTTTTCTGACGTTCATGACTTCTCGCTTCCGTCTTGTCCTAATACAAATGTAAAGGGCTTCGGTAGATTCTCCGAAGCCCCTCAACTTTCAAACTGTATAATCCGAAAAACTTGTAAATAGTCCTGCTGCTCTCAACAGCTTCTCTCGTATATCTTCTCCAAATTCCAGCTTTCCAATTTGCAAACAACTAGTTCCCGCAAGTACATTACCAAAGATGGCGTAGTAAACTTTTTTTAATCTCTCATCCAACTGTATTTCTCCACGTGGATTTTCCTTCGTGTTAAAACTCTCTCCATGCTCCAATAAACAAGAAAACACACGATAATCAGCTCGATGCGCTACTGCAATCAGCGGCTCGTAATTTTTACCATCAATAAAATCAGCAAGCTGTGCGCTATCGTATATTTGCAATCCAATCATAACTGGCACAATAGTTCTTAAGCCAAAATGCAGCGCTTTTTCTTCGGGAAAGGCGTACTCATAACACCTGTCACCGTGGGTTTCCTAATATACTGCCGCTTTTACTTTCGGGAAGTATTTTGAAATCTCTCTTAATTCAAAACCAAATGCTTTTATGACAGCGTCAATGGTCTGATCAACTTGATAGAGTGAGTTTGAAAAGGCAATTACTTCATAGTATTTTCTCATATTTACAGGTGGAATGCTAATATGGAGGTCAAAAAAACGACTAAGGTATCGGCCAGCATCGAAATCGTCACCGTAATACTTGCGTATCGTTTTTTCTAATTCATACGTGTTTACTGAGAAAACGAAAGTGATCCTATCATTTGTAAAGTAGTGCTTAATTCGTTCAAGCAACTTTACCGCGTAACTCGGCTTACAGCGATCCAGCTCATCCACCATGATTATCAGGCGGTTCCCTTTTTCAGGTAAAAGACTATTGAAGAATTCATTGACTTTTTCCCGCAGTTCTTTTTTAGATTTCAGGGAATCAAGCGGTGATTCGCTTCTAAGTTCTTTTAGAATCTCGGCAATGTTTCTACCTGTAAAAAATTCTCCAATTGATGCAGC
>OLFX01002411.1_pt1 | contig 15679 bp, 12 predicted proteins | sample 1605091 | NCBI WGS metagenome assembly OLFX01 (sample SAMEA3888906, study PRJEB22519) | human gut metagenome | biome: human gut; feature: human-associated habitat; material: faeces | place: Denmark | collected 2012 | reverse complement strand
CGCCTATATGAACTGCGTCAACCATAGTCCGAATCTATTTGCCGCTTGGCGGGATTACTGGGCGGAAAAAGATATTGCCGTAGGACTGGGCGGTGTACCGACCTATAACAACTCGATTGACGGCGTTCCTCATGTCTGTATGAAGGTGCCGACCGGCGGCGGCAAGACCTTTATGGCCTGTGCATCGGTCAAGCGCATTTTCGATGCTCTGCCGACCGGCAAGCCCCAGCTTGTTGTCTGGCTGGTTCCCAGCGATTCGATCCTGACGCAGACCATTCAGAATTTGTCGAATGTTGATCATCCGTATCGTCAGCGGCTCGATCAGGAGTTCGCCGGTCGTGTCGGTGTTTACACAAAGGAAATGCTGCTGAACGGACAGAATTTTTCGCCAGATACCGTTCGGGAGATGCTGACCGTCTGCGTGATGAGCTACGGTTCTCTGCGCATCAACAGCAAGAAAAAGGATGTCCGCAAGGTTTATCAGGAGAACGGCAATCTGTTCCGCTTTGCCGAGTATTTCAAAGATGAAGATGTGCTGCTGTCCGATACGCCGGATACGGCACTGATTCAGGTGCTTCGCCATCTGGAACCGGTTGTCATTGTGGACGAAAGCCACAACGCCGGTTCTGACCTCAGCACCGAGATGCTGAACAACCTGAATCCGTCCTTTATTCTCGATCTGACGGCAACGCCACGCAAGAACAGCAATATTATCTCCTATGTTGACGCGCGGGAACTCAAGAAAGAGCATATGGTCAAACTGCCGGTTGTTGTTTACAACCGAACCTCGCGTCAGAGCGTCATTCAGGACGCAATTCAGCTTCGCGGCAGTATTGAGCAGGAGGCCATAGCCGCAGAACAGGCGGGCGGTGCGTATATCCGGCCTATCGTGCTGTTTCAGGCTCAACCGCGCACGAAGGACAACAGCGACACCTTCGACAGGATCAAGTCTATGCTGATTGCGATGGGCATTCCGGAGGAACAGGTTGCGGTCAAGACTTCCGACATAGACGATCTTAAGGGGCAGGACCTTATGAGCCGAACTTGTCAAATTCGGTACATTATTACGGTCAACGCACTGAAAGAGGGCTGGGACTGCCCGTTTGCGTATATTCTGGCCTCGCTTGCGAACCGCACCTCGGCGGTCGATGTAGAGCAGATTCTCGGCCGTATCTTGCGTCAGCCGTATGCGCGGCAGCATCAATCGCCATTGCTGAATACCTCTTATGTACTGACGAATTCGGCGGATTTCCATAACACGCTGGAAAAAATCATTGCTGGTCTGAACAAAGCCGGTTTCAGCCGTCGGGACTATCGTGTTGGCGAATCCAATCCGGTTCCTCCGCAGCCTGCACCGTCGGCCGCCGAACAGACAACGATGGAGCCGCAGCCAGAGCCGCCCGCAGAGGAAAGCGACAGCTTTGATGATGTCGATGCACAGAAAATCAAGGAAACGCTGAACAGTCCTGCACCGGCCGCAGACGGGGCATCTGATATGGTGCGTCAGGCAAAGCAGGAAGCCGAGGAATATAATCAAAAAGTCAACGAACCGGATAACGGAATGGAGGGTGGAGACTTGGGAGCAATGCTGCATCAGTACAAAATGCAGTCGTATCTTGTGGAGGAGGTTTCGGCGTTGGAAATTCCGCAGTTCTGCCTTCCGACACTTCCGAACTTGTTCAACAACGGCGAGCAGGGCTATGATATACTGGAACCGGCACACCTGTCGGAAGGCTTCTCACTGAAAGCACAGGACGCGCAGATTAACTTTGAACTTGCTACCGGTGAAATGTATCGCGTTGATGTGGAAAGCAGTGGTGAGGCCGTTCCGAAGTATCACCGTGCAGACAGCGAACTCAATGAATATATCCGCAAACGGCTGGCGCACCTCCCGCCGGAACAAAAGGTGGAAAGCTGTATTCAAAACATTTGCAGCATACTCAATAAGAATAACCGCTACGTTGCATCGGAGATTAAGGAGTACGTTCGCCGGATTATAGACGGCATGACGGACGATGAACTGACCGCGATGGAAAGTGCAATTTCTTCCTATTCAGCTAAAATCGCGGATAAGATCAAAGCACTGGAGGAGGCCTATCGGGAAAAGCAGTTTTACCGGTGGCTCGATGCGGGCAAGATTGAGGTTCATGGAAGCTATACGCTGCCGCTGGTTATCACACCGGCCGATGCGACAGACGCTATTCCGAAGTCACTCTATGAAGCCGAAAAAAGCGATATGAACAACGGTGAACACGAGCTGATAGACGCGGTGGTTGCGCTGGATAACGTAAAATGGTGGCATCGGATTATTGAGCGAAAAGGGTTCCGTATTAACGGCTTTATCAATCATTACCCAGACTTTATGGTGATGACCAAATCCGGAAAGTTGGTACTCATCGAGTATAAAGGTGATGATCGCGACAACAGCGACAGCCGCCGCAAGCTGGAACTCGGTCGTAAATGGCAGTCGCTATGCGGGGCGAACTATAAATACTTTATGGTTTTCAAGAATCGTGAATTTTCCGCTGATGGCGCATATACGATAGATCGGTTTTTGGAGATTTTGAAGGAATTATAAGAATAACATTTGTTCGGTAAATTGCGCGAAAAATGGAACATTTTTTGCCGAACAACCGTTCTGCGATAAATAAACTTGCGTTTTTTGCAACAAACTGCTTGACTTGCGCTGCGAAGCATGTTACAATATTATCAAGCTATAAGAAGTCAACAGGACAGGGAAAGTATGTCTTGTGTTATAATAAAGTAAACATGAAAAGGTATAACCGTTATTATTAAACGGTTATACCTTTTTTATTTTGAAGATAATGTGTCGGTCGGTTTCCTTGCGTAATTACTGATTAAACGAAAGGCTGGTGGTGACAATGCTTCATGCTATGAATTTTTCTATCAAAGCAACGAAATTCACAACCCTGATTGACCATTGCACGACCGACGACATTTGCATTGACTATTTGGGCCATAATACACCGATTGCGATTACATTTAGTGCGCAAACTGTATAAGAACCCTAATGTTAATAGTCAAGAAAAGGAGAATATTGCTGCGTATTTGCGCCAAGCTCGGCAGAGCAAAGGCTGGACCTTGCAAGAAGCAGCCAACCGCTGCGGTCTCAGCCGTAATGGCTATACTGCCATCGAAAATGGCGAACGTAATCGAATTACAGCAGAGGTTCTGAACAAGATAGCAAACGGATTTGGCGTATCAATAACGACACTGGCAAATGCTCCCGCAAGCCAAGACGATCTTATTGCGATGATGGATCGCTACCTTGCAAAAGAGGAGCAGGATTGTTTGAACCGCTTAGCTGAAATACGCAGTCTACGCGCTAAATTGAAAGAATCCTCCAATACATAATATGGTATCTGTGCAGAGACCGTTTCTGAGAAGGGCGGTCTTTGTTTCGAGGATTTTTGCTCACTTTTGCGCACTGTTTTAGCATTTTTGCTCACTTTTGCGCACGACTTACTCGCAGAGGAATGGTACAATCATATTGTAAGCAGATAAGTTGATCTGCTTATGCGGCTGGCCAGCCAAGACCTTTACATATAACAAGCCAAGCTTGGCTCCCCCTTGCTGGGGGGACATGAGAAATCTAAGGAGGAATCAACAATGAAGGGACTTAATCAGTTCCGTCGGTTCGATTGGGCCGGTTTTGCATCGGATAAGACTTTTCAGGTCGTTTCCGTTGCAGAGTGGAACGATCACGATACCGGCTCTCGCCTCGGCAAGCGCATTACGGTTGTGATCGCACAGGACAACACTCGGTATGAGTTCAAAAACGGTCAGATGTTCACGAACCTGTTTGAACGTCTGACCTTCAAGGTGGCAGGGGACGCAAATATTGCCATCGGCGACAATGTTGTCCCGGTCGATGCGGTAGCCCGCTGCTACGGCGAGTACAACAATATGTTGTCGATTGTCTGCAAGGGCATTCGCGTTGTGCCGCCGCAGGAGGCACCGAAGGCAAAGGAGTGAGTTCGTCATGTACTACCACTCCAAAACCTCGCCGCTGCGCTTCGCTCCAATCTATGTTCAGTTAGCGTGCTATGGCGGCATCTCGCTGCTGCTGAGCGTGCTGTGCGGACTGGGATATATTCAGTGCTCCCCCTCCCCGGGGGACGCTGATATTCTGGCGGCATTGAACGCCAGTGTAGCAGCAACGGCACTCAAGTTATGCGGTTTCGCTTTTGTGTTGGCGATCCTGTTGGGCGGCGCAGCAGTGATGTGTTACCGCCGAATGTCAGACGCAGAGCGTATAAGGTGCCTTGTCCGGCAAGGCCTGTTTCAGCCCTCACGAGGCAATCCGCTACACCTGCGTGATGGTGATTTACTGCCGCGCATCTGGTGTCACTGCATCGGGGCGGGCATATATGAGCTGACGATCAGCGCACAGCAAAGTGTCACTGTTGACACTATTCTAAATGCTGCGCCGTCTATATCGTCCGCATTAAATCAGTGTTACGAACAGTATGCCATCACACAAACCAACGCGGACGCGGCATTTAACTCCGTTACATTCAGCATCGAAGATGTCAAAGTGGACCGTTCGCTTACTGTTCAATTTATTGATGAACTGCCGCCAAAGGAAACAACATCGCTGCGTGTAGATCAGCTTACCTACATCGACCTCACTACCTCTGGATCGATTTTAGTTGCAGGCAAAACCCGCAGCGGCAAAACGACTGGCGTTATCTCTCTGTTGCTGCAAGTGCTCGCCGCTGGTCCAGACGATTGTGGCAGTCAAGTGACGATCATCGATCCTAAGCAAGCCGAGCTGTCCCGCTTGCCGCACACTGTTACGGTTGATGCCGATGGCGAAGCTAAGGCCATTCTGGCTGCGTTAGAGGCGTATTGTGCAACGATACGCAACCGTCAACAGGCTCTAAACGACCTGTCCGAAAAGACTGGTGACGCTGTAAAATGGTGGGAGGCAGGTTTTCACCCATCGTTCATTTTTATCGACGAGTATGTAGCTTGTCGAACGCTTTTCCCTAAGAAGCCCGCGAAAGATAGCAACTATTGTCTGGATACCTTCGATGCTTTGGTCAAGCGTATAGTAACGATGGGAGCGTCTGCGGGGTGCTACGCCATAATCAGCGTTGCAGAAGCAAGTGTGCAGGAAGGTGGTCTGCCTGCTATGTTGCGTTCGGCGATGGGAACGAAGGTTCTGTTCCGCCCGACTTTGTCGGAAGCAAGACTGCTCTGGGATGCCGAAAAACTGACCGAGTTTTCGACTGGGCGGGTTTACTCCGCGGGTGACGCATGGTTCTCTAGCACCGACGGTGAACACGACACGATTGCCTATGTTCATTTTCCGCAGATGAAGTTTCCGATTTACAAAGAGCTGGGTCGGTTATTGACAGTGTACTATGATGGCGACACTGCCGGGGCACAGCCATAAGGCAGTGTGCCATGTGCCAAAAAGTAAAAATCGTTAATAATTCCCCGGCTACTGGGCTTGTTGAGTAGCCGGGGGAAGCTGTGCCATTGTGCCAAAACAGATAAAAGAGAGGTGCCAAATGGAAGAACAACAGAGAAAACGCTATCATAACATGATGTTAGCACAACAAATTCAGTATCTCAAGCCACCACTTGATACTCTGGATAAGTTGCTCGCAAAAGTAGGAAAGATCGGAGCAGAACGCTATGCCGGTATTTTACACGACAAGGATATAGGAGAAGAAGATCATATCCACCTGTTTATGCATTTTAAGAATAGTCGCGATATAAAAGCGGTTGCAAAAGCTCTTAATATTGCTCCGCAATATATCGAGAGCTGGGACAACGGTATAAGTAACGGTTTCGCTTATTTAATACACCGAACGAAAAATGCAGAAAACGACTATCAGTACGCCGCCACCGAGGTAACGGCCAATTTTGATTATATAAATTGGGTTGAAAAGTTCGAGGCGAAACACCAAAGGAAGAACAAGATTGATTCTCAAAGGAATGAAATTGAGCATTTACTTGATTGTCTTTATGTCGGGATTTTGACACGTGAAGAAGTGGAAAAACAACTGTCGGGTTGCGAGTATGCCAAAACCCACAAAAAAATAGAAGATGTCTGGGCCAAGCGGCTGCAGAACCTTGCGGAAGAACGCATGAAACAACGCAAAGTTGAGGGACAGCAAGTGGAAGTAATCTGGATTTATGGAGAAGCTGGAACAGGGAAAACCCGTTTTGCAAAAGAACAGGCGGCAAAACATGATTCTGCCTATTTCATAACCGGCAGTACGCGCGATCCCTTCCAGCGTTATAGTGGAGAAGATGTAATCATTTATGATGAGGCAAGACCACGCGACATACCGTTTTCAGACCTGCTCAAGCTGCTCGATCCTTATGGTGAAGATGTGTCGGCGCCAAGTCGCTATTATGATAAAGCGATTTGTGCTGCGTTATATTATATTACGACTCCATTCTCGCCTCTTGATTTTTACCAGGAAATCATGGGTGCAGGATGGGAGACGCAAAAGGACGGTTTCGATCAGTTGTTGCGCCGCCTGTCGTTGATCATTCACATGACGACCGACAGGATCGAAGCGGTGGAATATAGTTCCGAACAGCGCAATTTTTTGCCACTTGCAGGTGCGCAAAGAGAAAATCCGTATCGCAAGGTCCCGGAAGAGCAGGAGGAAAACAAGGCGGACAAGTTCAACTCGTTGTTTTCTGAAGATAAATAAAAAATTCGGATAGAGGTAGAACATGAACGATTCCATGACTGTCCCGATTAAGGACAAGCTGCTGTTGACAATCAAAGAAGCGGCTGTTTATTCAAATATCGGAATAAACCGCATCGAGGCAATGTTGAAGGAAGATGGCTGCCCTTTTGTTCTCTTTGTTGGCAGCAAAAAGCTGGTTAAACGCAAAGAGTTCGAGGAATATCTCTCTAGCCGCTTTGTCATCTGATGCGAAGTACCCCGCTGTGATTTTCGTGTTGCAGCGGGGTATTTTCTACCTCGAAGATTGGAAAAACTCGTTTATCTCTTGTGAAAATGAAACAACCATGTTAAAATAAAAGAGTTGCATGGCTTGTTTTCTCGATAGAGGAAGGAGCCAAATTTATGGCAAAGAATTTGAAGGGAAAGGAACTCGGCAAGAGCATAGGCCAGAGAAAAGACGGCCTGTACTATGCGCGATGCACCAATCGAGCGGGAAAACGACTGGAAAAGTGTTTTTCATCGCTCACCGAGGCACGCAACTGGCAGAAAGAGCAAAACTATCTGAAACTGCATACTGCACAAATGTCTGTACGGATACCGGAGAGCAAACCGGCATCAGACAACAGCAGCATGACAGTGAACGAATGGTTTGAACTTTGGCATAAGACCATGTTAACAGGTTTGGCAGAGAACACCAAGCGCAACTATCGGGAGCGTTATGAGATCAACGCAAAAGCCATTCTGGGTGACTTGCGTTTGACGGAAGTCAAGCCGATACACTGTCAAGCAGTGCTGAACAGCATGATCGGTCGTTATGCCAACTCCACGATCAAGCAAACATATATTGCAATGGGTGTGCTGTTCAAAAGCGCGAAGATCAACGAACTGATCGAAAAGCACCCGATGGACGGTGTGCGTTTTGACGGTCCGATCAAAGCGAAGGACGAAATACACTTTCTTACCCGAGAGGAACAGAAACTGTTTCTGGAAACGGCAAAGTGTTCGCATAACTATGTGCAGTACGCTTTAATTCTGGAAACCGGACTGCGGACCGGTGAACTCATCGGATTGACTTGGGACGCGATCGACTGGGATCGTCACACGCTGACCGTCAACAAAACGATGGAGTTTCGCTATAAGCAGCAGGAGTGGCGTGCTGGACCGCCTAAGACGCGCAACAGTTATCGGACGATCCCGCTGACCGACAGAGCGTATCAGTTGCTCTGGAACCTCTATATCGGTCGAGAGTATCGCAAAGAAGCCGAGGCACTTAACAAGACGCTGACCTACATAGACCGCCGGACTGCTAAATCAGTCACTTTCAATATGCGCGACCTTGTGTTCATCAATTTTCGGACGGGTATGCCCGCGAAGAACAGCAGCTACGACACACATCTGTACAAGCTGTGTGAACGCGGCGGCATCAAGAATTTCTGTATGCACGCGTTGCGGCACACCTACGCGACACGCGCTATCGAAAGCGGTATGCAGCCGAAGATTTTGCAAAAGCTGCTCGGCCACGCCAGCATCAAAACAACGATGGACTTATATGTTCATGTGACCGATGATGCAATGTTCGAGGCCGTCAAGCAGTTTCAGCAAGATCGTGCTATCTGAATTACTCACTCTAAAAAGCAAGAAAAAAGGTGAGTAAAGGGTGAGCAAAATTCTGTGTCAGAAACAAAACGCCAAAAGAAGTTGCATAAAACAATGATTTCATTGGTTTGACAGTAACTTTCTTATATAAAATGAAGGAGATGTATTTACATATGAAATTAGGCATCGTCGGACTGCCAAACGTCGGCAAGTCTACCTTGTTCAACGCAATCACGCAGGCGGGCGCGGAAAGCGCAAACTATCCGTTCTGCACCATCGACCCGAACGTCGGTATGGTCGCTGTACCGGATGAGCGTCTGCAGCCGCTGACCGATCTCTATCACGCAAAGAAGACCACACCTGCGGTGGTCGAGTTCGTGGACATCGCCGGTCTGGTGCGCGGCGCAAGCAAGGGCGAGGGTCTGGGCAACAAGTTCCTGTCCCACATCCGCGAGGTTGACGCCATCGTTCACGTTGTCCGCTGCTTCGACAACGAGAACATCGTGCATGTTGAAGGCTCGGTCGATCCGGCCCGTGACATCGAGACCATCAACCTCGAGCTGATCCTTGCGGACATCGAGCACCTCGAGCGCCGTCTCGAGCGCACCCGCAAGGCTGCGAAGGCAGACAAGAAACTGCTCCGTGACGTGGAGATCCTCGAGAGCCTGAAGGCGCATCTGGAGGAGGGCAAGACCGCCCGCACCTTCGAGGGCTTTGGCGAGGACGAGGACATTGACCGCGTCATCGGTGAGAGCGACCTGCTGTCCGCGAAGAAGGTCATCTACGCAGCAAACATGGACGAGGAAGGCTTTACTGGCAACGATACCGAGAACGAGCGCCTCAAGGCGGTACAGGCCATTGCAGACGCAGAAGGCGCGATGGTTCTGCCGATCTGCGCAAAGCTGGAGGAGGATATCGCCGGCATGGACGCAGAGGAGAAGGAGATGTTCCTGTCCGAACTCGGCCTGCACGAGTCCGGTCTGGACCGTCTGATCAAGGTCTGCTACGACCTGCTCGGCCTGATGAGCTACCTCACCGCCGGTGAGCAGGAGGTTCGCGCGTGGACCATCGAGAAGGGCACAAAGGCGCCGCAGGCTGCCGGCAAGATTCACACCGACTTCGAGCGCGGCTTCATTCGCGCTGAGGTTATCAACTATAAGGACCTCATCGAGCTTGGCTCGCTGGCTGCTGCCCGCGAAAAGGGTCTGGTTCGCTCCGAGGGCAAGGAGTATGTGATGCAGGACGGCGATGTTGTTCTGTTCCGTTTCAACGTATAATTGCTAAATTCTATGCAGACCACAGTCGCTTTGACTGTGGTTTTGCTTTGTAAAGGAGAAATTTCGCTCCCTGAAGATAGCGTTTATCAGCAGATTTATTCATAGGTGCTGTCTGTTACAACGTGCCAACGGGTTGCGCGGCACTGTTATGCCGCGCTCTGCGGAGAGTAAACCACCTGTGTAGCAGTAATCTATCTGTGAACTGCGAATATTTCACGAAATGAACGGTAGAGTAACCCGACTGCCGTTCCCCTATAGTCTCAGCTCTGCAAATTTCGCCGTGCCCTCTTAGGAAAGTGGATGATTCACAAGAAGGAGGAAACCTCGGTGTCCTCCTTCTTGTGCCCTCGACGGGCAGGCAAGATTCCGTTCGCTTCGCAAGCGATCGCCCCCCCATTTGGCGACCACACCAAAATAATCCCTTGTTTTTTGTGCAGCTTTGCTGTATAATGAAGATGTGTTTTATAATACGGAACGAAGGGAAGCGTTTTCATGGCGGAGCAATCGACCGTTCAATCGCTCGACCGCGCATTCGATTTGCTGGAAACTCTGTGCCGCAGCCGCAACGGCATGAGCATCGGCGGCCTGTCTGCGGAAACCGGCCTGCACAAAAGCACGGTTCACCGTCTGCTGACCAGCATGTGTGCGCGCGGCTATGTGCAGCGCGACGCGGAAACCAGCGTCTACCGCGCCGGTATGCGCCTGTGCGAGATGAGCAGCTATATTGTGGATAATCTGGATATTGTTGAGAGAGCACGCGCGTCGCTTGAGCGGCTCGAGCAGTGCACGGATGAGACCGTTCACCTTGTCATGCGCGACGATAAGGACATTGTGTACATCCATAAAGTGGATAACGGCTCGTCTGCCATCCGCATGTTCTCGCGCATCGGCATGCGCCTGCCGCTGTACTGTACGGGCGTTGGAAAGGCAATTCTTGCCACATGGGACACCGCAGAGGTGCGCGACGTGTGGCAGCACAGCGATGTGCACGCGTGGACCGAGCATACCATCGTCGATGAGGACGCGTTTTTCCGTGAGATCGACAAGGTGCGTCAGCTTGGTTACGCGCTCGACAATGAGGAGAACGAGCTTGGCGTGCGCTGCATTGCGGCCGCTATTCCGGACTACCGCGGACGCGCGTCCTACGCGATTTCGCTGTCTGCGCCGGTCAGCCGCATGACCGACCAGCGCGTGGCAGAGTTGCGTGCGCCGCTCATGGCTGCGCGGGACGAAATCGCGCGCGCGCTCGGCGGCAGCCGCTTTTGAGGAGGGCAGAGCATGAACACACTTTCGGTTGTGCATGATGTGCTCCGGCGGCAGGTTCGGGAAGGCGATTTTTGTATTGATGCGACCGCGGGCAAGGGCAGAGACACAGCGCTGCTGTGCCGCCTGACAGGCGAAAACGGCCGTGTACTGGCCTTTGATGTGCAGGAGGATGCCGTCCGGCAGACCTGCGAGCTGCTGGCGAAGGAGCACCTCGGCGCCGAGGTTTACCTCGACAGCCACGCTAACATGGCGCACTACGCCGAACCGGAGACGGTGGACTGCATCGTGTTCAATTTCGGCCGTCTGCCCGGCGGAGACCCGACAAAATTCACCACCGCAGAGACTTCACTGCCTGCTGTTGATGCGGGACTGAAGCTGCTCAAAAAAGGCGGATTGATGGCGCTTGCGCTCTATTACGGCAAGGAAAACGGCTATGAGGAGCGCGACGCGATTCTGGCTCACTTGCGGGAACTCGACGACCGAACCTATACCGTGCTCGGCTGTGAGTGGATGAACCGAAAAAATGATCCGCCGCTGCCGATTTTCATCTGGAAGGAGTAACGAATTATGCCTTGGTGCCCGAAATGCGGCGCGGAATACGTCGAGAATGTTCGTAAATGCAAGGATTGCGGCGTAGGGCTGCTCGACCATAAGCCGACACCGGACGAAATGCTTCCTCCGGACCCGAAGCCGACAGGCTGGCGGCGGTTTGTTACAAGAGAACGATTCCTGCGCGTGCTGAAAACGCTGATCGCCATTCTGCTGGCGTTGGCGGCAGTTTATTCACTGCAGGGACTTTTGTAAGATCAGCAGTTAGTAATTATTGTATAGGATGACATTCTGCAGGGGCGGCCGGTGGCTGCCCTTCTTTGTTTTTGTAAAATAAAATGGAGAACGGATGACATAAGTTCATGTCATTTTCCATTCTCCATACATACAAAAAAGCCGGATAAGGAACAGGTATCTCAACCTGTCACCTTATCCGGCTTGTCATTTCTGATGAATGACTTGCCCTCCAAGTGAGCGGGATTATTTTAACAATAGGAAACGGCTGTCAAGCCTTGTTGCGCAGGGCGCGGTGCATGATTTTGCCGGTCGCGGTGTGCGGCAGGGAATCAACGATGTTGTAGATGCGCGGCCACTTGTACGAGGACAGCATGGGACGGTTCGTGCAGTACTCCTTCAGCTCCTCAACGGTGAGGGAGGGATCGCTCGGCACAACATATGCCGCAACAACTTCGCCGCGCAGCTTGTCCGGCGCACCGATAACGGCGCTCTCTGCGACCTTGGGATGGTCGTTCAGCACGGCCTCGATCTGCGGCGGGTAGATGTTCTCGCCTGCGGAAACGATCATATCGTCCTTGCGGCCGCGCACGGTGACGAACTCGTTCTCGTCCCATGTGCCGACATCGCCGGTGTACAGAAAGCCCTTGTAGAACTTCTGTTCGGTCATTTCTGGGTTATTATAGTAACAAAATGCGCTCTTTGCCGGGGAGGAGATGATGATCTCGCCCTCGGCCACGTTGTCGTGCGGGACCATGTCGTCCGGCTCGGAATGGGAGCCGTCCTCGCGCAGCTTTACGATGCGGACCTCGTCATCCGTACACGAGCGGCCGGCCGAGCCTGCGTTATCCGGCAGGTCGAACGGGCGCAGAAATGTATTCCAGAAGGATTCCGTCGTGCCGTAGCCGTTGAAAATGTTCGGCGTGAGCAGCTTCATGTACTTCTCGCATGCGCTCTTTTCAAACGGCGCGCCCATGGTGACAATGCCGCGCAGCGCGGACAGGTCGTGCGGGGTGCGCTCCTGCGTGCGGGCGAGCATGGCAATGATGGTCGGTACACCGATCAGGAACGAGATGTTGTACTTCGCGGCATATTCCAGGCAGCGCTTCGGTGCAAAATCGCGCAGAATGACAACTTCGCCGCCCGCATAGAGGGTCGGGCACGGGCCGCCGGAGTGGATGCCGCCGCGGTGGAACCACGGGGTCATGTTCATCGTGCGGTCGGTCGGACCGAGAGGGAAGTGCATCATAACGTCATGCGCGGAAAGCACCTCGTTGATATTGTTGATCGGCACGCCCTTCGGACGGTTGGTTGTGCCGGAAGTGTACAGACGGGTGGTCTCGTCGTAGATGTGCGGGTCGAAGTCGATCGGCGGGTCGTTCTCCGGCTGATCGGCAACGTAATCCGCATAGCGCACCTGACCGGCAGGTACGGCATCGTCCGCACCGACAACGATCTTGATGGCAGGCTTGCTCTCGCACAGGTCGAGCGCACCGCCGGACAGCTCGCCGAACTCGGCGTCGTAGATGAAAGCCTTGGGCGTGCTGTCATCAATGACGAGTGCAATCTCGCCTGCGCCCTGCCGGTAGTTGACCGGACACGCGACCGCACCAATCTTGTGCGCCGCCAGATAGCAGAAAACAAACTCCGGCGAATTGAGCAGGGTGAACATGACAACATCGTTCTTGCCGACGCCGTCCGCGCGCAGCGCATGCGCCAGACGGTTGGCTTCGGCGTTCAGTTCGCGGTAGGTCCAGCGGCGGCCGGAACGCGGGTCAAAGAGTGCCGGTCGGCTGCCGAAACGCGAAACATTGCGCAGAAAACCGTTCAGATAGGTGAAACGGGTTTCAAATGTGTCGCGGAACATGGAAATATCATAGGTGTATTCGTGACTCAAGGGATCACCTCTTAATAATTTGTATGGGGAATTAGCAATTCATAATTACCTCAGGGGATGGTTGTATGTAGAGTTAAAAACTACTTAACGAATATTATAATACCATACAATCACGAAATTGCAAGAAGAAAAATCTTACAGGGACACAAGCTGCATGCCGATGTCCCTGTTATTTTTATTTGCAATAGGATAAAGATTCGCAATTTTAAGGATACATAATCACTAACTGCGTATTCTTGATAGGAATTATTTCTCGTATTTGGCAACAATCAGGCTGGAATTCTGTCCGCCGAAGCCGAGCGAATTGCTCATTGCAGCGTTGATTTCCGCCTTGCGCGCGGTATTCGGCACATAATCCAGATCGCATTCCGGATCGGGTTTTGCCAGGTGCAGGGTAGGCGGAAGAACGCCTTCCTCGATGGCCTTGATGCAGGCGATGGCTTCGGTCAGACCGCCGGCGCCCATGAGGTGGCCGGTCGCGGACTTGGTGGAGCTCATCGGCGGTGCGCTTTCGCGGCCGCCGAACACGGCCTTGACCGCCAGTGTTTCGGCCTTGTCGCCGAGCGGCGTGGACGTGCCGTGCGCGTTGATATAGCCAATGTCGGATGGCTGCATGCCGGCCCTCTTGAGCGCCAGCTTCATGCAGCGGGAAGCGCCTTCGCCGTCCGGGCAGGGCGCGGTAACGTGGTGTGCATCCGAGGTATTCGCGTAACCGGCGAGTACGGCGTGGATTTTTGCGCCGCGGGCGAGTGCATGCTCCTCGGTCTCGATCAGGAGAGCGCCGCCGCCTTCACCGATAACGAAGCCGTCGCGGTCAAGGTCGAACGGGCGGCACGCCTGCTCGGGGTCGTCGTTTCGGCGGGAAAGCGCCTTGGCCTGCGACAGACCGGAAACCACGATCGGGCACAGAATGCTTTCGCCGCCGACTGCCAGAACCGCGTCTGCCTCGCCGGAGCGGAGCAGCATCGCTGCGGTCATGATGGCGTCGCCGCCTGCCGAGCATGCCGTATTGAGTGTCAGGCTCGGGCCGTGAATGCCGTGAGCAATCGAGATCTGGGCGGCAGCGATGTTGCCGATGGTCATCGGCACAAAGCGAGGGCCGACGCGCTTGCCTGTGTCGAACGCAGCCTGCGTCTGTGCAACGGTGGTAACGCCGTCCATTGCAGTGCCCATGACGATGCCGATACGGTCGCTTTCGCTCTCGATGGACAGCTCACTGTTCTTGAGAGCCTCCTCGGCCGCCACAAAGGCAAACTGCATGAACGGGTCCATCGTGCGGGCCAGCGTTTTCGGCATGTAGGCAGCGGGATCGAAGTCCTTCAGCTCTGCCGCGATCTGCACGGGCAGTTCGGATGCATCAAAGCGGGTAATTTTTCCTACACCGCATTGTCCCTCCACCAGTGCGGACCAGTATGCGTCCACACCAATACCGATCGGCGTAACAGCGCCCATACCGGTGATGACCAATTTCTGTTCTTTCATGCTTGTTCCCCTACTTACTGAAATTTATGCGAAGGCCTGTCCGATAGTGATCAGGCAAATATATAATATGCGCTACTTAATAGCATTATAGCAGAAATGCACGGAAAAGAAAAGACACTTTACACAGTAAAGTGTTCAAATTTGTTTTGCACAGTGCCCTAGATTGATGCAGTATTTGCACAAAAAAGGAGACGGTCAGGGACCATCTCCTTGCAAATGCGTTATTTCTCTTTGGGCCGGATGTCGATGGACGGGTTGTAGGCATAGTAGTTCTTGGCATCCAGATTATCCTGCACAACGCGCAGCGCGTCTCCGAACCGCTGGAAATGCACGACTTCTCGTTCTCGCAGGAATTTGAGCGGCTCGCGAACATCCGGGTCGTCGATCAGGCGGAGAAGGTTGTCGTAGGTTGTTCTGGCTTTTTGCTCTGGTACGATGGGATAAGAACAACTTTTGAGGGGAATTTGTACAAGCCTTTTCATGCTGCGGTGTGACAAGAACAACAAAATTACCGTAAAATGACAAAAATAAAGCAGGACAAGCTGTTTCCTAAAATACAAACCATATTACGCCAAAAACTGGTAAAGCGAAAGCCGTTCTCGAAGAAGGACGGCTTTTTCATTGCTCGAAAAAGGAGAAGATCATGCTTACTCAATATAAAATCTATTGTCTGCTTGCCAGACCGCCGCCGTTCAGCG